>Ga0164243_10010443_pt1 | contig 13348 bp, 12 predicted proteins | sample OricompcompostOP_FD_108781 | JGI IMG/M metagenome (GOLD analysis project Ga0164243, IMG submission 108781) | Organic Plus compost microbial communities from Emeryville, California, USA - Original compost - Organic plus compost (OP) | ecosystem: Engineered > Solid waste > Mixed feedstock >... | reverse complement strand
TGACGCAGATCGGCGCGACCGACTCCTGGCTGATCACCCCCGGCGAAGGCGGCGGCGGCGAAGTCATCACCCTCGCCAACGTGTTCTCGCTCAACACCCAGGACTATCTGTTCCACTGAGCCGAACAGACAAAAAACAACTGCAAACTCGCAAGGCCGCTCTATGGGGCGGCCTTCTTATTTTCGATCGATCGGAATCATCGTCTTCGCCAACGCGGTCAGCGCGGCCGCCGTATCCGTCGTCGGCGTCCATCCTGCCGCGATCAGCTTCGATGGATCGGCAATGAGTTCCCCATCGAGCCTGCTCAGCATGTCGCCTTTGCCAACGGCGTGCAGCGCCGCCGAGAGAAGGCCACGCGGGATAGCGACGAGCCCGGGTCCACGGCCGAGCCCATGCCGCAGCGCCGTGACGATCTCGCGAAAAGAAAGCGCCGACTTGTCCGCGACAATATAGGTCTCGCGTTCTGTTGCCTTGGTTGCAAGCGCAAAGGCGATGGCGCCGATCAGGCTTTCCCGGCTGAGCAGCGAACGCCGGTTTGTAAGTGCGCCGAACGGCAGTGGCCAGGGTGACGCCGCAAGCCTTGCCAGCGCCGCCAGGTTGCCCTTCACGCCGACACCGTAAACCAGCACGGGCCGCAGCACCGTATAGCGCAGCGAACAGGCTTCCAACGCGCCCTCGGCGGCAAGTTTCGACGCCCCGTAGGCATCGGCAGGTTTCGGCACATCGGTTTCGCTCAGCACGTGATCGGCTGCGGGCGCTGTCTGTGCGCGGATCGACGACATCAGGATGAATCGCGGCGCACCGGTGCGTTCCGCCGCTGTCGCCAGCGCCGCGGTAACGCGATGGTTGATGCGGTCGTAACGCTCCTCGGCGATGCCTGGCCCGGCATGGGCGATGCCCGCGAGATGTACGATCGCGTCGCAGCCGCCGACGATCGGGTCCCAGTCGATGTCGTCGCCAAGATCGCCGTGCCGCGCGATCTCAACGTGCGGATGGAATAGTGCCGCAGCGCCCTGGCGGACCGCCGCCCGCACGGTGTGGCCGTGCGCCATCAGGGCCGGCACCGCAGCCCGGCCGATAAAGCCCGTTGCGCCTGTTACGAGGACACGCATCAGCCTTTACCTTGCGCCAGCGCAAAAAGAAGCCCGGCAGTGGCTGCGGCGCCTGCTGCAAGCGCCACGATATCGACAACGATCATGTTCGCCCACACGGTGATGAGCGCCAGAAGGATGAGCAGCGTGTTCACCGCCGCGATGCGAAGAAGAACTGCAGCGACCGGCAATCCGCGTGCGGTTGCCTGTTGATAATAATGGCTGCGGTGAGCCTGCGTCACGCGCTCGCCACGCAGTGCGCGCCACAGCAGCGTAACAGTGGCATCCGCGAGATAGTAGAGCGGCAGCAAGAGTGCCGCGGCCACATAGCCTGAGGCGGCAAGCTGCAACAGCAGCCAGAACAGGAGGAGGCCAAGGGGAAGACTTCCGACATCGCCGAGGAACAGCCGCGCGACCGGCTTGTTGAACGGTGCAAAGCCGATGGTGGCGCCGAACAGGGCGGTTGCCATGACAATGGCGAGTACCGGCAGCGGCACGATGCATCCGATCAGGATCACCCCGCCTGTAACCGTTGCGGTTTCAACAACCGTGATCCAGTCGATGCCATCCATGAAATTGACGAGATTGATGAACCAAACGCCGGCGATGACAACAGCAAGACTTTCCGTCCACGACGGCAGGAACGGAACGAAATCAAGATCGCCGGGTCGGGCGACCACGATCGCGGCGGCCCCGGCGAACTGGAAGATCAGCCGCGGCAGTACGTCCATGACCCAGATGTCGTCAATGCAGCCGACGATCGCGAGTGCAATGGCGGACAGGAACAGCAACGTGAGCGGCCATCGGGAGCCGGCAAAAAGGTCGGGCGACAGCAGCACTATGACTGTGACCACCAGCAGGGTTGACGCAACGACTGCGATGCCGCCGCCCTGCGGCGTCGGCGTCACGTGCGACGAGCGTGCATTGGGGCGGGCAAGCGCATAGCGCCGCAACAACGGCATCAACGCGACAATCAGCCCGGCTGAAATCAGCGCGGCGGCGAAGCCGGCTGCGGCGAGTTCGCCGGCGTGACGCCAAGGTGTGAAAGACGACATCAAGACCCCAGCACGGCGCAGGTTCGTTGGCGGTCGGGAAGGATGGCGCGCCGCCGTCAGGGCGCTTTATCGGCAAGCTGCCGATAGAGGTCAACGGTGGCGCGGCCGACGGCTTCGGCGGAGAAGCGCGCTGCCGCCAAACGGCGGGCGCCGCTGCCAAGGCGCGCACGCAGCTCGGCGGACTGTGAGAGCTTTTCGATAGCCGCCGCAAGCGCTTCCACATCGTCAACCGGGATCAGAATTCCGGTGTCGCCCGGTACCGCGATCTCGCGGCAACCCGGCACGTCGGTCGCAATCAGCGGGCGACCGCAGGCGGCGGCTTCGAGCAGGCTTTTGGGAACACCTTCGCCGCCGCGCGAGGGTAGCGCTGCAATATGCGCTTTCGTCCACAGGGATACGATGTCAGTGACATGGCCAAGCCAGGTGATGCCCGGTTCACTGTTCCAGTGTTCCGCTTCGGTTTGTGGAACCGAACTCGGATTGGCGGGGTCTGGCGTGCCCGCAATCAGGAGGCTGATCGAGACACCGCGCGCCCGTAACAGCCGGTGCGCCGCGACGAGCGTGCGAATACCCTTGATATCGATCAGCCGGCCGGCAAAGCCGACCGTGATGGAGCTTTCAGGCTCCGGCAACGGCTGAAGCGCCCGCGTGTCGACGCCCGAACCTGGAATGAGGGCGACGCGCAGACCGGCGATGTCGAGCGTTGCCACCGTTTCCTGATCGTCCGGGTTTTGCACCAGGATGATCCCGTTTTCCCGCGCGGCGATGAGGCGGAAAATCGCGCCGAGCAGGGCGCGCAGGCCGAGGGTTTTGACGGTTTTGGAAACGAAGGTGTGGCCAAAACCGGCAACCGCATTCACGGACGAGACGGGTAGTCCGACTGCCGCGATGACGTCGGTGACGACCGGCTGCAGCGCCACCCGATGGACGAGCGCTGGCTTAATTTCACGATGGAGGCGGCGCAGCGCCCGAATGGCGCCAAGGTTTCCGAGCGGATCGAGCCGTCCGCGCGGAAATCGCACGGGATGCAAGATGAATCCCTCGCGGGCGATTGCGGATGCGCCGTCCTTCACATTCGTCGCAACATGCACTTCGAACCCGGCGTCGCGCGCCGCCCGCGCCATAGGCAGGCGGTGAGAGAGGAAATACCAGTCCTCGGTGACGACATAGAGGAGCCGGGGCGGGCGACCTTTGGTCATCGGCGCGTCTTGGGAAAGGATCGTGAGGCAGGCTGGTCCGGGAATATCGGATGCATTTTAGCGCGCCGCCAAAAGCTCGGCGAAATCGGCGCGTGAGGAATGTACCGCAACGTAGTTAGGGCCTCTGAAGTCCTCATGTTCCGGTTGGTAAGGACGGAAGCGGACACCAGTCGGATAGAGCTTTCCAATCGTAAAGCCGTGCGACATGAGCAGATCGTAAAAATCACGCAGCAGAAATTTCGAGTAGATGTTGGCCATTCCATATTCGAATTGAATGATGGAAATCGCTCCGCGGTCGAGGATTTTCGCAAACCCCTGCAAGACCCGGTCTTCCGCTCCCTCGGTATCCAGTTTCAGGAAGTCAATGTGGCTGATGTTCCGTTCGGCACAATAAGCGTCGCCGGTATGCAGCCGCACCTGTATTTCGAGTGAATCGCCAAATCGTGCATTATGCATTCTGGACACGTCCGAGACGATGGAGGTCAGTTCGGAAGCCGACCGCCGCGTGGTCGCCTTCACGGAGCCTTCTTTGTCTGCGAGTCCAAAAGGATTCGCGATGACGTTCTTCCTGCCGGCAAGAGTTTGGTTCAACTGTTCGAACGTGGTGGGAACGGGTTCAAATGCATGCACCGTCGCGTCTGGAATGAGCTTGCAGCATTCGAGCGCCCAAAGCCCTTTGTTCGCGCCCACGTCAAAGATGGTCTGAAGGTTTGATGCGGAGAGCCGTTTCAGGAGTTCGAATTCGCCGTTCGTTTCCGAGTCGTAGTTGAAATTCTCGCGCCGCCACATGTAATGTTCGGCCCGCTTGTCGAGATACGATAGAACGGCGTTGGAAAGACGGCGCAGGGCCAACATAAGACGGTTCTCGACAAGCCTGATTACGTGGAAGCCGGTTATACGCGTCGGCGCGGATCGCTCGTCGCGAAAATGTCCCTGCTGCTAAACCGGCAGGCCGGAGAAGTCTACCTGCCTATTTTGCGGCTTCAATGCGAATTTCGGATTGCGTGAGCCGGCAGCCCTGGCCACACTGATTGGCCACCAGAATCTGAATATCTTTCTGACGTCGGAGATGTTCGCTTTCGGCCGTGGAGGGCGCGAGGCGTTCGACTTGCCGGCGTAGCGCAATGTCAACGACTTCAACGTCCGATGGCTGCGGATGGCTATCAGGCACAACGATGGCGAAATCCACGAGATCGTGCCGCCTGAGGTCGAGATCGAGGATGATGAGGCCGAAGGGTTTTGCGGGAACATCGATGCGTTCGAACCGGCATTCAAATGCATTCTGACACCTGGACAGCGAACGTCCGACACCCTCGCGTTGCTCGCACTTGGCGGCTTTGTTCGGTTCGACGATGCAGATTGCAAGGTCGGGTGCGGCATTCCTGCGCGGCAGCGGAACCCGAGCGTTGCTGACGCCGGGCGGGCCGTCCCAAGGGGAACCTTTCGCCTTGGCTTGATCGGCCTTGACGATGAAGGTCAGAGGATTTTGAGCGAGGAGGGGCTGGCAGGATAAACAAAGGGCCAGCAATGCCAGCGAGATGATACGCATTTTCGCTTTTCGGAAGTTCAAGGTCAGTCGGTCGGCGGTTTTCGGTTGAAAGACGCAGATGTCCCACGTTGCAACGGAATGTCCAATATTCCCAGCAAAAACGATGTGAAGGCTACCTGAATGCCGCTCGCGATTGCGGTCAGCGACAGCACCAGAACGCGAGTCACGGCGGGCGATTCGAGCGGGCCAAAGTCGACCGCCGCCCATTTGGCCAGCGACCAGATCATGCCGGCGACACCCAGCGTCGTCGCAACTCCCGCGAGAATGAGGCCGCGCTCCACCGTCAAAGCTTCCACCACCACGGACATTTGAGCCGAAATCGGCAGAAATCCGTTGGCGGTGGCGAAGCGCCGCGCGATGAGGCCGACGCTGATGATCTGTATTCCGACAAGAATCGCCATTGCGGCCACGAGGAAAGAGTGCGAATCGAACGCCAGGCTGTCGAACATCAGCGGGCCCGGCAACAGCATGACCACCCCGCTGAAGCCCAGCACGATCAGCAGCAGGCCAGGATAGAAGAACAGCCAGCGCGGATTGAACATCAGCAGGAAGCGAAGGTGCCGCCAGCCGTCGTGCCAGGTGCGAAGGTGCGGCGGGCGCGAGCGTCCATCTTTTGCAAGCGTCGTCGGCACTTCCGCAAAGGAATAGCCTCGTAACGCCGCCGCGATGATCATTTCGCTTGCGAACTCCATGCCAGTGGTGTGCAGATTGAGCGCGAGAATACGTTCACGGTTGAACCCCCGCAGGCCGCAGTGAAAATCCCCGATCGGGGCACCGAATAAAATCCGTCCGATCAGGCTGAGCACCGGGTTGCCGAGATAGCGGTGGAGGAACGGCATTGCGCCTGACGCAATTCCGCCCCTGAAGCGATTGCCGACCACGAGATCGGCGCCGCCACGCAGAGCTGTCATAAAACCATCGAGATGGAGGAAGTCGTAGCTGTCGTCACCGTCTCCCATGATGACATAGCGTCCCCGGGCGGCCTGTATTCCGGCCCGCAAGGCCGCCCCATAGCCGCGTTCGGCGACTGGAACAACCCGCGCGCCCTTGGCACGCGCGAGCTCGATCGAGCCATCCGTGGAGCCATTGTCGGCGACCACGACCTCGCTCTTAACCTTGGCGCCGGCGATAAATGTCTTGGCTTTCTCGACGCAGATCGCGATAGTCTCCGCCTCGTTCAGGCACGGGATCAGGATGCTGAGTTCGATTGCGTCCTCGCCTCCATGCTCAGCTTCGGTCATAACGCGAAATCCGAATTGCGATCTGTGGAAGCTAACATACATCGCGAGTGAAATCCGGGCCGTCAATGGCGCTGAAGATTCCGAATAGCCAGTACAATCTCGCCGACCCGGACAGTCTTCCGGTGCGAATCGCCGGGATCCAGCGCCGCCGCATGTTTCAACGTTTCCTGAGCGAGACCGGCGTGACCGTTGACGAGACCATTCTGGATGTCGGGGTGACATCGGATCGGTCCTACGCCTCGTCGAATTATCTCGAGGCGTGGTATCCGCACAAGCGCGCCATCACGGCAGCCGGAATAGACGACGCCCGGTTTCTCGAAGAGCTTTATCCGGGTGTCAGGTTTGTGTTCGCCAGCGGCCTTGATCTGCCGTTCGCGGATGGCTCATTCGATGTCGTGCATTCTTCGGCGGTTCTCGAACATGTCGGTGCATTTGAAAACCAACGCCGCTTCGTGCGTGAGTGCTGTCGCGTCGCGCGCCGGGCGGTCTTCGTCACGACGCCCAACCGCTGGTTCCCGGTCGAGTTTCACACCGTGCTGCCGCTGGTGCACTGGCTGCCGAAGCCGGCATTTCGGTCTCTGATGCGGCGTATCGGGCAGGATTTTTTTGCGCAGGAGGCCAACCTTAACCTGATGTCCGCGGCTGAGATGCGTGCCGCGGCGTCGGTGGAAGGATTTGAGGCCGACGTGTCCTCCGTTGCGCTCGCGGGATGGCCAAGCAATCTTCTGCTGGTGATGCGGCGCAGGGACGCAGCCGGCGCTGCTGCGCGCCGCTGATGGCCCGCCCATGATGACGGTCGCGGCCTGTTGGGTGATTATCGCGATCGTCGGGTTTCCGATCGGCTACGCCCTTCTGCAGGCGTTTGGCGGACGCGGGATCGCCCGCCCAGGCGACCGGATAGTGCTCGCGCTGTGGCTCGGCCTCGTCGCATGCGAGTGGCTAGCCGCCACGGTCGCACTCGTTACCGCCGTAACGCCAGCAATATTTGCTGCCGTCGCGGGCGTCGCCGCGGTGATCGCTCTCACGGCAATGCGGCACAGCGTTAGCGGGTTTGATCTCCATCGCGACGTGAGGGAAGGCTTGGCCGCCACGCCGGCGAGCCATGCCGCCGCGCTCGCTGCAATCGTCATCGCCGCCGCGTTCGTCGCCGCCAATCTGCGCGCAACGCCGGATACCGGCTTTTATCATTTCCCCGCAATTCGATGGCTGGCGGAATATGGCGCCGTGACAGGCATCGTTCATATCAACGATCGTTTCGGCTTCGTCTCGAACGTCTGGGCGATGCTGGCGCCGTTCGACACCGTGCTTGCAGGCCGAGCCGGCGGATGCATCAACGGGTTTGTGCTCTGTCTGGTCAGCGGTCAGACGGCGTTCGCCGCAGTCCGCGTGCTGCGCGGCGACGCGTCGCAGGGTGACGTTTTTCTCGGTGTGGCGTCGTTCTGTCTGCTGTTGATCGGCCTCGCGATCGGAAGTTTTTCCACCCCGTCCCCCGATCCCACCGTTGCAGGCCTGACTGTCGTGATCGCATGGCGGATGCTCGCGGCCGGCGAGCGTGGCGGGCCGGAAGCAGACATGTTGCCATTGTTGCTGGCTTGCGGGGCACTGAGCGCCAAGCTGAGCGGGTTGCTGCTTGTTCCGGTTGCCGGCCTCTACGCGGTCTGGGGCACCAATGTGCGACGCTGGGCTGCGGCTGCGGCCGTCGCGCTCATCCTCGTTGCGCCGTTCTTTGCAACCTCCCTAATCGTTTCAGGCTGCTTCGCCTTTCCGGCATCGATAAGCTGTCTGCCGGTATCGTGGGCCCTCCCGACAGAGGCCGTAGACAATCTCGGACGGCTTCTGACCTTGTTCACGCGTTGGGACAGCCAGCCCCCGGCCGATGCCGGCGCATGGAACTGGATTCCGGGATGGCTGACAGCGCAGCGTTTTTGGCTCAACACAGTTGTGTTCTGGCCATTCGCCATATCGTTGGGCGGCTTCCTGTGGATCGCTGCGCGGCGAAGGGTGTCGCGGGGCGAACTTTGGGTATTGGCGCTTATCGCTCCAAGTCTCGTCCTGGTGTTCGCCGTCGCTCCCGAAGTGCGTTACAACGCCGGCTTGTTCGTTATTCCAATTGCCCTGTTCATGATGCGCGCGGTCGTGCGGCCGCGTGCGAAATTGATGACGCACGCGAAAGCCGTTCTCGCTGTCGCCGCAGCGGTCGCACTTGTGGAACTCGGCTTTTCGTCGGTTATCGAGCTTCGTCGATCGGGGCGTGTCGACGTCGTCGAACGGTTACTTCGGCCGACAGGCGTGCCGACGCCCGCTTATCAAACGATCGTCAGTTCCGGGCTGCGATATAACCTCGCGATCACTGGCGATTGTTGGCGAACGGCGCCGCCATGCGCGCCGTCGAGGCTGCCTATGATAAAACTGCGTTTCCCCGCGCGCGGCATTGCTGGCGGCTTTCAGCCCGAACCGCGAAGTTGAACTGCCTGCGGGTAGTTTGTGCGTACATACCGGGTTAGTCACCGGCCGTAACAAACCTGGATTTCAAAAATGGCGTATCGCTTGCCGCGAATTCGTTTTCCCGTCGATATTCGTCGACTCCGCGCGTGTCGATCACATAAAGGATGTGATTGCGCAGGGGCGATATATAGCGGACGACCTTTTCAGGGGCTACGCCACACAGTGCGAGATAGGACAACATCAGGCCATCGGACATAGTCCATGCAAGATAAGTTGGCCGGCCTGACACTTCATCAATCGCGACATTTAGATGCATCCGCGCACTTTGGTGAGCCACGACCGGGCCGTCGATAATGAGTGTTTCGCGCGCCAAATTAACGGCACGGAGAAGGCCGAGAAGCGGGTCTATGAAGTGCGTATAGACTTCACTCATGAAGACGACGTCGTGCCGTTCAAGCGTCAGATCGAGCATAACGTCCGACTGCACAAACCGCACGTTACGGTCTCCGCGAACCGCGGCAAGCCACCGGGCCGCTTCGATATACCGAGACACAGGCTCGATTCCGGTAACTGATGATGCGCCCTTGTCGAGGAAAGAAAAACTGAAGAATCCGCAGTTGCATCCGACGTCCATTACGGACTTGCCTCGGATGTCCGGCAGCACGCGTTCAATGTAGGCCCATTTCGGCATGGGTCTGAGCACTGCGCCTTCTTTTGCGGAGAGCGCGTTGCCCAACCGATTGAGCCAACCCGGGTCGCTGACGTCCTGGTTCGCGGGATCGGATGTCGTACATGCCGGCGTTTCCGGAATCGCGATGCGCTGGTACCAGCCAAAAGACCGACTCGCTGCGAAGTTCGGGTGTTGCAGGGCGGCGACGGTTTCCGGAGAAGAGTCGGCCGCGAGATGCGCCTTGAGGCGTTTCACTTCCGCCCGCAGTTGTTGCCCTGTAATCAGAACACGCTGTGGACTTTTTTTATTGTCAACGAAATTGGCAGGGAAAAGTCGCTCTCTGACTCGTGCGACAAAATCGCTCGAAATAGACACTCTCCTACTCGCGTTCAAATAGCGTCGTCGGTTTGGACGGTATGGACCATGCAAACTCGTTTCATCGGATAATTCGCTTTACGCGCCGGGCTGCCCGAATCGCCAAAGACCGCATCATCACCTGTGCCGGAACATTTGAAAGTGAAGGCGCAGGTTGTTTGATGGCCTGCTGGTCGTGAAGCTCCATAATATTGATTCCATTCGAATAAGCTGCTCCGGTCGTTCCGTCGACGCGGGAATGCGAGGTAGCAAGCTCAAGCTTCAGACGGAAAGGTTCATCAATGACCTTTTTCAGGACGGTATTGAAGTTATAGTACTCAATCGAGGAAGGAGCTGGCAGCGTTCCTTCCTCGCCGGGGTTGGCTGCCGACCTGACCGGTACGGTCTCGTCAAGCAACGGCCCAACCGAGGATTGCGAGTACCATTCATCGAGAATTTGATAGTCGTTGGCGGCGGCGATATCGCGATAAAACTGCGGATGGTATACGAAATACCCGTGATTTATCCATCCTACCGAAGGCGGCTGATGGAAAAACACGCCGCCGACCTTCAATGCATCGTGCATGTATGCCATGGCGTTGGTCTGATCGACCAGGTGCTCGGTCGTACCCAGGTTGAGAACCAGGTCGTATTTTCCCCGTTGATCAGGCGGAACACGTTGCCAGTTAAGGTCCACAATATCTGTCTCTGGCGCCGGACAAACATCGATGCCCTGATATGAAATGTCGGTAAGCTTCAAGTATTCCCCGACGAACAACGTTCGTTCTCCCGGACGCGGCGTCGAAAAGTAATGAAGGCGCTCTATTTCCGTAAGATCCGAGGCCGTCAACGGCGCGGCGCGATGCGCTTGCGCGAACTTGATCATCCCATCCAGGGTACAGTTCATCAGGTTCTGTGACCCTACGTCCAGCACGCTGCTGCCTTTTTTCAAGTATCCCCGTGCAGACAGATACTCAAGTAACGCGAAACCCATCATTTGCGGCCGTCCCTATCGATTGACTTATACCATAGAGGCGGTCAGTTTGGTCCGCAACTGGAGGAGCGATGGTCTGTGGCTTTGTCCTGATCCTCCGCCCTTCGCGGGGCAATGTGTTAGGGATGTTGCGGTCCACAATGAACTTTTTAAGTCGTTTCAGGCGACAGACGCCTCAGAGGCTTCTTGCGCCGTCCCTCCGGGAACAAATTGACAACGCGCTTGCCCGTGACGGGATAGAGTCGCCGTCTGATACAGACGCGGTGAATGCTTTGGTGAACGCATATCATGGCTATAAAAACGCATACGAAATCGTTTCCAGCAGGCCGGTCGGGCCTCAGGACGTATCCGATAACGGATTTCACTACGATGGTCTGAGTACTGATCCGAAGGTGATCCACAATCACGACTTTATGCAGGACCCTCGTTACATTGCTGCGTATGAGGCGGGCATCGCGGCTCTACAACTTGATCATAAAATGTATTGGCGGCTGCACGTTGTATTGTATTTCGCCAATCGAAGCCTTCAACTCGACGGGGACTTCGTAGAATGCGGCGTATGGCGGGGATTTCTGAGTGCTGCAATCGCTAACTACGTGGGGTGGGAGGGCGTTACAAAAAAATTCTATTTGTTTGATACATTCGAAGGACTTGCCGAAGACCGTTTAACACCAAGCGAGCGGGCTAATACCCAAAAGGTCGCCCATTTGAATTCGTACTTCAAAGACTCATTTGCGGCCGCTCGAGCCAATTTCAGCAGGTACTCTAATATTCATCTGATCAAGGGACTTGTTCCAGACACTTTGCGCGAGGTGCAAATAGACAAGGTCTCCTACCTTTCGCTTGATATGAACAATGTGAACCCTGAAATAGCCGCGGCAGAATATTTTTGGGATCGTATGGTGCCGTCTGCACCTATCATTCTCGATGATTACGGCTTTGTAGGTTACGAGGAACAAAAGCGTGGTTTTGATGAATTCGCCAAACAGAAAGGTGTCGAGGTCCTGCATCTGCCAACAGGACAAGGCGTAATTCTTAAACAGTAGCGGAATAAGCAGAGGCTGTTGTGTCCAATCCCACTATTGCCCAGCGTCTTAAACTAGGCGCAGCCGCCGAGGCGGCCCAAGATATCGAAAAGGCCGCTGCTTTCTATGTGGATGTTTGGCGTGATGCCTACGGCAATGGATACGCCTCACACGGCATGCAGCGGATCGGAAAACTCCTGTTCGCTCGCGCCATAGCGGTCCGGGATCAGAATAGACTGGATGAGGCGATTGACCTTCTGGTCAGATCGATCGAGTTGTCGCCAACGTCGGGCGAGGAGCGGGCAGAGCTGAACCGCTTGATCGGGCCTGAACCGGGTCCCAATCTGACGAAGCAATGCCTCGTTTATCCGAACGCTGCGCGCGGAACCGCGATCTATACGGAAGCGGTGCAACGCGCGATTGAATTCGTCACCTACGGCGGTATCCGTGGAGACATCTACGAATTTGGCGTTCTGGCCGGATGGACTGCCGGTCTGTTCGTTACAGCGATGCGTGACACCCAGTTTTACGGCGATCTTTATCTTTTCGATTCGTTCCACGGGTTGCCCCGCGAAAAAAGTGCGGTTGACAAGCAGTCCTATGACGTCGAGCGGGGGATATGGGACGCGGAAATGGAATTGCCGGAGAGTATTTTGTCTCAGCTCGGCATGTCGCTGCCGGCCCATATCCACAAGATGCTCTCTCGGATCGTCGGGCGTGACCGTATCCATATCCGGGAGGGCTTTTTCTCCGAAAGCCTCAAAGCCCGGCTTCCAACGAAAGCCGCAATCGTTCACATGGATTGTGACCTTTACTCCTCGACGGCTGAAGTCTTCCAGGCCTTGGAACGCGATGATGTGCTACAGGATGGCACGCTCATCATGTTCGATGACTGGAATTGTAACCGCGGTAATCCGGCATTTGGGCAGCGCCGTGCGCTGCGGGAGTTTCTCGACCGCCATAAGGGCCGGTATGACGTCTCGCCGTTTATGACATATGGCTTTAACTGTGCAGCGTTTATATTACACGATAATGGCGTTGTCCCGGTCGAATTGCGGATGGCATAATTGATGCGTTTCGCAAAATAGTGCGATGGAGAGGCCGTCGTCGGGACTACTCGACAATCGAGCCATGAACTGCCGAGCTTGGTGGTGATGAGAAAAATGGCCTTAACCATGACCTCTCTCAAGTAGAAAAAGGTTGAGAAGCAGGTCAGGCCAAGTGGTTCTTGCGGGCGGACTTCCTTGTGGCGCGCCGCCGTAGCTTTCCGGTCGTTTTTATTATATCAACGGCATGCCAGCCCGCGCCGGTTAAACAAAGTGGACCTTCTCGACGAGGGTGGAGACCGGTGATTGCCGTGTGATTGTGAAATCATCGTCCTTGATCTGATGCGTGAACGAGGGATCGTTGTTCTTTAAGAAAAGCTGGCGCAAAGCGACTGAAGGTCAAAGCGATGTCCTTCGCGATCTGCAGGCGGCACATGACAAGCTGCGTGCCGAGGCAAGTAAGTTCAAGGCCGAGGCTGCAGGGTATCGCGCCGCCTATATGGCTGTTTCCGAGCGCTATGCCGACCTGACAGCCTATGCGAAAACGCTTCGCGAGCTATATGAGGGCTCAGTCGCGGACCGTGGAATCCAAAACTGCGGTCCGCCGAAAAATTTGGCCGAGCGCTACTTCTTGCTTGTCGGAAACGGCAGAACGGGATCGACCTGGATTTCCTCTTGT
>Ga0164243_10010442_pt1 | contig 13348 bp, 10 predicted proteins | sample OricompcompostOP_FD_108781 | JGI IMG/M metagenome (GOLD analysis project Ga0164243, IMG submission 108781) | Organic Plus compost microbial communities from Emeryville, California, USA - Original compost - Organic plus compost (OP) | ecosystem: Engineered > Solid waste > Mixed feedstock >... | reverse complement strand
GGAATATGCGCTTTCCGGGATCGACAAGCCCATCGGCGTGGCGGAATACGAGCTGGTGCGCGCTCTACCGGAATCTTTGCTGTCCAGTTTGCCGACAGTGGAGGAATTGGAGAGCGAGTTGACAGGAGAGGCCGTTATCCAGGATTTTCGGATAACTGGAACAGATGATAAGGAGGGCGAAGCATGAACGCCCGCGTGCAGAACCACATCGCGGGTCGCTTGTCATTGCGCCCGCCACAGGCAGAGTCGCTGGCCCGGCTGACGCGGGCGCTGGATGCCGCGCCGGAATTGCTGGGCCATGAGCGCGATGTTGCGTCCATCCTTTCCTCGCTGAAGGGGGAATTCGCCACGCTGGAGGATTTCGAGCGCGAATTTCCCTCGCTGTGCTTCGCGTTGGCCACCGGCGTGGGCAAGACGCGGTTGATGGGCGCATTCATCGCTTACCTGCATCTGGCGCACGGCATCAACAACTTCTTCGTGCTCGCGCCCAACCTGACCATCTACAACAAGCTGATCACGGATTTCACGCGCAACACGCCCAAGTACGTGTTCAAGGGCATTGCCGAGTTTGCGCAGCAACCGCCGCTGATCATCACCGGCGACAACTACGACCAGACCGGCGCGGCGGTGGACGATCAGCCGCAGGGTTTCGCCCACGACGTGCGCATCAACATCTTCAACATTTCCAAGATCAATTCCGAAGTGCGTGGCGGCAAGGAGCCACGCATCAAGCGCATGCGCGAAGTGCTGGGCGACAGCTACTTCAACCATCTGGCGAACCTGCCTGATCTGGTGCTGTTGATGGATGAATCGCACCGTTACCGCGCCAGTGCGGGGGTGCGCGCCATCAATGAACTGAAGCCGCTGTTCGGTCTGGAAGTGACCGCCACGCCATTCGTGGAAACCAGCAAGGGGCCGGTACCGTTCAGGAATGTGGTGATGGATTACCCGCTGGCGCGGGCGATGGAGGATGGTTTCGTCAAGGAGCCGGCGGTCGTCACCCAGCGCAATTTCGACGCCAAGGGGCATACGCCAGAAGACATCGAGCTGACAAAGCTGAAAGACGGGGTGCGCCTGCATGAAACGACGAAGGTCGAGTTGCTCACCTACGCGCGCGAGAACGGTGTCAAGCCGGTGAAACCCTTCATGCTTGTCATCGCGCGCGATACCACGCATGCCGCACAACTCAAGGCCTTGATCGAGTCGGAGCAGTTCTACGAGGGACGCTACGCGGAAAAGGTGATTCAGGTGGATTCCAGCCGATCCGGCGCAGAAGAGGAAGAGATGATCACGCGTCTGCTGGCGGTGGAGAGCGTGGACGAGCCGACAGAGATCGTGATTCACGTGAACATGCTGAAAGAGGGCTGGGACGTGACCAACCTCTACACCATCGTGCCGCTGCGCGCGGCCAACGCCCGCACCCTGATCGAGCAGAGCATCGGGCGCGGCCTGCGCCTGCCCTACGGGAAGCGCACTGGTGTGGCGGAGGTGGATCGCCTGAACATCGTTGCCCACGACAAGTTCCAGGAAATCATCGACGAGGCCAACAAGGGCGATTCGCCGATCCGGCTGAAGAAGGTGATCCTCGAAGCACCGAACGCTGACGACAAGAAGGTCAGCGTGCAGGTCGGGTCCGGCGCAGCGGCGCGCCTCGGTTTGACGGACGCGCCGGTTGTGGAAACAGACGCATCGGGGACGACCTATGAAGCGGCGCCCAATGGCGCGCCGGCCCCGGTGTTTACCACCGAGGCCGAGAAACAGGCGGCGCGAATGGTGATGGAGGTGATCGGCAAGTACGAGGTCAAGCGTGATCTGGTGCCGACGAGTGGCGCGCTGCTCAAGCCGGAGGTACAGAAGGAGATTCTGGCGGAGGTGGCCGAGCGGCTGAAGCCGACGCAGGGCAGCCTGCTGGCAGGGGTTGATGCGTCGGCACCGGTGCTAGATCTGTCGGCCGTGGTGGCAAAGACCACGGAGATCGTGGTGCAGCAGACCATCGACATTCCGCGCATTGCGGTAGTGCCCAAGGGTGAGGTCACCACGGGTTTCCGGCCGTTCACGCTGGACGTGAGCCAGCTTCACCTGCAACCGGGCGAGCGTGAAATTATCATCCACAACCTGCATACCAATGAGCAGGATACGCTGGCTGCCGAAATCGGCCTGAAGGAGCAGCGCCCGGAGGACTACATCGTCCACGCGCTGGTGGACTACGACGACATCGACTATTTCACCCATGCCGATCTGCTCTATGATCTGGCGGGCCAGATGGTGCAGCACCTGCGCAGCTATCTGTCGGAGGACGAAGCCATCAGCGTCCTGGACCGGCACCGTCGCTCAATCGGCCGGGAAATCCGCGCGCAGATGATGGTGCACTTCTTTGAGGAAGCGACAGGGTTTGAGGTGCAGGTCAGCCGCGGCTTCACGGAACTCAAGCCTTGCAGCTACACCATTACGGCAGGACAGGCGCCGCGCCACTACCGGGAAACGGTCGAGGATCTGGGGCGCATCAAGCAGATGCTTTTTGGCGGGTTTGCAAAGTGCCTGTATCCGCTCCAGAAGTTCGATTCGGATACGGAGCGCCGGTTTTCGGTCATTCTCGAACGCGATGCGTTGAAGTGGTTCAAGCCCGCGAAGGGACAGTTCCAGATTTTCTACAAGCTCGGCACCGAGCAGCCGGAGTACATTCCTGATTTCGTGGTGGAGACGGACACGACGATCCTGATGGTGGAAACCAAGAAGCGGGACGATCTGAAGTCCGACGAGGTAAAGGCCAAGGCGGCTGCCGCTGCTCGATGGTGCGGGCTTGCTTCCGACCACGCTGCAAGTGTCGGCAGCAAGCCATGGAAATATCTGTTGGTTCCCCACGACGAGATCAACGAGTCCAGACGCCTCGCCGACTTTCTGCGATTCGAGGTGAAGGAGCACAGTCAATGATCAAGCAAGTCAATGACTCCGACCAACTCTCCCGGTTGGTGCTGCGGGGCTACAAATCCATCGCCGAGTGCGATCTGGAACTGGGACGGCTCAATGTGCTGATCGGCGCCAACGGCGCGGGCAAGTCCAATTTCATCGGCTTCTTCCGGCTGATCAGCCGGATCCTGGATCAGCAATTGCAGATCACGGTGGGTCTGTCAGGCGGGCCGGATGCCCTTTTGCATTTCGGTAGAAAGAAGACCGAAGAGTTGCATGCCGAAATGTACTTCGGCAACAACGGCTATCGCTTCACGCTGCGCCCGACCCAGGACAACCGGATGATGTTCTATCACGAGGCGCTGTGGTGGAATGTGCATGGCGACTGGCGTCCCGCCTCGGGACATTTCGAATCCTACGCGGAGAGCCAGAAGAGTAAAACCCTGATCTATCAGCACGTAGTGCCCGCCATGCGTAGTTGGCGCCTGTATCACTTTCATGACACCGGCAGCAGCGCCCTGGTCAAGCAGGTCCACAACATCAAGGACAATGAATCCCTGCGCGACGACGCCCGCAATCTTGCCGCGTTCCTGCTGCGCCTGAAGAATCACCACGACGAACACTACCAGCGCATCGTCAAGACAATCCGCCTGGTGGCGCCGTTCTTCGGGGATTTCCACTTGCGCCCCACAGTGGACAATCCGGACAGGATAGAACTCGAATGGACGGAACTGGGGCAGGACGAGCCATTCTCCGCCAGCGCACTTTCCGACGGCACGCTGCGCTTCATCTGCCTGGCCACGGTCTTGCTGCAGCCGGAATCCTTCATGCCCAAGACCGTGCTGATCGACGAGCCGGAACTGGGCCTGCATCCCTTCGCCATCAGTGTGCTGGCCGGTTTGATGAAGTCGGCGGCCCAGGAGCACCAGTTGATCATTTCGACCCAGTCCGTGGAGCTGGTCAACGAATTCGATGCGGAAGACCTGATCGTGGTCGACAAGCGCGGCAGCGCATCCATCTTCAAGCGCCTAGATGTCGAATCGCTGTCCGAATGGCTGGACGACTACAGCCTGGGCGATCTATGGAAGAAGAACCTGCTCGGCGGGAGACCGGGGCGATGAGCCGCATCTACCTGCTGGTCGAGGGGCAGACGGAAGAAGCCTTCGTCAACGAGTTGCTGGCGCCGCATTATGCGCACCTGGGTCTCTATCTGACGCCAATCATTGTCAGCACAAGCCCCGGTCATAAAGGGGGCGTGGTCAGCTATGCAAAGATCAGGCCGCAGATCGAGAAGCTGTGCAAACAGGACTCGAGCGCGCATGTCACCACGATGTTCGACCTCTATGCGTTGCCCGGGGATTTTCCGGGAAAACATGCCCTGGCCTACCCTGCCGCCGGGAGCGGCCGGCAGAAGGCGGAATTTCTGGAGACTGCCTGGGCAGCGGATATCGACCAGCGTCGTTTCGTTCCCCACCTGCTGGTGCATGAATTCGAGGCCCTGCTGTTCGTGCAACTGGATGCGTTCATGCCTTGGACCGACGATGATTCCGTGCTGGAGCCCTTGCGGGCGGCACGTCGGACGAGCGAGCCGGAGGACATCAATGACAGCCCGCAGACTGCGCCTTCGAAGCGCGTCCTGGCGGCCATGTCAGGCTATCAAAAGACATTTCATGGCCCGCTGATCGCCTGCGATATCGGGTTGGATGCCATGCGACAGGCATGCCCGCATTTCGATGCATGGCTCAATACACTGGAGGCGCTGGCGTAACCGCCCTTCGGCAGGCCGGCATGAGAATCCAATGCAATTCTTCACGCCTCCCCGAGAACACTTCTTCCGTCCGCTAACGCACGAAAACCGCGAGCTGTGCGCTGCCGTGCTGCGCGCCCTGCATGAACGCGTACACGGCGCCAATGCCGACTACGCCGAGGTGCTGACACGGGACTTGGTACTGGAGGTGATCCAGCATGCTCTGGCCGATCCCGCACTACGTAGCCTCGCCTTCGAAGCCGGACAGACGGTACGTGCCGAAGAAGAACGTGCCTACGCCAGTGATCTGCTGCGCAAGCTCAAGGAACACGGCTGGCTGGAGGACTACCGCGACCCCATTGACCTGCGCCCCACCCTCAAGCTCAGTCGTGCGGGCAAGGCCTTCAGCGAAACCTTCGCCAACCTTGACGATTCACGTGCCAAGACGCGTCAGCGCAACATGCGCTCGGCGCGCAAGGCACTGGCCGCCTTCATCGCCACGCGCGATGCCGACGAGCTGCTGGATGCCCATGAGTTCGCCAGTCGCGTGGTGCAAGACTTGCAGGACGACATCGAATACTTCCGCCACCTGATCCAGAGCCTGACGCGCGAGGCGCTGGCTCAGAAGGTGGCCTGGAACGAGTTCAACGATTTCATCGAGAAGCGCTTCGCGCGCGAATACGCCGTGCGTCTGGTGGCCGACTCCGCCGAGCGCCATCGGGGCCAGATCAATGAGGCGTTGGAGGAAGTGCGTGCGCTCGATGGCGAGCAGCGCGCCCTGGTGGATGCCCACCTGATGCAACGTGCTCCCTGGCTGGAACAGACGGTGCAGGGTCGCAGCCCCATGCTGTGGCTCGCAGACCGCATCGAAAGCATGGTTGAAGCCGCCTGCAGCCTGAAGCTGCCGATGCTGCGTTCGGAGATGAACAACTACGTACGCCGCTTCACCAGCCTGCTGCGTCAGGCACTGTCTCTCGACTATGGTGCCGAGTCGCCCTTGGGCCGCACCATGGCCTGGCTGAAGGAAAAGCCGCCTCCTGCACGCGAACTGCTGCTCGACACGCTGTCCCGACGCCTGGCCACCAGCGAGATTCGTCTGCCGGGCGGCGTACTGCGCTGGACGGTGCGTGACCGCGACGCCCAAACCTTGGCACAGGCTCCGTTGGTGGTGGACGAGGCCAGCCGCCTGAACGCGCTGCTGCGCAGGGCCGAGGCCGAGGCGTTCGCCTTCAGCGACGAACAGGTGCTGCAAGGACTGTTACCCCACTTGCAGGCCGGTCCCATCACGCTGGCGGCACTGCCCGTAAAAACCGCCGAGGATGCGGTACGTGTTCTGCATGCTGTAGGCGCCGCGCGCTCGGCCGAGGGGCGACGCCTGATGCGAGCCCGAAAAACGGCGGGGCAGGTAAGCACGCCCTATTTTCAGGCCGATGACTACGAGCTGCGTGCGGAAGGCAGCCTGGACGAAGGAGATTGACCACCATGCTGCAGTCACTTGCCCAGTACATCGAACAACGGCTGGCGACCGAAGGCGCTGCCAACGTCAAGCCCGCACGCTTTGCAGAACTGGCCGGGCGGCTGCTGGCCAGCGGCGTGTTATGGCGCGAGCACTCCAGGCCCGAGGCCGCGCTGTACGACGATGCCCTCCAATGCGAACAACTGCTGCGCGAATGGTTCGCCTGTATCGGCTTCGTGCTGGCGCATGACAGCGACGCGCGCCTGCTGCGGCTGTACCCCCCTGGCGAAGGCGGTGGCGACGACGAGGAAGACGGCGTGCGCCGATTGCGCGCCCGCCTGTCGCGGGACTTTGTGGCCGCAGTGATCGCATTGCGCTTTCTCTACACCGAAGCGCTCACCGGACGACGCCCGCTGGTGGACGAACGTCTGGCCATCAGCCTGGAGGAGATGTCGCAGACGGTGGTATCGCTGCTGGGGCACAAGCTGCCCAATTCGGCCAGCGAGCGCTTGTCCCTGCTGCGCGAACTGCGCAAGCACCGCGTGTTGAATTTCGTCGAAGGCGATGACGCCGGAGATATGCAGATGGGTCTGGCCGTGCTGCGGCCGGTTATGAGCTTCGTCAGCGACGAGGCGCTGGAAGAGGCGCTGCGTCTGGCGGGAAAACAGATTTCCGCAACGGCTGTAGAACCGGTAGCCGGAGGCGAAGCATGAAGATCGCAAAACTGCTCACCTTGCAATGGGGTTCGCTGGAAGATCGGGAATGGCAGTTCGCCGATACCGTGCTGCTCACGGGTGAATCCGGTTCGGGCAAGTCCACGCTGCTCGATGCCATCCAGACCGTGCTCACCGCCGCGCACCAGCACGTGGTGCAGTTCAACATCGGCCAGGACGAATCCACACAAAGCCGGCGCGGCGGCAAAGAGCCGCGAACACTGGCCGCCTATGCACTGGGCCAGCAGGCCGACGGCGTGTTCCTGCGCGCCCGTTCCACCAGCTACGCCGGCATTGTGTTCGAGGCCTCGGAGCAAGCTGGCGAGCAAGCCGAACCTTTCACTGCGCTGGTGGGCGTGGAAGCCTTCGAGGACGGCAAGCGCGCAGTCATACAAGGCTTGCCACAGTTCTTCATCGTGCGTCGCCGGCTGTCGTTGGAGCACCTGACACGCCGTGCAGGAGATGCGCTTCTCACCTCCCCCATACCGCTCAAGGAGCTGTACGTGCAACTCCAGCACCGCCTGCAGGCCGGTGTCGACAAGTCCGCGACGGTGGTGCAGCGCTTCCCTGACAAGGGAGGCTACCTGCAGCACCTGTACGGCGCGCTGATGGGCAAGACGGCAGTGGGCGAACACGATGCCACGCGCGCGGCAAAGTCGCTGGTCAAGGCCATGGCCTACAAGGAGCTGGGCAACGTCAATGACCTGGTACGCGACGAGATCCTGGAGCCGCACGACTTCAGCAAGGACCTGGACAAGATGCGCGAGCTGATGCGCTCCATCGCCAGCCTGAAACTGGAGGCCGAACGCCTGGCGCTGAATCTGGAGCGGCTCGATGCCGCACAGGCCAGCGCCGATCAAGTACTGGACGAGGCCCGGCGCTTCGTCACCACCACCATCGCCCATGCTCTACGTGCCCGCAGTGAGGCCCAGGATGACATGGCATCGGTGCAGCGCCAGATTGCCACGCAGGACAGGAAGCAGGCCCAACTGCAGGAAAAACTGGCCTCGCTCGAAGCACAGGAAACCCAGTTGCGCGAACAATTGCGCGTGGTGGAAAAGCGCCTGGACGACAGCGACGTGGCGCGCGAAAAGATTGCATTGGAAAACCAGATACGCCTGCAATCCGACCAGTTCCGCCTGCACTGGAGCCACGTGCAGGACGCCGCACGCGGCATCGGCGAGATGGTCGTGCAGCTCGAACAACTGCTGGCCCTGGATCTGTCGGCCGTGCCTGCCCTCGCTTCCGCTGTAGAGACCCTGCGCCCCATCGCGCAGCAGATCCTCAAACCGTGGCCCGCAATGGCTCAGGCGTATGCTCGCGAGGGCACTCTGGATATGGAACTGCCTGCCTTCGAGTTGGAGGTCTTCGATGCGCAACTGGCCGCCTTGCGCTCTGGCATCCACGATGGTGAAACATCTGTGCAAGGAGCAGTCCTGCACGCGTTGACCGAGGTGGGAGTGCGGCTGAACCAGCTCAAGGACGACACCGAACAGCGCGACGCCGAACTGCGCCGCCTGCAATCGGGCAAAGTCCAAGGTCCGACGGACGCGCACAATGCGGTGGCGCTGATCGAACGCGAGATTCCGTCGGCACGCCCTCACCTACTGGCCCAGTTGGTAGAGCCACGCCCCGGCACCCGCTGGCAGAACGCCATCGAAGGCTACATGGGGGGAGACCGTTTCGCCATCATCGTAGAGGCCGGTATGGAAGCGCGGTGTACGCGCCTGGTCAAGCAGTACTGGCGCGTGCGCTCGCCCAAGGTCGTGCAGGGCCGCAAGGCGATGGACGACACCGAGGGCCGCCAATTGGAGGGCCGCGCCATGTTGCATGAGCTGATCTGCCGCCATCCGGTCGCCCAGGCCTTCCTGATCGCGCAGTACGGCCGTGTACGCAAGGTGGATAGCGAAGAGGAGTTGGCGCGCACTCCTCAAGGTCTAATGGAGGAAGGCCTGGGCAGCCGCGGCTATGGCATGTTCGCTTGCCGCGCACCCGATGGAGAACTGGCCTTCGGCGAGGCGGCGCGCCAGCGGCGCCGGCAGTGGTGCGAGGACGAACTGAAGCGGGTGGTATCAGAGACGCGCGCCATGGAAGATCTGCGCCGGTCGCTGCAGGCGATCACACGCATGTTCAACGGCCCCGTATTCACGCCGCTGACGCCGTTGGTGCTCGCCGTACTGGAAAGCCAGGTTCAGCATACCCACGCCGAGCAGGCGCTCAACGCTCTAAACCTCTCTGCCATCGATCCGTTGCTGACGGAGCAGAAGGATCTAAACTCACGCATCGACGCCGTCCGTGGGCGGCACAGCGATGATACGGAACAGATGGGCGGAACGAAGCTGGCCTTGGCGGCTTTACATAAGCGTGAGGCCGAGCTGAAAGCCCGCCTGCCCGAGCTTGACATCAACTGCACCAACGCCACGGTCTGGGCATCCCGCTTCGCGGGTGCCGTCCCTGCTCTGGCTACGGAGCTTCAACTGCTGGATGAGGCCCAAGCACTTGCGGACGAACCGGAAACCAGCCTGGACGCACTGCGCCACCGCGTGCAAAGCTTGCGCGAGGGTCTGCCCCGGACCCTGCGCGAATTGGCTCAGGCTGTGGGCGCCTACCTGTCCGGAGCGCGCGACGACAGCGAGCGCTTCGCCTGGATCGATCCGCCGCGCAGCGTGGACCGCCTGGAAGAACTGTTGCCTTTGGTCGAGCGTACCCGTGCCGCCATCTCGGAACAGACCCAGCGCCAGCGTGCCATCGGCCTGGCGGACAACGCGCGCGCCCTGCGCGAGGCCGAAGGTCAGTTCAACCACGTCTTCACCAGCAGCTTCTGCTTCAAGGTCCGCGACGATGTCAAGCAGGGCGCGCTTACCTTGCATCGGCTCAATCGCCATCTTCAGGACATCCGCTTCGGTACCGATACCTTCAGACTGGAATGGGAATGGGTGCCACGCATGCAGAAGGTGCAGGAATTCTTCGATGCGGTGGAAAGCGCGATTGAGGGGTTGGAGCATGACCGCGGCTCCATCTTCACATCGCCCCGACTCACCGACGAACAGCGCGCTACCGCGGAAGAAATCCGACGCTTGCTGCTAGCCAACGATCAGGGTGCGAGCGAGCGCGCGCTACGCGAACTGGCCGACTACCGCAACTACCGGCGCTACGACATCCTGCGCACCAGCCCCGTCGGCACCACCCGGCTGTCAACTTGGGGCACAGGCTCGGGCGGCGAGTTGGAAACACCGTTCTACGTGGTGCGCTCGGCCGTATTGGCCCACGCGCTCGGACACTTCGGCCGCGACCGTCGGGAGGCACCCGCCCTGCGCCTGATGCTCAGTGACGAAGCCTTCTCCAAGATGGATGAAACGCGCTCGCGCAACGTCCTGCAGTTCCTTTCGCAGACGCTGGGGCTGCAGCTCGTCGTGGCCATGCCCACTTCCAAGTCGGGCGCAGTCAAGCCTGAGTTCGACAAGGAGTTCACTTTCTCCAAGGTGATGGCGCGCAGGCCCAGCGGAACGGGATACCAGGAATTGTTCATCAGCGAAGCGCAGGAGAAAACGCTCAACCGCCCCGCCTTGGCCAAGCTTTGGAGCGTGCACGCCGAGCAGGCTCGCGAGGCTGCACGCGCTCAGTGGCAAGCAGCGCAGCAAGCGCCTCAGACCAGACCACCAGTTAATCCATCAGAGAGTTTGCAGTCATACAGCGCGGCGGATGAAAACGGCTTTATCAGTCACTCCCGTGGCCAGCGCCAGCCCTGATCATGGACACATCTTTGCCCTTGACGCCCACTCTGCCTTCGCCGCATCCCTTCCTGCTGCGCCTGTGCCGGCTGCTGCTCGCCAAGGCGGAACGCAGCAACGCCCGAGGTCCGGTTCGACTAGCGTTGGACCGAAAAGCTGCGCCCGAACTGCACGATGCCGTGGATGCCGATCAGATCCAGTTGCTGCGCATGCAGCTCGATGAGCTCTGCGCCACGGGCTGGGTTGCCTTGCTGCTCGAGGCACCTCGCGCATTTGCCAGCTTCAGCGACCGTAAGCCCCGATTGGAGCTGCTTGATTTCGAAGCCTTGGCGGCGTGGGCCGGTTACACCCCGCTGGCCCAGCGCTGGCAGCAGCAATGGCAAGCGCACCTGGCTGCACACTGGGCCGCTCATCCGCAAGACGCACCGGTCGATCCAACTGCCGTGCTGGATTACCTGTCCCGAAATCCTCTGGTCGCGATGGAAGGACTTCCGCTGAAAGAGGCTACCAACAGCCTCGTCACCCTTGTCGCGTTGTGCCGGACCGGCCGAACCATGGCTCTTCGCGAAGCTTCCGCGCACGCCTTTCAGGGCAGGTCCAAAGTGCTGGACCACCGTGAAGAACTGCTAAGGCTGCTCGGCGCAGCATCGGACCAATTTACCGAGGCACCGATTCAGTTGCTACTGGCACCGCCTGCGTCAAGCCCCACTGGTAAGGCCAAAGCTTTCTCCGACGTGCTATTCGTCGAAAACCTGGTCACCTTTGAACACATGGCGGACACCCGTGCTCCTGCTTGGGCAGACAGCCTGCTAATCTATGCCGCGGGTTTTCGAGGCAGCGCACGCAGGTTGCGCTCCCGGGCCAGTTGCCGCCTGTACTTGCGCGCTCCGGCATCCATCGCGTCATTACCGGCAATTGAAAACCTGCTTTTCGAGCAACCCAATAACGAGCGGAGCACAGCTGCAACACTGCCCGTATACTTCTTCGGCGATCTTGATCATGCCGGCATGCAAATACTCGCAAGCCTGCGCCAGGTATTTCCCCAGGCCCACGCTTGGCGGCCCGGATACGAACATTTGGCGCGCCTGCTGGCAGCGGGAGGAGGTCACCCGCCGGAATTGGCTGCAAAAGCTCAGCAAATGGGCCCCGTGCACACCGGCTGCCCCTATGCGGACAATGAATTGCTTCCACTGTTGCGTAGAGAGCAGCGTTTCATCGACCAGGAGATTTTCGAGCCTCATGATGCTGAAGGACCAGGTTTGTAAACGACATGCACTACTATTCCCTTGGCAAACTAGGAAGCCATCTCTCCGACGGATGTTGAGCTGGTCTGGAACACCTCTGACTCGAAGCGAGGAATCGAACGCTCACCTCGACATCCAGCTCGTCGGTGAGTTCCTGAAGAACACCGACGCGCAATACCTGATGACGACGCCGCTCACGCATAACACCGACGTCTACGATCCTTCGGAGTTGACGCTCATTACGAGCAAGAAGAAGGAGGAGAAGTGGGCGCAGCCGATTTTTGTGTTGCAGCGGAGGGTGGAGAAGGTGGCGTGATGCAGACAGTGCGGATCAATCCGGAACAGGCGGCAGTCGCCGCAAGCGGCGACTGACTCGTCTGATTGCGACGGGCGAAAGGCACGACCTGATCCCGGTACGGTGCCACATATCTCAGAGACGCAGCAATGATCGGGCCGCTTCACGTTTGACTTTGCGCGCAAATCGGCTCGCCGGCAGGGAGTTTGCACAGGAGGACAATCTATGAAAGAAGATGATTTCCAGGCTTCGAAGAAAGTGCTGTTTGGTGCATTTTTCTTGTGCTTCTTTGTTGCGGGAATTCCCTTTTGGCTGATTCCTTACTCCAAAGTCACCGTCCCCAATTCATTTTTCGGCATCGGTGCAGTAGTGGTCTTTTTCATGGCGATGGTCCTCGCCTTCAGATTCGGGTTTCGCAAGGCGCTGCTGGTTCCCGGACTGGCATTCCCGGCCGTGCTTATGGCTCGGGTCGTCGTCGAGGGAATCATGGACCCCAGCCGTCACAACCTTTGGCCATTGGCCTTGATCATTACCGTTCTGACGGGTCTGGTCGTCGCTGGATCCGGAGCAACGCTGGGTTGGTTGGCGTCGCGACTCCTCCGGTAACGTTTCCCGAAACCGACCTATGCATCGAGAGGAAGACGAATGGCTGTTTTCCAGGGAATCATGTTTTTGTTCTTCGGACTGGGCTTTCTCCTCATGGATTTTCGCTCCTTGAAATCCGGCTGGCTTCCTTGTGGCTCCAATGGGCTGAAAGGTCGACTGGAGCTCAGGAGAGATGATCAGCCCTTGGTGTACTGGGTGTTATTCACGCTTTATGGAGCTGGTGGAGCGCGGCTCGTCGTTTTCTCGCTGCGTTTGCTGACCGGACTGGCAGAGCCGATTCCGCTGAGGTGAAGAATTCACCGGCAAAGCACCCACTCGCTACGGTAAGCCCGCCGCTTTGGGATAAACCAAGCCCAAATCGTGATTGCCTTGGTCTCATTTCAATATGGAGTTCGCCTGGATTTACGTGCGCCCCGGTGCTGGAAGGCGGCGACTTCACAAGATTGGCCAGAGGTAACGAAGATTTTGAAGGACTTCGGTGACGCATACTCATCCCGAAGAAGGAAAGAAGCAGCCTTGCTGGAGATGACCTGCTCCCCAATTTAGTACGACATCGACTTGGAGTCTGCGGTTAAAAAACTGTCTGCAAACTGATTCGGTGTGAGATACCCGAGCGAGCTATGCGGGCGCTCGCCATTGTATTCTCGTC
>Ga0164243_10010440_pt1 | contig 13349 bp, 6 predicted proteins | sample OricompcompostOP_FD_108781 | JGI IMG/M metagenome (GOLD analysis project Ga0164243, IMG submission 108781) | Organic Plus compost microbial communities from Emeryville, California, USA - Original compost - Organic plus compost (OP) | ecosystem: Engineered > Solid waste > Mixed feedstock >... | reverse complement strand
GTTCCCGGTCGGTCTGGCTGCCGGGCCCGGTCGCTGATCACCGTGGGGTCCCTCGTCGCTGCCCGGCCGGCGCGGCCCACCGAATCCGGGACCGCTGATCACCGGGTGCGGATCGCTCGGCGCCGGCACCGCAGCAATCACTTCCGGTGCCCGACCTCTGTGCTGACGGCTGATCACTCTGTGCTGATCGCTCGGCACCGGCCACCCGGGTCCTGGCCGTTGTGCTCTGACCGCGGATCACCGGTGCTGATCAGCGCTGATCTCCCGAAGCCCGTCCGGGCCGCCCCGCGCGGAGGTCACACTGTGTAGTGAAGATCCTCGTCAGCGCGCGTGCGGGTCCGGTAGTTCTGGGGCCGTGCTGAGATCAACGCGCCCCGGCGAGCTCCCGTCCAGTGTGGACGGACGTGGTGCCCGCGGCGGATTCCCGTTGCCGGGCGCGCGGTTCCGCGCCGCGCGGGCCGGGTGGTGACGGGTGCGCCGGTGGACCTCGCTGGCGGTGCTGCTGTGCGGCACGTTCCTGGCGAACCTGGACATCTTCGCCGTCGTGGTGGCGATCCCGTCGCTGCGGCGCGACCTCGGCGCGGGCCCGGGCGCGGTGCAGCTGGTGCTCGCGGGCTACCAGCTCGCCTACGCGCTCGGGCTGGTCGGCGGCGGGCGGCTGGGCGACCACTTCGGCCCGTTCCGGGTGTTCGGCTGGGGCGCGGCGGTGTTCGCGCTCGCCTCCGCCGGGTGCGGGCTCGCGCCGACCGCCGCGGTGCTGGTGCTGAGCCGGGTGGTGCAGGGCGCGGGCACGGCGCTGATGGTGCCGCAGGTGTTCCGCGCGGCGCGGACGCTGTTCTCCGGGCGGGCGCGCGGGCGCGCGTTCGCGGCCATCGGCGCGGTCATGGGGCTCGGGGCGGTGTGCGGGCAGCTGCTCGGCGGGGCGTTGATCGGGGCTGATCCGCTCGGGCTCGGGTGGCGCGCGGTGTTCCTGGTGAACCTGCCGATCGCCGCGGTCGCGCTGGGGCTGCTGAGCTGGTCGGCGGCCGGGTTGCCGCCGCAGCGGGGCGAGCCGGTGCGGGTCGACCTCGGCGGCGCCCTGCTGGCGGCGGGCGCGGTCGGGCTGCTGGTGGGGCCGATGGTGCTGGGCCGGGAGCACGGGTTCCCGTGGTGGCTCGGGCTGCCGGCGGCCGCGCCGGTGGCGGTGTGGTTCGCCCGGCACGAGCTCGCCGTGTGGCGGGGCGGCGGGGCGCCGCTGGTGCCGCCGCCGCTGCTGCGGGTGCCGGGGTTCGGGCGCGGGCTGGCGCTGGTGGGGCTGGTCAACTGCGGGCTGAACGCGTTCGTGCTGGTGCTGGGGCTGGTGCTGCAGGACGGGCTCGGCTGGGGACCGTGGGCGACGGGGCTCGGGATGCTGCCGCCGGCCGCGGCGTTCGCGGCGGCCTCGCTGGTGGCGCCGCGGCTCGGCGAGGCGCGGGCGCTGGGGCTGGCTGCGGCGCTGGCCGGCGCCGGGTACGCGGGCTGCGCGCTCAGCGCGGTGCGCGGCGGAGTTCCGTGGCTGCTGGCGATGCTGGCGGTGGCCGGGGCCGGGCTGGGGCTGCTGGTGACCCCGGCGATCGCGGTGGCGCTGCGGGCGGTGCCGGAGGGCTGGGCCGGGGCCGCGTCCGGCGTGGTGAGCACGGTGCAGCAGCTCGGGGCCGTGCTGGGGGTGTGCGTGTTCGGGCTGCTGTTCTTCAGCGTCGCCGCCGGCAGCGGGCAGCTGGTGGCGTTCGCGGTCACCAGCCTCGCGATCGCGGCGGCGGCGCTCGCCGGAGGGGTGCTGGCCGTCCGCGCGCCCCGCCCGGCCCGGTCGCGCCGCCTGTCCGCGGGAGGCCGCGCACCACCGTTCTGATCCCGCACCGTCATCCGCTTTCCGCGCAACCACGGGAGATCACATGGTCACCGCCCTGCAGCAACGGCCCGAGGACCGCATCACCGAGGTCTACCCCGGCGTGCACGAGTACCTGTCCGCGCTGTTCGAGCACTACCGGGCGCGGCACCCGCGGCTGCGCGACGCGCTGGAGCCGCTGGTGGACCGCGGCCGCGCGGATCCGCAGGAGTTCGCGCTGCCGCTGCTGGTGCACGCCGCGATCACCGGGGCGCCGGAACCCGCGGTGCCGGTGGCGGCGGTGCACGCGCTGTGGTGGCGGGCGGCGAACACCTTCGACGACGTCGCCGACGGCGATGCGGGTGAGCAGCTGTACGGGCTGGGCGGCGGGGTCGCGCTGACCACGGCGCTGGAGTGCGGCTACGCGCTGCCGCTGCGCGCTCTGTCCACGATGGACGCTCCGCGGGCGGTGCGGGACGGGCTGGTGCGGGACTTCTTCGACGGCTGGACCGACGCGGTGGACGGGCAGATCGGCGACATCCGCAACCGCCCGGCCGAGGTGGACCCGGCCGAGGTGCTGGCGGCCTACGGGCACAAGAGCGGCGCGATCTACGCGATGACCTGCGGGATGGCGGCCCGGCTCGCCCTCGGCGGCGCAGCGGGCTCGCGGACCGCGCCCGGCGACGGGGCGGAGGCGATGAACCCGGTCGACACCGGGGCGCAGGCGCGGACCGGTTGGCGGCGGTTCGGGCACCTGCTCGGGATGCTCGCCCAGTTCCGCAACGACGGCGACGACCTGCGCAGCGGCCGCTACGAGGACCTGCGCAACGGGACCGCGACCTACCTGCTGGTGCACCTGCTGCACACCGCCGATCCCGGGACGCGGCAGCGCGCGCTGGAGCTGCTGGACGACGGCTCGCACCGCAGCCGCCGGGAACTGGCGGGCCTGATGCTGCGACCGGCGGTGCTGGAGCCGTACGAGCAGCACGTGGCCGCGCTGGCCGACGAGGCCCGCGCGCTGCTGGACACCCTCGCCCCGGACTCCCCGTTCACCGAGCCGCTGCGCGCCCGCGTGGACGCGGAGCTGCAACCGCTCGGCGCGGCCGAGGACCTCGCGCACCCGCGGTGACCGGTGCCCCCGCGGCGCGCACCGCGGGGGCACCGTGCTGAACTACTGCTCGACCCCGGCCCCGGAACCGTTGGGAGCAGCAGTGATCCGCGTCGACGGCCGCACCCTCAGCTGCGCCGATGTGGTCGCGGCCGCCGGAGCCGACGGCCCGCTCGCGATCGACCTGTCCACCGCCGCGGTGCGCGTGGCCGAGCACTCGTGGCAGCTGGCCGAGCAGCTCAGCGCCGAACGCGTCGTCTACGGCCGCACCACCGGGGTGGGCGCGAACAAGGACGACCTCGTCGAGGAGCAGGACTCGGCCGAGCACGGGCTGCGGCTGCTGCGCAGCCACGCCGGCGGCAGCGGTGACCGCATGTCGGCCGGGCAGACGCGGGCGATGATGCTGATCCGGCTCAACCAGCTGGTGGCCGGGCGCGCCGGGATCAGCCCCGAGGTGATCCGGGCTCTGGCCGAGGCGCTGCGCCGCGGCGCGCTGCCGCTGGTGCACCGGTTCGGCGCCATCGGCACCGGCGACCTCGCCCCGCTGGCCGAGACTGGCCTGGCATTGGCCGGGGAACGCCCGTGGCTGGCCGGGCAGGTGCCGCCGGTGGAGATCCGCAAGGGCGATGCGCTGGCGTTCATGAGCAGCAACGCGGCGACGCTGGCCGAGGCCACCACCGCGGTGGTCGAGCTGGAGGCGCTCACCCGCGCCAGCCACGTCGTGGCCGCGCTGACCTACATCGCCCTGGACGGCAACCCGGAGGCCTACGCGACACCGGTGCACGAGGCGCGGCCGCACGCCGGGCAGATCACCTGCGCCGCCGAGATGCGGCGGCTGCTGGACCTGGACAGCACGCCGAAACCGGGCCGGCGCATCCAGGACCCGTTCGGGCTGCGCGCCTACCCGCAGGTGCAGGGCGCGGCGGTGGACGCGCTGCACTACCTGCGGGACGTGCTCGCGATCGAGATCAACGCGAGCCCGGAGAACCCGATGATCTCGGTGGTGCACCGGGATGCCTACCACCACGCGCACTTCCACACCGCCTACGTCTCGTCCGCGCTGGACTGGGTGCGGGCCACGGTGCACCAGGTGGCGGAGTTGTCCACGGCGCGGCTCGGGGACCTGGTGGAGCCGGAGTTCACCGGGCTGCGGCCGTTCCTGGCCGACGGTCCGGCGGGCAGTTCGGGGGTCATGATCCTGGAGTACGTCGCGCACGACGCGCTGGCCGAGCTCCGGCACACCGCGCTGCCTGCGACGCTGGGCACGGCGGTGGTCTCGCGCGGGATGGAGGACCACGCGAGCTTTTCCACGCAGGCGGCGCGGGCGACGACGGCCGCGGCGCGGGCCTACCGGCAGCTGCTGGCGTGCGAGCTGGTGGCGGCGGTGCGGGCGTTGCGGATGCGGGAGGCGGTGCTGGTGGACATCCCGGTGCGCGGCGCGTTCGAGCTGGCCGCGGCCGCGCTCGACCCGCGCACCGCCGACCGGCCGCTGACCGAGGACGTGCAGCGGGCCGGTGCGCTGCTGGACGAGTTCGCCGAGTTCTGAACCATCCACTGCGGACAGTCGAGGTTTTCCCGCTGTGCGGCGGGATCAGTCCGCCCGCACACCCTCCACAACGGACAGCGGCCCGTCGGTCGGGGTGATCCCGGTCAGCTCCAGCCCGGCAGCGGCGAACAGCCGCGCGAAGTCGGCCGCGGTGCGCTCGCGGCCGGGCAGCAGCACGAGCATGAACACGTCCATGGTCTTGCCGGCGTGCGGCTCGTCCCCGTCCGGCAGCACCGAGTCGATCACCAGCACGCGGCCACCCGGCGCCATCGCGTCGCGGCAGTTGCGCAGGATCCGCACGCAGGAGTCGTCGTCCCAGTCGTGCAGCACGTACTTGAGCGCGTAGCAGTCGCCGCCCGCGGGCACGTGTTCGAAGAAGTCCCCGGACTCGACCTCCCACCGGTCGAGCTCGGCCAGCTCCCGGCCCGGCTGCACGCCTTCCCGCTCGTAGAGCACCCCGCGCAGCCCGGGGTGCCGCTGCAGCGCCGCGGCCAGGAACCCGCCGCGCCCGCCGCCGACGTCGACCAGCACCCCCGAGTCCGGCAGGTCGCAGCTGATCGCGCAGGACCCGTCCGCACCGCCGGAAAATGCCGCCAGGCCCTCGTCGAACAACCGGGCCTGCTCCGGATCCGCCGCGAGGTGCCCGAAGAACGAGGTGCCGAAGCAGTCCTGGAACGCGGGCCGGCCGGACCGCAGCGCCTCCTCCAGCCGCGCCGTCGGCGTCCACACGAAGTCCGCGGTGAACGCCAGCACCGCCGCGGCCACCGACCGCGGCGCGTCCCACCGCAGCACGTCGGCCCGCGCGGTCAGGTGGAACCGGCCGGCCTCGTCCTGCTGGAACACGCCCTTGGTGGCCAGCAGCCGCAGCGCCCGCCCCAGGAAGTCCGGGTCGGTGCCGGTGAGCTCGGCGAGGTCGGCGGCGGTGCGCGGCTGCTCCACCAGGTGTTCGGCGACGCCGAGGGAGACCACCGCGCGCAACGCGGCCGGGTAGATGTAGCCCAGCGTCTCCTGCACCACGAAGGTGGCCGGGTCCGGTTCCGCCGGGGAGAACACGTCCGCATCCATGATCATTTGATCATGCCACACGGCCCGGTGGCCGGGGTCGGCGCTGCCCCGGCCACCGGTCGCGCGGTCAGCCCCGCGCCAGGCCGCGCTCGATCGCCTCGACGATCTGCGGGCGCAGCTGCTCGGGCCGGATGATCCCGTCGACCGAGCCGACCTGCTGGGCCCGCTGGATCGAGTGCACCGAGTCGAACTCGGCGGCGACCTCGCCGAGCTTCTCCGCGCGCACCGCGGCGCGCAGGTCCGCCAGCTCGGTGGACAGCTCGGCCCGCTCGGCGCCGGTGGCCTCGGCGATGCGGGCCTCCAGCTCGGTGATCCGCGGGTCGGCGGCGGTGCGCTTGTCCACGTCCCCGGCGAAGACCACGGCCGCGGCCGGGGCACCGCCGAGCACCGACGCGTAGGAACCCTCGACCGCGAGCACGGTCATGTTCGGGTTCAGCGTCTTGGAGAACACCACGAACGCGCCGCCGTGGTAGCGGGAGATCACGCAGAACACGATCGGCCCGTCGAAGTTCACGATCGCCCGGCCGATCTCGGCGCCGTACTCCAGCTGCAGCTTGCGCATCGACTCCGGCGAGCCGTCGAACCCGGACAGGTTCGCCAGCACCACCAGCGGCCGGTTGCCGCTGGCGGCGTTGATGGCCCGCGCGGCCTTCTTCGACGAGCGCGGGAACAGCGTCCCCGCGGTGTAGGCGTCCGGGCCGTCGGTGGGCGGGAACCCGCCGCGCTGCACCGAGCGAGACTCGATGCCCAGCAGGCACACCGGCCGCCCGCCGAGGTGCACGTCCTGCACCACGGCGGTGTCCGCGTCGGCCATGCCGGCCCAGCGCTCCAGCACCGGGTGGTCCTGGTCGGACAGCGCGCGCATCACGGTGCGGATGTCGAACGGCTTCTTGCGGTCCGGGTTGGTGCGCGGCGAGAAGATCTCCCCGACGGTGCGGAAGTCGCTGCCCTCCGCGCTGTGCGGGAACTCCGAGACGTCCCGGTCGACCGGGTCGCTGGTGCCGACCTTGCGCGGCCCGGTCTCGCCCGGCAGCACATAGCTGTGCTCGTAGTGCGACATCAGCACCCCGTGCGCGGACCGCAGGTCCGGCGCCCAGTACTGGGCCTGCCCGTTCGGGCCCATCACGCGGTCGTACCCGCCGATGCCGAAGTTGTCCTCGGCCGAGACGCCGCCGGAGAAGTCCAGCGACTGCTTGCCGGTCAGCACCATCGCCGAGTCCGGCGTCATCACCAGGATCCCCTTGGTGTGCATGAGCATCGTGGCCTCGGCGTTCCAGTACGGCTGGGCGCCGACGTTGATGCCGGCGACCACGACGTTGATCTCCCCGCCGTCCTGGGTGAACTGCACGATGCGGCGCAGCGCGGCCGCGATCCAGTCCATGTTCTCGGTGCCGGAGTCCATCGCGATCCGCGCGCCGGCCGACAGCGCGAACCACTCCACCGGCACCTGCATCCGCTCGGCCAGGTCGAGCGCGGCGATCACGCGGGTGCACTCGGGCTCGGACAGCGCGCCCAGCGCCTTGGTCGGGTCCCCGAGCAGCACCACCCGGGTCATGCCCTCCGGGTAGCGGGCGGTGGGGGTGGTGGCGACGCCGACGACGATGCCGGAGCGGTTGGCGCCCTTGGGCCGCTCGACCGGGACCAGCGCGCCGGAGTCGTCCAGGTCGTGCTCGGCGAACGAGCCGCCCTGCCCGGCGATCATGCCGGTGAGCTCGTACGGGTGCACGGTGCCGCGGCGGCGGGCGCGCAGCACCTTCTGCCCGTAGTCGTCCAGCGGCTGGATCGGCTCGGTCGGCGGCTCGGTCATCTCGATGCGCACGCCGGTGCCGACGTCGTAGGAGATGCGCACCGCCATCGGGTCGAGCCGCCCGGTGGCGGCGTCCCGGCGGCGGCCCAGCAGCAGGACCTCCTCGACCCCGGCACCGGTGGTGGTGGGCACGACGCGCTCGGCCACCGCCCGCAGGTCGGACTCGGCGAGGTCGATCGGCGGCCAGACGTAGAGGAAGACCCGGTTGGTGTCCAGGCGCTTCTTCGCGGGGCGCTGGGTCTGCTGCTTGCGGATCGCGTCCAGGCAGGCGCCCAGCGCGCCCTCGATCGCCGGCAGCGCGTGGATGCGGCCCTCGTCGTCGCGCAGCGGCGTCAGGTCGCGGACCTGCGCCAGCGCCACCAGCCGCTCGTCGGCGGAGTTCTCCGGCGCGACGCAGCGCAGCAGCGAAACGTCCTCGTCGGCGGACGGCAGCCGGGTGAGGTCGAAGTGCCGCAGCCGGTGCAGCTGCAGCCGCTGCCCGATCAGCGGGTGCAGCCCGCGGATCAGCCGGTCCTCGCTCCAGCCGCCGTCGACCGGGCGGAACGTGAAGTGGTGGTGCGGCGCGGCACCGCTGCTGCCGGCGACCGTGGTGGTCACCCGGTGCAGCCCGGCGGGCAGCTCGGCCGCGGTCAGCGCCGCGCGCAGCTCGGCGGCCATCGCATCGGCGTCGGCGGGCTGCTCCGGCCAGGACACGTAGACGTCGGCGACCAGGGCGGAGGCGTCGGTCTGCGCGGCGGCGACCCCGGCGACCGCGGACAGCGCGGCCGGCAGCTCGCCGAATTCGGCCACTGTGGACAGCAGCCGCTGCGGCCGCCCGTCGAACTCGCAGTCGCCGGTGACCAGCGGGCGGTCCGCGGCCGGTTCGAACCGCACCTCCCGCATCCCGTGCTCGCGGTAGTAGCGGCGGCACAGCACCTCCAGCAGCGGGCCGGAGTCCGCGCCCGCGCGCCCGATGCGCTGCCCGATCAGCCGCACCAGCGGCTCCGGGGTGGCGACCATGTCCGCGATCCGCTCCTCGCGGTCGGCCGCGTCCGGGTTCCGGTCCAGGTGGCGCAGGTGCCCGCGCACCCGGGTGTAGACCTCGGCGCGGGTGCGGCGCAGCAGCGGCTGGGCGAACCAGCGGAACACCAGGCTGCGGGCCAGGTCGCCGAGCACCGGGAAGCGCAGCTGGGTGGCCACCACCAGCCGCTCCAGCGCCTGCCCGACCGGCTGGCGCAGCTCACCGGTCGGCGGGTCCTCGGCGAGCCACTGCTGCAGCAGGGCGGTGATCACCCCGGCGTCCTCGGCGGCGCGGCGCTGCGCCAGGAACACCCGGAACACCGCCTCCTCCAGCTGCGGGGTGCGGTCCAGCCCGTCCACGCCGTAGTGCCCGAGCACCCGGGTCAGGCGGGCGCGGAACGTTTCGGACAGCCCGGCCCGGTCCGGGTCGAGGCTCTGCAGGTAGGTGTGGAAGTGCTCGCGCGGGCTGTGCACCCGGGTCTCGGCGGCGCTGTCGGCGCCCGGCCGGTTGCGGGTGATCTCGGCGAGGTCGGCGAAGACCTCCAGCAGCTCGACCTCCCCGGCCAGCGGCCGCTGCGGCAGCTCGGCGCGGGCGGCGAGGTAGTCGGCCAGCGGGTCCTCGGTGGGGTCCACGTCGAACCCGAGCAGCCTGCTGCGCAGCTCCGCGGCCCGGCTGCGCACCCGCTCGGCGGCGGTGCGCGCGGCCGGTTCCGGCAGCTGCAGGTCCGCGGTGGTGGTGGCGGTCTCGGCGGTGTCCTCGCCGTCGCCGAGCGGCTCCAGCCGCAGCAGCGGCGCCCCGGTGCCGACCTGGGCGCCGATGGAGACCAGGCATTCCCGCAGCACCGCGCGGAACGGCGCGCGCAGCACCGTCTCCATCTTCATGCTCTCCAGCACCAGCACCGGCGCCCCGGCCTCGACCTCGCTGCCGGGCGCGACCGGGGTGGCCACGACCAGCGCGGGGGCCGGGGAGCGGACCACGCCGCCCTCGTCGCGGCTGATGCGGTGCGCCACCCCGTCCACTTCGACCAGGTGGATCGGCCCGTGCGTGCCGGTGACCAGGCGGTACCGCCGGTCGTCCAGGTGCAGCTGGCCGGTGTGCTCGTCGAAGCGCTCCAGCACGACCTCGGCGGAGCGCTCCCCGAACCCGACCCGGTACCGGCCGGCACCGGTCTCGGCGACGGTGAGCCGGTAGCTCGCGCCGCGCAGCTTCAGGTCGATCGGCCGGCCGCTCTCGTGCTGAACCTGCGGGCGCCCGCCGTGCGCGGTGGACAGCAGCCGCTGCAGCTCGACCTGCTTCTCCGCCTGGTAGGCCTCGATCGCGGCGGCGGCCAGCGCCACCCCGGAGTGCTGGTGGGTCACCAGCCGGCCCTCGTCGCGCACCCGGTCGATCCAGCCGGTGTCGGCGCTGCCGTCGAGCACCTCGGGCTGGTCGAGCAGGTCGAGCACGAAGCTCTTGTTGGTGGTGCCGCCGTCGATGACCACGGTGGTCTCGCGCATCGCGCGGCGCAGCCGGGACAGCGCCTCGTCGCGGCTGCCGCCCACCGCGATGATCTTGGCGATCATGGAGTCGAAGTCGGCGGGGATCTCGTCGCCCTCGCTGACCCCGGTGTCCACCCGGATGCCGGGGCCCGCGGGCAGGTCCAGGAGGCTGATCCGGCCGGGGGCGGGGGCGAAGTCGCGGTCCGGGTCCTCGGCGTTGAGCCGGGCCTCGACGGCGTGGCCGAGCTCGCCCGGGCGCTCGCCGGTGAGCCTGCCGCCGGCGGCCACGTGCAGCTGGGCCTTGACCAGGTCCATGCCGACGGTGGCCTCGGTGATCGGGTGCTCGACCTGCAGGCGGGTGTTGACCTCCAGGAAGGCGAACAGCTCCTCCTGCGGGTGGTACAGGAACTCGACGGTGCCGGCGCCGCGGTAGTCCACGGCCAGCGCGAGCCGCTCGGCGGCGGCCTTGAGCTCGTCGGCCTGGGCCTGCGACAGCACCGGCGACGAGGACTCCTCGATGATCTTCTGGTTGCGCCGCTGCACCGAGCAGTCCCGCACGCCCAGCGCCCACGCGGTGCCCTGCCCGTCGGCGATGACCTGCACCTCGACGTGGCGGGCGCCGGTGACCAGCCGCTCCAGGAACACCACGCCGGAGCCGAAGGCGCGCTCGGCCTCCAGGCTGGTGCGCTCGTAGGCGTCCTGGAGCTCGGAGGCGTCCTGCACCACGCGGATGCCGCGTCCGCCGCCGCCCGCGGTGGCCTTGAGCATCAGCGGGTAGCCGATGCGCTCCGCGGCGGCCAGCGCCGAGTCCAGGTCGGCGACCGGGCCGCGGCTCCACGGCGCGACCGGGACGCCGACCTCCTCGGCGAGCTGCTTGGCGCCGATCTTGTCGCCGAGGCGGCGCATCGCCTCCGGGTCGGGGCCGATGAAGGTCACCCCGAGCTTCTCGCACAGCTCCGCGAACGCGGGGTCCTCGGCGACGAAGCCCCAGCCCACCCAGGCCGCGTCCGCGCCGGACTCGACCAGCGCGGTCTCCAGCGCCCCCATGTCCAGGTAGGGGCGCTCGGCGGCGGGGCCGAGGTAGTGCGCGCGGTCGGCCTCCCGCACGAACGTCGCCGTGGCGTCCGCGTCGGTGTAGAGGGCCACCGTTTCGATCTGCGCTCCGCCCTCCGCGTTGAGCTCCCCGACGGCGTGGATGAGCCGCATCGCGGCTTCTCCCCGGTTGACGATCGCGACACGACTGAACACCGAACGAGCCTCACAAAGCGTTGACGACGGGACATGACGGGGCCGCGCGCGGCCACCCGTGCAGCATTCCGCTTACCCGGCAGTAGGGTGATCGTCTGCGGCCTGACGCGTCGCGGGCCCAGATTCGTGGGAACCCTCCAAAATCCGGGGGTCCGGGCCCCGCCGAGTGGCCTCCCGCACAACCGCCGATCACCGGCACGTCTCGCCCGCGTGTCGCCGAGGTGTCCACCGACGATCGCGGAAATCCGGCCCGAAGTCCACCCCCTCCGCCCGGTGTCCACTGCGGACGTTCCGTTCGAACGGGACGATCACCGCTCGGCGCGGACCTCCACGTCGGTGAAGCGGGCGCGGCCGGTGGGGTCGGTGGTGCGCAGGCCGACGTAGCTCGGGTCCGGGGCCAGGGCGGTGTCGGTGGCGGTGAGCACCGGGACGCCGTCGGCGAGCAGCGCCAGCGCCGGACCGGCGAGCCGGAGCGTGATCCGGTAGGTGCGGCCCGTGGTGATCTCGGCGGCGTCCCCGGTTCCGGCGAGCTTGCGGTCCTGCCCGCCGACCACCGCGCCGATCGCGTACGCGTTCCCCCACGCCCCGATCGCCGCGTAGTAGTGGTTGCTGCGGTCGGTGCCGCGGGCCAGCAGCGCGGCGTCCCGGCCGGTTCCGGTGAGCGGCGTGATCGACGCCGAGATCGCGCAGTCCGCGGGCACCGGCACGTTGCCCTGCAGCACCTGGGTGCGCCCGGCGGGCGCGTTGCCCAGCGACTCGCAGCCGCCGTCGCGGACCTGGAAGGACGCGCCGGAGGGCACGTCCGGGCCTTGGGTCGTGGTCCACTTCGCCGGGTCGACGATTTCCAGCGCGTCCCGGCGCACGGCCAGGTCGATCGTCTCGTTCCAGCCCGGCCGGTCGTTCTTCGCGTTGTAGAACAACAACTGCTCGCCGTCGTGGTCCACGGCGAACTGCCGGTAGATCATCGCGTCCTCCGGGCCGCCCGCGACCCCGAGGTCGAGCTCCAGGTCGGCGCGGTCCAGCTCCCACCGCACCCCGTCCGGGGAGACGAGCCGCCCGCCGCGCGAGGGGTAGTCGGCCTGCCAGCCGATGATCCGCGTCTCGTAGCCGCCGCCGGCGAGCTTGCGCACGTTCGGCCCGCCCACGCCGAGCGAGGCCCAGCCGCCGTCGCCCATCGGCCGGATCAGCGGGTTCGCCGGGTGCTTGCGCCACGGGCCGCCCGGGTGGCCGGCGGTGGCCAGGCAGATGAACTCGGGTTCGCCGCCTGCGGAGTCGATCCGGCCCGCGGTGTACCACATCTTCCAGACGCCCTCGTCGAACAGCAGCGACGAGTTGTACAGGAACGCGTCCTCCCACGGCTCGCTCGCGGCCAGCACCACGCCGCGCCGGGTCCAGGGCCCGCCGGGTTCGGCGGCGGTGGCGTAGTGGATCCGCCCGGTGCCGTCCTCGGCCTGGCCGAAGTAGGTCATGTGCCAGGTGCCGTCGTGGAACACCACGCTCGGCTGGTTCAGCGCGGCCCGCTCGGTCGGCAGCTGCGGGCTCAGCAGCGGCTCGGCCGCCTTCCGCCAGGTCCGCCCGTCGTCGCTGGTGGCGTAGCCGACCGCGTGCACCGACCCGTACCAGAGCTTGAACCGCGGCCCGCCCCCGACGTCGTGCACCACGCACGGGTCCTGCAGCAGCGAGCTCTCCCACGGCAGATCCGACCGCAACACCACCCCCAGCCGCTCCCACCCGCCCACCGGCCGGAACCGGTCGGTGAGCACCACACCGCCCGGGGCGGCCCGAGCGGGCGTCAGCGCCCCGGTACCGAGGGCCGCGGCCGCGGCGAACCCGTGGCCGAGCACGGCCCGGCGGGACAGGCGGGAGAACACGCTCATCCGGATTCCTGCCTTTCTGCGGACTTCCGGAGTGGAGCCTCCACCGGTTCCCCGCCCCCGGCCGCACAGTGGCGCAACCTCGCCACGCCCGACCCCCGGAACGGCCCAACGCACCAGCCCACCCCGACCGACCCCACCATCCTCACCACCCCACCCCACCGAAGCCGCCCGAGGCGGGCAGGAATGACCACAAAGGACGGTCGGACGGAACCCGCGGGAATTCCGGGCGTTCAGCCCTTCAGGGCGACGCCGCCGTAGCCGTCGACGTCGGGGTTCGGGTCGGGGGTGTCGGGGCGCCAGAGGCTGACCGGGACGAGGCCCGGGTCGACGAGGTCGAGGTCGCCGAAGACGGCGCGGACCTGGTCCGGGGTGCGCAC
>Ga0164243_10010439_pt1 | contig 13349 bp, 10 predicted proteins | sample OricompcompostOP_FD_108781 | JGI IMG/M metagenome (GOLD analysis project Ga0164243, IMG submission 108781) | Organic Plus compost microbial communities from Emeryville, California, USA - Original compost - Organic plus compost (OP) | ecosystem: Engineered > Solid waste > Mixed feedstock >... | reverse complement strand
TATACATCTCCAGCTTGAGCAGCACGGCGTTCAGCAGGCTGCCGGGCAGGCTGCAGTGTCGGGAAAGGTCGTCAAAATGCCTTTCGGGGTTTTCCTCGAAAACGGCCACTACCTGCTGTTCTTCCGGCTCCAGTGGAACGAACAGGGCGCGCTGCCGTACAGAGGGCGCCGGGGTGGCGGGCAGCCAGCCCATGAGGTCCAGTATGTCTGATGCGCTGGTGACCAGGGCGGCGCGGTGGGTTTTGATCAGGTGGTGGCAGCCGTCGGCGTGCGGATCGCCAACACGGCCGGGAACGGCCAGCACATCGCGGTGATAGCTGTTGGCAATGGCGGCGGTGATCAGGGAGCCGCCCTGCAGGCCGCTTTCTATTACGAGGGTGGCATCGCTGATGCCGGCTACAATGCGGTTACGCTTGGGAAAATTTTGTTTATCGGGCGCGGTGCCGCTCGTAAAGTCGGTAAGCAGGCCGCCATTTTCCAGCATGGCAGCGGCCGTGCTTTTATGAACGGCCGGGTAGATACGGTCCAGGCCATGCGCCAGTACGCCAATGGTGGGTATGCCATGCTGCAGCGCCGCTTTATGGGCAATGATGTCTATGCCATAGGCCATGCCGCTGACAATAGTAACATCATGCGGGGCCAGGCCGGCTACTATCTGCTCGCATATTTCCCGGCCATAGCTACCGGGCGTACGGGTGCCTACAATGCTGAGCACCCGGGAGGTATTGAGCGGCGCATTGCCTTTAAAGTACAGCAGCAGAGGGCTGTCATAGCAATCCCGCAGCTTTTGGGGGTAGGCGGGGTCCAGGTAAAAAACGGGCTGTATATTGTATTTTTCAATGAAGCGGATCTCCGCCTCCACGCGGTCAAAATTGCGGAACTGCTTGATAGCGGCGGCTCTTACCGCGCCTATTTCCGGTATCCTTTCCAGTTCCCGTTGCCGGGCGTTGAAAATATTACTGGCGTTACCAAAATGATCTGCTAATTTTTTGGCGAGCACGTCGCCGATCTGTGGGATTTGCGTCAGGGCTATCTGGTAAAATAATTCAGTAGGCGCAAACATGGATGTCCTAAATTTATCCTAAAATACTACTTTCCTCCTGGGCTTAAAAATTTTCTTTTCCACAAACATGCGCAAACAACAAACAGGCATAGCCTTGATCATCACCGTATTAATGGCGTGCAGCACGGCCCGGCCGCTGCCACAACCGCGGGCTCCCGCGCCCCTGCTGCCCTATGGCCCGGCATGGGGCGCGCTGTGGCAGCAACGTGCTGCAGAATACAAGGCGTTATGCTTCCAGGCCTACAACACGGCCACTATGCGGCTGGACCAGTACCTGCAGCAGGGCACTGCCAGGCCTCCGGCCATTGTAACGGATATTGATGAAACTATCCTGGACAACAGCCCGTTTACCGTGCATACAGCACTGGCCGGCCGCGCCTACAGCGATAGCGCCTGGCAGCGATGGACCGCCAAAGCGGCCTGCGATACGGTGCCGGGTGCTTTGGCCTTTCTCAAATACGCAGCGTCCAAAGGCGTGCGGGTGTTCTATATTACCAACCGTGCGGAGGCGGAGCGGGCAGGTACGCTGCAAAACCTGCAGCGGTGGGGATTCCCCGATGCGGATGTGCAACACCTGTTGCTGAAGACCACCACTTCCGGAAAAGAGCCCCGGCGGCAGGAGGTATTACAGACGCATGACGTGCTCCTGCTGCTGGGAGATAACCTGGGTGATTTTTCAGATATCTTCGACAAGCAGCCTTATGCAGCAAGGGAACAGGCTACAGACAATACGGCCGCTGCTTTCGGGCGGCGTTTTATTGTATTGCCCAATGCCATGTACGGCGACTGGCTGGGGGCGTTGCTCAACTTCCGGTATAACCTGCCGGTACAGCAGCAGGATACACTTTTACAAGGAACGTTGGAGGATTATTGATGTGCGGATGCAAATAATATGCAGATGTGCGGGTGTGCAGATGTGCAAATGTGCAAATGAAATGCAGCGAAGACGCCTGTTTGCTCTATCATCTGCACATCCGCGTATCTGCACATCCGCACATTATCAAAGCCCTATCACCTTAAACTCCGTTCTTCTGTTCTTTGCGCGGCCTTCTTCCGTATCATTATCTGCTATGGGCCTGGTTTCCCCGTAGCCTTTGGCGTGCAGGCGGTCTGCTGCAATGCCATGTTCGGTAAGATAGGCCACCACGGCTTTGGCGCGGTTGGTGGACAGCAGCAGGTTATCCTCGTCGGAGCCTACATTGTCTGTATGCCCGCTGATCTCTGTTACCAGCCCGGTATTTTCCTGCAGCAGTTTTACGAGCTTGTCCAGTTCGGTTCTGGAGGCCGGTTGCAGGGTATACTGCTTGCTCTCGAAGAAAATATTGTGCAGCACTACAACGGCATTGGCTTCTATGGGCTGCAGGGGAATGTTCTTTTCGGGTGGTACGCCGGCCTGTTCCCGCGGCAGTGAAAAATTATCGGAGTAGAAAAGGTAGCCGCGCTTGTTCACGTTAAAGGCATAGGCTTTTCCTACGGGCAGGGGCACCAGGTACCGGCCGCTATCATTGCTTTGCATCCGGGCCACGGTGAAGCCGGTTTCCAGGTCGGTCAGTTCCAGGGTGGCGGTCAGGCGTTCCTGCGTTTTGGCGTCATACACATAGCCTGTTACGTACAGGGTGGGCAGGGGCCTGGCCGCAGGGTACAGCTCAAAGCTGTAAATATCCAGCGCGCCCCGGCTATCGGTCCGGTCAGAGGCAAAATAGGCGGTTTTGCCATCGGCTGCTACGATCAGGCTGGCGTCTTCGTCAATGGTGTTGATAGGGTAGCCCAGGTTTACGGGTGTGCCCCAGCTGCCATCGGGCTGCCGGCGGCTGTAAAAAATATCCATGCCGCCATAGCCCGGGTGCCCGTTGGAGGCAAAAAAGAGCGTCTGGTTGTCTGCATGTATGAAGGGCGTGGTTTCGCGGCCGGGGGTATTGATGCCAGGCCCCAGCCTTTCTGCTGTTCCCCATTGCCCGTTGGGCTGGCGCCGGCTCATGAATATGTCCGCACCATTGTCCGGCGTTTCCCGCGCAAAGTACAGGGTTTGTTTGTCTACAGACAGGCAGGGCTGCGATTCCCAATCGCGGGTATTCACGGAAGCGCCTATATTTTTGGGGGCAGACCATCCGTCCTTTGTTTTCAGGGAGTAGTAAATGTCGCAGCTGCCTTTGCCATTGGGAAACTCGCAGCCGGTAAATACCAGCATTTGGCCGTCCTGTGATATCTGCTGGGCGCCTTCGTTGAACGCGCTGTTCACCGGCTCGCCCATATCGGTGGCAGGCTGCCATTGTGTGCTGTCGCGGTGGGAAATGAAGAAATCCTCATTCTTGCCATCCACCCGGCGGGTAAAGATCAGTGTTTTGTCATCAATGGTGAGGCTGGGAAAATATTCCGGGTCTTTTGTGTTCACCGCGTCGCCCAGGTTGTGCGGCTCAAAGGGCACCTGCGGGGCGGGCGCTTTTAAAGCAAATTCATAGTTGGCTTTCAGCTGTGCTGCTTTGGGGTTTTTCCTGCCGGAAGCTTGCAGCAGGTACCGGTTGATCATTTGCAGGGCTTCTGCAAAGCGGCCGTTGCCGGCCAGCGCCCTGGAATAGCTTTGTAGCGCGGGCCGCAGGCTGTTGCTGTCCAGCTGCTGCAGCTTTTCAAAGCTGGCAACGGCCTCTGCGTACTTTTTCATCTGCACATAGGTGATGCCCATCTGCCCGTAAGCATCTGCAAAATCCGGCTCGGTACGGATCGCTTCCTGCAGGTAATGGATGGCTTCTGCATCCTTATATTCCCGGATGGCATTAATAGCATTGTCAAAGCTGGCTTTTGCCTTCTTGCGTGCGTTCTCATAGGTCACCGCCTGTGCCTGTGCATATATACCACTTAACAATAGGCAACCGGTCAATAGTAATTTCATAATATGCTTAATAATGTGCTGATATGCTAATATGCTGATGTGCTAATGAATTAACGCGAAGATATATATATTATTTCCTCATCAGCATATCGGCACATCAACAGGTTCGCATATTATCACGGTACATTTATATACTTATGTATTTGCAGGCTTAGCTGCCATTGCGGGTGGGCTTTGATATAATCAATGATCAGTGGGGTCATTTCGGCGGCACGGTCCCATTCCGGCTGCAGGTACAGCTTGCAATGCCTGCCGGCGAGCGCGGCATATTTTTCTGCCCAGGCAAAATCCGTTTTGTTGAAGATCACCACCTTCAGCTCATGGGCCTGTGCGCATATGTCCGGCAGCGGGGCTTTGAATTTTTTGGGCGACAGGGTGATCCAGTCCCACTGCCCGCTGAGGGGCGAGGAGCCGGAGGTTTCAATATGGGTGCGGAATCCTTGCTGGTGCAGGGCCTGGCAGAGGGCGTCCAGGTTGTGCAGCAGCGGTTCCCCGCCGGTAATAACGGCTATGCGGCCGGGGTGCTGTGCTGCTTCGGCGGCCAGTTCCGCTACCGGCAATACAGGATGCCGGGCTGCATCCCAGCTGTCCTTTACATCGCACCAGTGGCAGCCAACATCGCATCCGCCCAGGCGTATGAAATACGCGGCCCGGCCCTGATGGAAGCCTTCACCCTGCAGGGTGTAAAAGCGTTCCATCACGGGCAAAGCCCCTGTTTGAACGTTAGTATGGGTAATGGTTGTTGACATACTGCAAAGGTAGTGAAAAGTGAGGGGGGAAAGTGAAGGGTGAAAGGTGAATAGTGAATGGGCGGGAAGAGGGACATAAGGCTAACCCTTCACTATTCACTTTTCACCTTTCACCTTTCACTAATTCATGTTTCCCTTCTGGCCAATGGATGCGTGATACGTGTTCTTCAGCAGGGCTGCAATGGTCATGGGGCCTACGCCGCCTGGCACCGGGGTAATGTAGCTGCATTTGGGCGCTACCTCGTCATATTTTACATCACCAATAAGGCGGAACCCGCTTTTTTTGCTGGCGTCCGGTACCCGGTTGATGCCCACGTCCACTACTACTGCGCCTTCTTTCACCATGTCGGCCGTTACAAAGTTGGGCCTGCCAATGGCCGCCACAATAATATCCGCCTGCCGGCACAGCTCGGGCAGGTTGGCCGTTTTGGAGTGGCAGAGCGTAACGGTGCAGTTGCCGGGGGAGCTGTTGCGGCTCAGCAGTATGCTTACTGGCGTGCCTACAATATGGCTCCGGCCTATCACCACTGCGTGCTTTCCCCCGGTGGGAATGTTGTAGTGCTCCAGCATCAGCATAATGCCGTGAGGGGTAGCAGGGATGAAGGTGGGCAGCCCGCTCACCATCTTGCCCACGTTTACCGGGTGAAAACCGTCTACATCCTTGCTGGGGTCAATGGTGTTGATCACCAGCTCTTCGTTAATATGTTTGGGTAAGGGTAATTGTACGAGGATACCGTCCACATCGGCGTCTTCATTGAGCAGGGTGATAGTGTCCAGCAGGTGCTTTTCTGACATCTGTGCATCAAAGCGCAGCAAGGTGCTGTTATATCCTATTTCCGCGCAGGATTTTACTTTGGATGCCACATAGGTTTCACTTGCCGGATTATCGCCAACCAGGATGGCTGCCAGGTGAGGGATTTTTTTTCCGGTAAGCTTTAACTCGGCCACTTTCTCGGCCAGTTGGGCTTTTATAGCCGCTGAAACAAGTTTCCCGTCTAAAATTTGCATGCGCAAAAGTAATTAATAATTAAGAATGAAATTAATAATAATGAAGAGTGCGGTTTCGGGCAGAATAACCGTTAAATGTCTGATTCCGGGAAGCAGGAGTGGGAGTGTTTCGGGCGTAAGTCCCGCAAAACAAGTTCCTGCGCTCTATCACTACGGGATAAATTTACTGGAACTCGTTTTGCGTTGGCGGCTAATGGCACGCTGGTGGAACTTACAGTTGATGGTTTAGTGGAAATTATAAAAGCACAAGGCCTACAATATAGGCACTTTTTCGTAAAAGTTAAATTTTGTACAATTTTTTTTTAGATGTTATAACAGCTATGTCACAGCGTTTTGGGGGCAGCTGCCAGTATCTCTGCCGGTGTTTGTGCTGCATACTTGCTGAAGTTCTGCACAAACTGCCCGGCCAGCAGCCTGGCCTGGCGGTCGTAGGCGGTTTTATCCTCCCAGGTGTTCCGCGGGTCCAGTATATCGGCAGGTACGCCGGGGCATAGTTCGGGAACGGCAAAGCCAAAAATGTTGTGCTCCATGTACGCCAGCCTGTCCAGCTCGCCATCGAGGGCAGCGGCAACCATGGCCCGGGTATAGCCTAGCTTGATACGCTGGCCGGTGCCATAAGCGCCACCTGTCCATCCTGTATTCACCAGCCATACGTTTACCTGGTGCCTGCGCATTTTTTCACCCAGCATGCGGGCGTACTGCACGGGGTGCAGCGGCAGGAAGGGGGCGCCAAAGCAGGCGCTGAAGGTAGATCTTGGTTCGGTGATGCCTGTTTCCGTGCCTGCCACCCGGGCCGTGTAGCCGGAGATGAACTGGTACATGGCCTGTGCCGGCGTAAGCCGGGAAATGGGCGGCAGCACGCCGTAGGCATCACAGGTCAAAAAGAAAATGTTTTTAGGGATACCTCCAATGGATGGTTCCATGGCATTATCTATATAATGCAACGGATAGGAAACGCGTGTGTTTTCCGTAATGCTTTTATCGGCATAGTTCACCTGGTGCGTACCGGGGAAGAATTTTATATTCTCCAGCAGGGCGCCGGGCTTTACCGCCCGGTAGATCTGCGGCTCCTTTTCCTCGCTCAGGTCAATACATTTGGCATAACAACCCCCCTCAAAATTGAATATGCCGCTGGCAGACCATCCATGCTCGTCGTCCCCGATCAGCTTGCGCGTGGGGTCTGCGCTTAAAGTGGTCTTGCCCGTGCCGCTCAGTCCGAAGAAAATGGCCGTATCGCCGTCCTTTCCCTGGTTGGCGGAGCAGTGCATGCTCAATACGCCTTTATAATGCGGCAGCTCATAGTTCAGAATGGAAAAAATACCCTTTTTGATCTCGCCGGTATAGGCGGAGCCGCCTATTAATATCATTTTCCTGGTAAAGTTCACCACGGAGAAATTCTGCTGCCGGGTACCGTCTGTGGCAGGGTCTGCCAGGCAGCCGGGGGCCTGTATAATAGTCCAGTCCGCATACAGGTACTCCAGCTCTTCTTCCTGGGGGCGCAGGAACATGTTGTAGGCAAACAGGCTGGCCCAGGGCGTTTCCGTGATCACCCGTATGGCGGTGCGGTACTCCGGCGCTGCGCAGGCGTAACAGTCCCTTACCCATACGGCTTTCCCGGAAAAATACCGGGTGATCCTGCTGTACAGCCTGTCAAAATACACCGGAGCGATAGGAATGTTAAAATCGTTCCAGTTAATGGTGTGGGCAGTGTTTTCGTCCTTTACAATGAATTTATCTTTGGGGCTGCGGCCGGTAAATTCCCCGGTATGTACTGCCAGGGCGCCGCTGTCGGCCAGCACACCTTGCTGTCGGGCAAGTGTCTGGGCTACTAATTGGCTGGGTGAAAGCTGGTAATGGATGTCTGCGGTGTTGGCAATACCTAGCTCCCGAAGCTCAGCTACCGGGTTTCTTATGCTGCTTATTTGCATACAGCAAGATTGTTTTGGTGTACCAGCAAAACTAGGTAATTTTTGATTTCATCTAATTTTATACGCGTTGTTCTATGTAAATTTAGAAATTGTAACTATAAAACCGTGTTTATATTGAAAATATTCAAAGGGATTCGATTACATGCTAATCAAATTTTAATGGTTTAGCGCTTGGTGCGGGGCAATGCATGCAAAATGCTGAACCTAAAAAAGATGGGCCCGCCTGCATTTAGCGTGGCGCAAAAAAGCTGTAGCTTTGGTCCCGTTTCTGGAACTTTAAAATATTTTACAGATGAAGTACCTGCCACTGGACCCGCAGCTTTTTACAAAGAATCGCCAGCGCTTTATGGCAAAAATGCAGCCGCATTCCATCGCCATCTTTAACTCAAATGATGAGCTCCCCTCCAATGGCGACGCTTTATATCCTTTCAAACAAAACTCGGACCTCTACTGGCTCACCGGTATTGCCCAGGAAGATACCATGCTGGTGCTGTACCCGGACAATCCCGATCCCAAATACCGGGAAGTGCTGGTGCTGGTGCGCCCCAACGAGCTGAAGGAGAAGTGGGATGGCCACCGCCTGCGCAAGACGGAAGCACAGGCTATTTCCGGCATCACCACCATCGTGTGGCTCGACAGCCTGGATGCCGCCCTGCAGCAATGGATACATGAAGCGGACAACATCTACCTGAATACCAACGAGAACAACCGCAAGGCCAGCCTGGTGCCGGTACGGGACTACCGCTACGCCGCTGAAATGCAGGCCCGCTACCCGCTCCATAACTACCTGCGTGCGGCCAGGCTGATAAAGGAGCTGCGCGTGGTGAAAACGCCGGAGGAAATAAAAGTGATGCAGCAGGCCATGGATATCACGGAAAAAGCTTTCCGCCGCCTGCTCGGCTTTATCCGCCCCGGCGTATGGGAGTACGAGATACATGCTGAAATACTGCATGAGTTCCTGCGCAACCGTGCTACCGGCGAGGCTTACAGCTCCATTATCGCCAGCGGCGACCGCGCGCGTATTCTCCATTATGTAGCCAATAACCAGGAGTGCAAAGCAGGAGAGCTGATACTCATGGACTTTGGCGCTGCCTACGGCGGCTATAATGCAGACCTTACCCGCACCGTGCCTGTAAGCGGGAAATTCACCCCCCGCCAGCGCCAGGTGTACAACGCCTGCCTGCATCTGCACAACTATGCCAAATCCATACTGAAACCCGGCATCACCATTGCCGCCTACCATGAAAAGATGGGCGTGGAAGCCGGTAAGCAGTTCGTGCAGCTGGGGCTGCTCACAGAAGGGGACATCAAAAACCAGGACCCGGACAATCCAGCCTACCGCAAATACCTGTACCACGGTATTTCCCATTACCTGGGCGTGGATGTGCATGACCTGGGCCCCTCCTTCCAGCAGCCCATACCGGAAGGCGCGGTGCTGACCGTGGAGCCGGGCATTTACATTGAAGAGGAGCAGATGGGCATCCGCATTGAAAACAACATCTGGATAGGCGCCAATGGCAATACAGACCTGATGAAGAATATACCTATCACTGCTGATGAAATTGAAACATTAATGAAGAAATAGTCATATAAAAGGGCCTGAATGGTGAGCGGATGTGTGTATATTGCAAAAAAAATCAGGCATTGAAGCAACTTTCGAACGTCCTTACCCTGGGAAACCTTTTCTGTGGTGCGCTTGCTATCATCTTTATATTATATACGCCGCAGTATATAGCAACGTTTAACGGTATTGATTACACGGTTACCAACCCGGCGCCGGTGTACTGGGCTTCCGGTATGGTGGTGCTGGCCGGCGTGCTGGACTTTTTTGACGGCCTGGTGGCCCGCTGGCTGGGTATTCAGTCGCCCATGGGCAAGGAGCTGGATTCCCTGGCAGATGTAGTGAGCTTTGGTGTGGTGCCGGGCATGATCCTTTTCCGCCTGTTGCGCAGCGCATACATGCAGCAGCCCGATGTATTTGACGTATCTTATTTCAACCTGGCGCCGGCCCTGCTGCTGCCCTGCTTTGCAGCCTACCGCCTGGCCAAGTTCAACCTGGATACCCGGCAGTCCCATTTTTTCATTGGGGTGCCTACGCCGGCAGTAGGGCTGCTGGTAGCTTCCTTCCCGCTGATCATGCTGTACAACTCTTTTAACCTGGCTCACTGGCTGCAGAATATCTGGCTGCTGTACGCCATTATTGCCCTGCTCTGTTACCTGATGGTAGCGGAGATACCTATGATCAGCCTGAAGTTCAGAAGCCTGGGCCTGGCGGAGAACTGGCCCCGCCTGCTGCTGCTGCTGCTGGCTATTGCCGGTATCCCGCTGCTGCATTATGCAGCCGTGCCGTTTGCCTTTACGTGCTATGTAATACTGTCGCTGATAGCGCCACCGGGAAAAATAGCGCAGAATGGATAACACAAGGCTCGCTTAATTATTCATTCTTAACTATTAATTCTTTAGGTTTGCACTCAAAATTTTAGCACAATGACATTTACTGCACACATTAATGTGATGCCACTGAAAGAGTTGCTGGATCCCCAGGGGAAAGCGGTGATGAGCGGTTTAAAGAACCTGGGGCTGGGCCAGGTGCACGATGTAAGGATCGGCAAGCATATTACCCTGCAAATAGATGCCGCTTCCAGGGAAGAAGCCCAGCAGCTGGCGGAAAATGCCTGCCGGCAGCTCCTGGCCAACCAGGTAATGGAATTCTACGAAGTAAATATTCAATAAGCCGTTGGCTTTTAGCTGTTAGCTTCGTAGCTAAAAGCCAACAGCTACGAAGCTAAAAGCTAACTTAATGTCCAGGCTTTACATTGTTCCTTCTCCCATTGGCAACCTTGCCGATATTACGTACCGCGCCGTAAAAGTGCTGGAAGAAGCCGACCTGGTGCTGGCAGAAGATACCCGTACCTCCGGCGTGCTGCTGAGGCATTATAATATCAACAAGCCGGTAACGCCCTATCATCAGCATAACGAGCATAAAGTGCTGCAGCACCTGGTGCAGCAGCTGCAGGCCGGTAAGACCATGGCCCTGCTCACAGACGCCGGCACCCCCGGTGTGTCTGATCCAGGTTTCCTGCTGGTGCGGGAGTGCATACGCGCCGGCATACCGGTGGAGTGCCTGCCCGGCGCTACTGCCTTTGTGCCTGCCCTGGTGGTGAGCGGTATCCCTATGAACCGGTTTACCTTTGAAGGCTTCCTGCCCCTGAAAAAAGGCAGGCATACCCTGCTTACCCGGCTGGCGCAGGACGAGCGTACCATTGTTTTTTATGAATCCCCCCAGCGCCTGGTGAAGACCCTGGAAGAGCTGGTGCAGTATTTCGGGCCCTCCCGTACCTGCTGTGTATGCCGCGAGCTTACCAAGCTGTTTGAAGAACATGCGCGCGGCACCCTGCGCGAAGTAGCGGACCATTTCCGCGAAAAAGGTGTTAAAGGGGAGATTGTGGTGATAGTAGGAGGCGCATGAATGTAAATACCGATTAAATTAGCAGTTTTAAACCTGCATTGGATGAGACTGTAATCAAAGGTGCATCCAATCAATGGAAAGACAAAAAACAAACGGATGAAGCAATCTTTCTCAGGAGCTGTCCTGCTCTTATTATTATTGGCAGGCGCATCGCTGCACGCACAGCCCGGCCGCTGGCAGCAACGGGTAAAATACACCATGGACGTGCAAATGAACGTACAGACCAACCGCCTCAGGGGCCAGCAGCAGCTGGAGTACTTCAATAACTCGCCGGATACCCTTCATAAAGTGTTCTACCACCTGTACTGGAACGCTTTCCAGCCCAACAGCATGATGGACGTGCGCAGCCGGGAGCTGGGCAAAACCATCCTGCCCAATGGCCGGCAGGACTGGGATGGCCGCGTGCGCGACCGCATCTCCAAGCTGCAGCCGGATGAGATCGGCTACCAGAAGATACGCTCCCTGAAACGCGATGGCCGCCCCCAGGAGTACAAGGTAGTAGGCACCATACTGGAAGTGCTGCTGGACAAGCCCATACTGCCCAATTCCAAAACCGTGTTCGACATGGATTTTGAGGCCCAGGTGCCGGTGCAGATACGCCGCAGCGGCCGCCATAACTCCGAAGGGGTAGATTATTCCATGGCACAATGGTATCCTAAAATGTGCGAGTACGACTACGAAGGCTGGCACCCTACCTTTTACGTGGCCCGCGAGTTTTACGGCGTATGGGGCGACTATGATGTAAAGATCACGATCGATAAGCACTATGTGCTGGGCGGCACCGGTTACCTGCAGAACCCGGAGCAGATAGGCTATGGCTACGAGGCGCCCGGCACTACCGTAAAACGCCCGGCCGGCAATACCCTGACCTGGCACTTTGTAGCGCCCAATGTGCATGATTTTATGTGGGCCGCAGACCCTGATTACAAGCATATTACCCAGCAGGTAGACGGCTTTACCGCGCATTTCCTGTACCTGGAAAATGAGACCACCCGCGAAACCTGGCCGCAGTTCGCCAAAATGGTGCCCCGCGCCTATGCCTGGATCAAGGAGCATTACGGCCCTTATCCTTACAAACAATATTCCTTTATACAGGGCGGCGATGGTGGAATGGAATACCCCATGGGCACCCTCATTATGGGCAATGGGAAGCTTAGCGGCCTGTACGGCCTGGCCATGCATGAATGGATGCATACCTGGTACCAGATGATGCTGGGCACCAACGAAAGCCTCTACCCCTGGATGGATGAGGGCTTTACCACTTTTGCAGAAGACAATGTGGTGTATCATACCATTGACTCCCTTAAAGGCAGGAACCCGCATGCCGGCTCCTATAACGGCTACTTTGCGCTGGTAAAAAGCGGGCTGGAAGAGCCCATGTCCACCCACGCGGATTATTTTGACACCAATGCGGGCTACAGCCTGTCTTCCTATGCCAAAGGAGCCGTGTTCCTGGAACAGCTGGGCTATGTTATCGGCGCGCAGAACCGGGACAAGGGATTGCTGCGCTATTACTGGGAATGGCGCTTCAAGCATCCGAACGTGAACGACTTTATACGCGTAATGGAAAAAGAAAGCGGCCTGCAGCTGGACTGGTACCGCATGTTCTTTGTAAATACCACCAAGCATATCGATTATGGCATTGACAGCCTGTATGAGCAGAACGGTAAGGCGGTGGCGCGCCTGCGCCGCATTGGCGGCATGCCCATGCCCATAGACCTGGTGCTGACTACCACCAATGGTAAAAAAGTGATGCACTATATTCCCCTTTCCTCCATGTTCGGTGAAAAGCCGCAGGAAGACCGCAGCATGGAGCGCGTTACGCACGCCTGGTGGGACTGGACGCATCCTGCCTATGAAGTGCAGCTGAATGTGCCGCTTGGCGAGGTCAGCAGCCTGGAAATTGATCCCAGCCACCGCCTGGCGGACCTGGACAGGGGCAATAACGTGATGAAGACGGAGTAAGCAACTTTTTAATGCATACATAGCGAAATGGCGCCGGCACCCTCCGGCGCCATTTCGCTTTCGTAAGTCCTCCCTTTTTGTTTATATTTGGAAAAAGACTGAACGGACCTGGCTGACAGATTGTTAACTCATTAATGGCATACCCATGCTGGTAAGCAATAAGCATTTTACCCCCGTTATAGGGCTGGATATCCATATCGTATTATTGTTCGGTTTTCCCATTCCGTTGCCGCACCCGTATATTGGTTTGGTAGTAGACCCGATGGATTATATCCCTTTT
>Ga0164243_10010438_pt1 | contig 13350 bp, 14 predicted proteins | sample OricompcompostOP_FD_108781 | JGI IMG/M metagenome (GOLD analysis project Ga0164243, IMG submission 108781) | Organic Plus compost microbial communities from Emeryville, California, USA - Original compost - Organic plus compost (OP) | ecosystem: Engineered > Solid waste > Mixed feedstock >... | reverse complement strand
TCACGACTTTGCAGAAATTGATCACCGCCTCGCGTTCGATCATCGTGCGGACTTGCCAGGCATTGCGGATCAGCTTCATATCGACGGTAGCGATCTGCAGGCCCCTCTGTGGCACGGTCTTGATCAACCCTGCCGCTTCTAGACGTGGGATGAGTTCCCTGACCGCAGCAAGCGGCATTTCCAGCATTTCCATCAGCTCGCGTTGAGAGACGAACTGGCCCGGCAGGATGCGGGCGTCGATGATCTGCTGGCGAAATCCTTGATAGGCGAGGGCGCGCTGGCTGAGCGATGCCGTGGCAGTAATGCCGCTGGACGACTTTGCCGAGCGGGGTTTAACAGTGGATGTGGTCATGGGTCGAATACAGCAAGCCGGTCATAAATTTGATTGTGCCTGATCTACGGGTTATTACTAACATATAACTAACATGTTAGTTGTTGTATAGTTCGAGCTCAGCGAAAGGGATAGTACCCCTATTGATTGTTTTTGCAAACGGAGTGTGTATGGGATTGGATCTCACCGGCGTTATTCCGCCGCTCGTTACCCCCTTTACGGCAGATGGCAGCATTGACGAGGCTGCGTTGCGCAAGGTCATTCGGTTCAATCTCGACAAGCAGGTGCATGGCGTCTGCCCCGGTGGGAGCACCGGCGAAGGCCACACCTTGACGATCGACGAGTTCAAGCGCGTGATGGAAATCACGGCCGCCGAGGTGGCGGGACAAGTGCCTGTCGTGGCGGGGATCATTTCGAACAGCACTCGGGATGCCATCAATCGCGCCAAGGCTATCGAGCATCTGTCTGTCGCTGCACTGCAGGTGACCCCGGTGCACTATCTGTTCAAGCCGGATGAGCAGGCCACGCATAATCATTTCAAGGCCTTGACGCAGGCCGTGGATACGCCGGTCATTATCTATAACGTCGTGCCCTGGAATTACCTGAATCCCGCTCAGATGATTTGCCTGATGTCCGAATTACCCGGCGTGCAGGGCATCAAGCAAAGCCAGGGCGATCTGAAGCTGATGGCCGATCTGCTGCTGGGCGTGCCTGATGGATGCAAGGTGTATTCCGCTGTAGACGCGCTGCTTTACTCGTCGTTCGCGCTCGGTGCGCACGGCACGATCGCCGCGACGCCGGCCGCGCTGCCCGGCGTATGCGTGAGTCTGTGGAATACCGTCCAGGCCGGCGATCATGTGAAGGCGGTCGAGATGCACGCAGCCATGCTGGCATTCTGGAATGCGTTGGTGGGCGATAACCTGCCCGCGAATATCAAGACGTCGATTGCGCTCCAAGGCTGCGAAGCCGGGCTGCCGCGTGCGCCGATGCCGGCGACCTCGCCTGAACAACGCCAACGAATCGAAGCGGCGATGGCGGCAGTGTTGCGCTTTGATCGTTAACCATACGCGTTCAATAAGAGAGGAGACGACAGATGAATATTCAACGCCGCAGCGTGATCAAGCTCGGGGCGGGCTTATGTGTGGGTGCCGCGATTGGCAGGCCTGCCTGGGCGCAGGCTTATCCGAGCCGGCCCGTGACGCTGGTCGTGCCCTTCGCACCGGGCGGGAATACGGATATTGTGGGGCGGACCATTGCCACGGCTTTGGCAAAAGTGCTGGGCCAGTCCGTGGTGGTGGACAATAGAAGCGGCGCAGGCGGATCGATCGGGGCGTCACAGGTGGCACGCTCTGATCCGGATGGCTATACCTTGCTGCTGTGCGGGGCCGGTGTGATCGTCACGGTGCCGCAAATGGTCAAGACCAGCTATAGCCGTGACAGTTTTACCCCGCTGGGCTTGGTGAACAAGAGCTCGATGGTATTGCTGGTCCGTGGAAACGACGACCGTTTCAAATCTCTGAAGGATTTCGCCGAGTACGCTCGCGCGGAATCTGGCCGGGTCAATGCAGCGCACTCGGGACCCGGAACGCCGAACCATTTGGCCTTGCTCCAGACGGAAAGCCTGCTCAAGGCGCAATTTACTGTGCTGAGCTACAAAGGGGCCAATCCTGCACTGATCAGTCTGCTAGGCGGGCAGATCGATGCGATGTTCGATCAGGTGCCCAGCTGCCTGCCGCATATCAAGAGCGGCGCATTGAAGGCATTGGCCGTGTTGGGGCCGGAGCGGGATCCCATTATTCCGGACGTGCCGACGATCGCGGAACTCGGATTTGGCAATATCGACGGCACCACGTATGTAGGCATATTGGGGCCGAGTGGCATGCCCAAGGATCTGCAGGACAAGTTGGCGAATCTGATTGCGCAGGCGGTCAAGGATCCGCAGGCAGTCAAGAGCGCGACGGAGCTCGGCAGTGTTGCTTATTCCAGTACACCCGCCGAGTTTACGCAGGTGTTGAACGCTGAGTATGCGGTGGCAACACAGGCTGCAAAAGACGGTCGGCTGAAAGTCGATTGATGCGGCGTAAATAGCGAGTGAGTCTATTCCGTGAAAAAAATTCTCAACGATCCCCAACGTTATGTCGATGAAATGCTGGAGGGGCTTTGCGCCGTCCATCCTGAACTCAAACGGATGGGTGACGATGGCCGCGTGATTGCGCGTAGCCGAGGTGCGGTCGCAGGAAAAGTAGGTATCGTGACCGGCGGCGGATCCGGGCACCTGCCTGTGTTTCTGGGCTATGTTGGCGAGGGCTTGTTGGACAGTTGTGCGGTAGGCAATGTCTTTGCAGGCCCTCGGATGGCGGATTGCATGGAGGCAGCGCGCGCTGCCGATGGGGGCGCAGGTGTTTTGCAGCTATACGGTAATTACGGCGGCGACCGTATGAACTTTGATATGGCGGCAGAGATGCTCGAGCTGGAGGGGATTGCTACGGCATCTGTGCGTGTGACGGACGATGTGGCGAGCGCGCCGATCGATCAACAGGAAAAGCGCCGAGGCGTAGCGGGGCTGGTGCTGGTCTACAAGGTGGTGGGTGCGAAAGCCGCTGCCGGGGCGTCGCTCGAGGAGGTCACACGCCTCGCGAACAAAGCGAATGACGCCTGCCGTTCTATCGGTGTGGCGATTACGCCGTGCGTGGTGCCAGAGTCGGGCAAGCCCTCGTTCACGATCCAGGACGGAGAGATGGAGTTCGGCATGGGGATTCACGGCGAGCCGGGGCTCTGGCGCGGGCCGCTGAAAACTGCTGATGAATTGGCCGATGAGATGCTCAGCCATCTGATGCCTGAGTTGGCGTTATGTCAGGGGAGTCGCGTCGGAGTCATCGTTAATAGCCTGGGGGCAACGCCAGCGGAAGAGTTGTATATCCTGTTCCGACGAGTGTCTGCCGTGATGCGGAGCAAGGGCGTTGAAATCGTGCTGCCGTTGGTCGGCAGATATGCAACGTCTATGGAGATGACGGGCGCGTCGCTGAGCTTGATGAAATTGGATGATGAGCTGGAGACGTTATTGACGGCACCAGCCGATTGTCCGTTCTGGAGGGTGCATTGATGTTGTCTCAGTCTGAATTGAAAACTGCCACGGCTTGTTGGTGCGTCGCGATGCGCGCAGCGGCCCCAGAATTGAATGAATTGGATGGCAGGCTGGGTGATGCGGATCTTGGGGCTACGCTCGACAAATGTGCCGTACTGATTGAGCAAGAGCTCGTGAACCTTCCTGATGATTTGGAAGGCACTTTTAAAAAGCTCGCACAAGCTAGCGCTAAAGCTTCAGGCTCGAGCTTCGGTACGCTGTTGACGGTGGCGTGCATGACTGCCGCGAAACATAGCGCTAATAAAGCGAGTTTGAGTCGATCAGATATTGTGGAACTGCTGAGTGCCGTGATTGAGACGCTATCTGCCAGAGGGGGCGCCAACCTGGGCGATAAAACGGTTCTGGACGGACTTCAGGCGATCGTTGTGTCCTTGCAAACTGCAGCTGACGAGGACCGTCTACTGGCGGCAGCCCGCGATGCCGTACAGAGGGCGCTCGATGAATTCCGCGACAGGCCGAATCGGATAGGGCGTGCGCGCATGTTTGCGGAACGGACTATCGGGATGGACGATCCGGGAATGGTGGCGCTGTTGAGGATGGTGGAAGGGCTCACTGCGAAGAGCCGTGCGCTGGGTTAAAGCCTAAACCACTGTAAAACCCACACTATTCTGAGGCAAGAACAAGACTATTCATTACTCTGCGGACGTGCAGCGCCGCATTGCCAGCAGGTGGTGAATTGAGGCTCCAGCCATTCGCCACAGTCGTCGCAGTGCCAATTGAATCTGGCGCTGAATAGCTCGTTCCTCACTGGGCCATCGATAATTTGCATGGCCGCGGCCTTATCCTGCGCGTTTTCCAACCAGATATCTGGGCCGCATTGGTCCACGGGGATTTCCCCCGCGCCGCCTTGCATGTAGCGGTTCGTGAGGTGGCAGGGGATGCCTGCTTGCGTCAGCAGGTTGAGCCAGTGTTGAGCCAGCATTAAATCGGGGGCTCGCGTTAGTCGGATCATGGGCGCGTCCGGGTGATGGCAGACGCGTTAATCATAAGGCAAGCAGATGCAAAATCATGCAGTCGACCACTCAGGCGGTTTTATGTCGCCATGCCGTTTGACGGCGGTGAATTCTATTGATTGGCGGCCCGTGTTAGATTGATGTTTTAGCCTCCAGCTCGTATTTCCTTGTATTTGGTGCATAGGCTTACTCCATCAGCACACTTCGTTCGGAGCCATTCATGTCCAAAAAGATCAAAATTGATTTCGTATCCGATGTCGCGTGCCCGTGGTGTGCAGTAGGCCTGGGTGGGTTGTTGACCGCTATCGATCGCATCGGCTTCGAAGCGCAGTTCGAGATTCATATGCAGCCGTTCGAGCTGAATCCGGATATGCCCAAGGGTGGGCAGAATACGGGTGAGCGTTTGATGAAAAAGTACGGCTTTGACCAGGCGCGTTTGCAGGAGAACCGCAAGGTGATCGCGGAGCGCGCGGCAGCGGTGGGGATGCCGATGCATCAGACGGAAGAGAGCCGTTCCTACAATACGTTCGGCGCGCACCGATTGCTGCATTGGGCAGGCACGCTGGGGCAGGAGCAGCAAGTCGCGCTCAAGCGGCAACTGCTGAAGGTCTATCACTTTGATAACTACGACACTAGTGAGACCGACGTGTTGGTACAAGCCGCACAAGACGTGGGGCTGGACGCAGATGCTGCCCGCGATGTCGTAGAGTCCGGACGCTACACGGACGAGGTTCGCGCGGAGCAGGCGAAATGGCGCGAGTTGGGGATTACTTCTGTGCCGTCAGTGATCATTAATGATAAGTATCTGGTGTCTGGCGGGCAGCCGCCCGAGGCGTTTGAGCAGGCGTTGCGTCAGGTCGCGTCGGAGACGTGATAGCCAGCGCGTCGTATTCAACGGCGCAGTACCGTAATGTGATGATTTTTTCTGATCAGGCATTTTTCTATGACCACACTATTGCGTCGTTATAAACAGGTTGCGTTTGCACTCTCTCTCGGGCTGTCTGCTTTGTCCGCTCAGGCTGAATCGGCGGATAGCTATCCGAGCAGGCCCGTCACGATGGTTATCGGCTGGGCTGCCGGTGGGCCGGCGGACGGCGTAGGGCGCATGGTGGCCGCGGAAATGGGCAAGCATTTGGGCCAGTCCATTGTCGTGGACAACAAAGGAGGAGCGGGCGGCAATATTGGCTCGGTGGCTGCTGCACGCGCCGCGCCTGATGGCTACACCATCATGTTGGCGACGGTCGCATCGCACGGGCTGAATTCAGCGCTCTACGACAATATCGGATATGACCCGATCAAGGATTTTGCGCCGGTAGGGTTGGTCAATACTTCGCCTTCGACGATGTTGGTGCCGCTGGATTCGCCGTTTAAAACGGTCCAGGATTATGTGGCGTACGCGAAAGCGAATCCGGGGAAGTTGACGTACGGCTCCGGCGGTGTGGGCTCGTCGCAGCATCTGGCGGGAGCGAGTTTCAAGACACGTACCGGAATCGATATTTTGCACGTCCCGTTCAAAGGCACTGCGCCCGCGTTGACGGATGTGATGGCGGGCCGTATCGATATGATCATCACGACGGGTGCGATGGCGCCGATTGCTTCGGGCAAAGTGCGTCCCCTGGCGATCACGGCGAAATCGCGGATCGCCGCGTTGCCGGATGTGCCGACGTTTGATGAGGCGGGCGTCAAAGGGTTTTATATGGATTCCTGGTATGGGCTCGTGGCGCCTGCCGGGACGCCGCGTCCGATTTTGATGAAGTTGAATGAGGCCTTGACCAAGGCAATGCAAGATCCCGAACTGCGTAAAAAGTTCATAGATCTCGGCTCCGTGCCCGCTGAACCCATGTCGATCGATGCGTATTGGGATATGGTGCAAAAGGGGATGGTCGAGGCAGCGGAGCTGGTGCAGATCTCCGGGGCGAAAGCGGAAAAGTAATTCCGCCGCGTTTATCCAAACAAAAAATGGCCAGCCTGTGAATTGTGCAGGTTGGCCATTTGATTGGGGCGAATCAGATGAGGCTACGGCAGCAATATGCCCACGCGGCGCAGCAGATTCGCCGTTTCAAATACGGGTAAGCCCATGACGCCGGTGTAGCTGCCGGCGAGATGGGCGATGAATGTGCCTGCCAGGCCCTGGATGCCGTACGCGCCCGCCTTGCCAAAGGGTTCGCCGCTGTCGCAGTAGCGGGCGATGTCGTCTGCGTCGAGTGTGCGCATGCGGACTTCGGAGATCGATACGTCTTCGTACAGTTGGCCGTCGTGCCACAGGACGACGGCGGTATGAACGTGATGAGCGGTGCCGGACAGGCGGCTGAGCATGTCGATGGCGTGGGCGCGGTCGGTGGGTTTGCCCAATACCTCGTCGCGCAGGATGACAGTAGTATCGGCCGCCAGGATGGGCAGCGTTGATAGTGATTGGGATGTCATCCATTGCTGTCCGCGCTCGGCTTTTTCGCGCGCAGTGCGTTTGACGTAGTCCGCTGCCGCTTCGCCGGCATGCTGCGGCTCGTCTTCTCCTGGAGGCGCGGGGACTTGTAGTACCGTGTGGGCCACCCCGATCTGGGTCAACAGTTCACGGCGGCGCGGGCTGGCCGAGGCGAGATAGATCTGTGGGGTCATGTTGCTGGGAAAGGGGCTCGGGTTGACCATGAATGAGTCGGATAGTCTGGCGCCTGGTGATTTCAAGCCCGATGATAGGGATGATTGGTCATGATGGCCCAGGCACGATAGAGTTGCTCGGCGAGTACGACGCGCACCATGGGGTGCGGCAATGTCAGCGAAGACAGGCGTATTTGCCCGTCGCTGGCGGCTTTGAGCGAGGCGTCCAGGCCATCCGGGCCGCCCACCAGGAATACCACGTCCCGGCCATCGCCGCGCCATTGTTCGAGGCGCTGCGACAGGGCCATGGTGGTCAGATCGCGCCCGCGTTCGTCCAGTGCGAGTTTCAAGGCGCCAGGAGGTATGGCGGCCTCGATGCGGCGGGCTTCTGCCGCCATCATTTGCGCTGGTGTTTTACCGGTTGTGCGCGGTTCAGGCTTGATTTCCCGCAGTTCGAGGGCGCAGTCGGCGGGTAAGCGTTTCGCGTAGTCGTCCCAGGCGGTTTCGACCCAGGCGGGCATGCGGTTGCCGACGGCGATGACGATGAGTTTCACGTGATGGCCTCTGGCTGAAGGAGCTCACACGATACGGTTTGAGGCGTGATGAGTCCAGGGTACGGCAGCTTCAGTTTACGGCTAAGGAGGGCTCGACCCAAGGCGAATCAGGCTATGGCGAGTCGAGCCACGCGAGCTGGCTGTCGAGGATGTCAGGCTTCGTCGGTGTCGCCGGCTCGTTCAGCTGCGTGCACGGGCGATCCCGATCCGGGCAGCAGTTTGACGCGAACGGGTTTGTCGCCCCAGATTTCTTCGAGGTTGTAATACTGGCGGATTGCCGGCTGCATGACGTGGACGACAATATCGCCCAAGTCGACGACGACCCATTCGCCGGTGTCTTCGCCTTCGACGGTGATGCCGGTCAGGTCCAGGGCGCGGCCGCAATCGGCCACGCTGGAGGCCAGGGCGCGGGTTTGCCGGTTGGAGGTCCCGCTGGCAATGACCACGCGGTCGAACAGGCTGGTCAGGTGCGTCGTGTTAAAGACTTTGATGTCTTGGGCTTTGACGTCTTCGAGGGCGTCAATGACGGCGCGTTGTAGTTTTTGAATATCCATGGATGTAAATATAACCCGCGAGGGGACCTGGTGGAGCCGTTTGACGGCAGCGCGAATCCGGCTGCCGGGGGCGGCCTATTGGAATTAGCGGTAAAGGCCGTGTGCTGCGATGTAACGGGCGACCGGCTCGGTGAGCAGGCCCTCGGTCGTGTCGCCGCGAGCCAGTCTGGCACGGATGTCAGAGGCGGATATCGCCATGGGAGTAAAGGGCAGCGTGGTCAATTCGCGGTGTGTGGAGCCATCCTGACGGCGCTGGCTGGCTAGCCATTCGGTCAGTTCCTCTGGGGGAATCAATGGCGTGCCCGGGCGCGTCGCAACGGCCAGGTCTACCCTGGCGGAGATCTCTTGCCATTGGTGCCAAGTGCAGAAATTGGTCAGCTGATCGGCGCCCAGGATCCAGACGTAACGGGCGCCAGCCGGCAAGGCACGTATGGTGTCGACGGTGTAGGTGGCGCCGCCGCGTTCGATTTCGCTCGGATTGACGGCCATGCCGGACTCGCCATCGATCGCCAGCTCGATCATGCGCAGGCGATGCTCGGGCGCGGCGTTCAGGGGCGCGCGTTGCCATGGGTTGGCAGCGGGGATGAATTGCACCTGTGCGAGATGCAATTCACGCAAGGCCGCGCGAGCCAACGCCAGGTGGGCGAGGTGAATGGGGTCGAAACTGCCGCCCAGCAGGCCGATACGGGGTTCGTTTTCTGAATGGACAGGCATTGTGGACAGCGGCGCTGGGATTACACCCAGTCTCGGGGTTTCAGGAAGGCGGCGAGCTCGGATTCCGGCGTGCCGGGCTCGGGGTGCCAGTCGTAGCGCCACTGTGCCACGGGCGGCATCGAAAGCAAAATCGACTCGGTGCGGCCACCGGATTGCAGGCCGAATAGTGTGCCGCGGTCAAATACGAGATTGAATTCGACATAGCGTCCACGCCGATAGGCCTGAAAATCGCGTTGGGCTTGCTCGTAGGGTATATGGCGGCGGCGTTCGACGATGGGCAGGTAGGCGGGCAAAAACGAGTCGCCGACCGAGCGCAGCAATGCAAACGAGGCGTCAAAGCCGGGTTCGTTGAGGTCGTCGAAGAACACGCCGCCAATGCCGCGGGTTTCCTGGCGGTGTTTCAGGAAAAAGTACTCGTCACACCAGCGCTTGTAGCGGGGATAGTACGTGTCGCCATGGGGGGCGAGCGCATCGTGGCATATCTGGTGGAAATGCCGTGCGTCTTCTTCGAACGGATAGTAGGGCGTCAGGTCCATGCCGCCGCCGAACCAGAACACGTCGTCTTCGTCCCGGCCCGGACGAGCCGCAGCCATGAACATGCGCACGTTCATGTGCACGGTGGGCACATAGGGGTTGCGAGGGTGCAACACCATCGACACGCCCATGGCTTGCCACGGACGGCCTGCCAGCTCTGGGCGGTGCGCGCTGGCAGAAGGAGGCAATTGGGTGCCTTGGACGTGGCTGAACAACACGCCGCCGCGTTCGAGCAACTGACCGCCTTCGATCAGGCGAGACACACCGCCGCCGCCTTCGGCGCGCTGCCAGGCGTCGGTGCGGAAGCCTTCGCCGCCGGCTTGCTCCAGCGCTTGCACGATGTGTGCTTGCAGGCCGGTCAGGTAGTCTCGTACGTCGGAAACGGGGATGTTGCTCATGCGGTGTCCAGATGGGATTCAGGCTGGTTGCTGACAAAAAGCGTCAGCAGCATAGGGCACGGCGGCTGGCGAGAAGCTGACGCCGCGTGACCTGGATAGCTTAAGCCTGAGGGGCCACCAATGCTTTGCGTTTGATTAAGGTTTGGCCTTTTGTTGGGATGGTTTCAGCGCGCGCCATCCGATGTCTGTCCGGTATTGGCGTCCATCGAAATGCACGCCGTCAACGGCTGCATAAGCGCGCTCGCGCGCCATGCGGACGGAGTCGCCCAGTGCGGTGACGCAAAGCACGCGGCCGCCAGAGGTTTTCAATTGACCGTTTTCCAGGCGGGTGCCTGCGTGGAAAATGGTGCAGTCTTCGGTTTCGGCTGGCAGCGGCGCGATGGTGTCGCCGTTGCGCGGGGTGCCGGGGTAGTTGTGCGCGGCCAGAACGACGCCCAGGGCAGTACGGCGATCCCAGGTGATGTCGGCCTGGTCAAGCGTGCCCTCGACGGCGTGCTCAAGCGCATCGAGCAGATCGCTTTTGACGCGCATCATGATGGGCTGGGTTTCGGGGTCGCCCATGCGGCAATTGAATTCCAGCGTCTTGATAGCGCGATCCGGATCGTCGCCCGGCGCGATCATCAGGCCGGCGTACAGGAAACCCGTGTAGGGAATACCGTCGCGCGCCATGCCCTGAACGGTGGGCAGAATGATTTCGCGCATGATGCGGTGATGCAGTTCGGGCGTGACGATAGGGGCGGGCGAATAGGCGCCCATGCCGCCCGTGTTGGGACCGGCATCGCCGTCCTTCAGGCGCTTGTGGTCCTGGCTGGTGGCCAGCGCCAGGACGTTGCGGCCGTCGCACATGACGATGAAGCTGGCTTCTTCGCCGACGAGGCATTCTTCGATGACGACGCGGGCGCCGGCCTCGCCCATGCTGCCATCGCCGAGCATGGCGTCAATGGCGGCGTGGGCTTCGGCCAGGTCGGCGGCGACGACGACGCCTTTGCCGGCAGCCAGGCCGTCTGCCTTGATCACGATGGGCGCGCCTTCCTGATCGATATAGGCGTGGGCCTTGGCCGGATCAGTGAAGGTTTCGTAGCGGGCCGTGGGGATGCCGTGGCGGACCATGAAGGCCTTGGCGTAGTCCTTGGAGCTTTCCAGCTGGGCGGCGGCTTTGGTCGGGCCGAAGATTTTCAGTTTGCGTTCACGAAAGACGTCGACGACGCCGGCCGCCAGAGGCGCCTCGGGGCCTACGACCGTCAGAGAAACTCCCTCGCGCTCGACGAAATCAGCCAGGTCCTCCGGGCTGGTGAGCGGCACGTTTTGCAGCAGGTCGCCCTGCTCGGTGCCACCGTTGCCGGGCGCGACATAGACCTTGTGGACACGGGGCGAGCGGGCCAGGCGCCAAGCCAGGGCGTGTTCGCGGCCGCCAGAGCCGATTACCAGGAGTTTCATTTTTCGATGACTTCTTAAAGAGGCCAGGGCGTTGCCGCCACAGGCTTGGCACAAAAGGCTGACGGGTCGCCCCGTTTCGCCGGTCGGTTTTTACTGCAGACCCGCCCGGGGACATATGTCCCTGGGGTATGACGGTTAACTACTGGGCTTCGTCAAATACAACGGTGGTATAGACTTCCTGCACGTCGTCCAGGCTCTCCAGCGCGTCGAGCAGCTTTTGCATCTTGACGGCGTCGTCGCCAGTGAGCTCGGTTTCGTTTTGCGGCTTCATGATGATGCCGTCGACCTCGGCCTTCAGGCCGGCCGATTCGAACGCCTGGCGCACGGCGGCGTAGTCCGTTGGGGCGCAGATGACTTCGATGACGCCTTCGTCATCGGTGGTCACGTCTTCGGCGCCGGCTTCGAGGGCGGCTTCCATGACGGCGTCCTCGGGGGTGCCCGGTGCGAACACAAACTGGCCGCAATGTTTGAACATGAAGGCAACGGAGCCTTCTTGACCCAGGTTGCCGCCGTTTTTGGAGAAGGCGTGACGGACCTCGGCAACGGTACGGGTGCGATTGTCCGTCATGCAATCGACGATGACGGCCGCGCCGCCGATGCCGTAGCCCTCGTAGCGGACTTCTTCGTAGTTGGCGCCGTCGGTGCCGCCTGCGCCGCGCTGGATGGCGCGTTGGATGTTGTCCTTGGGCATATTGGCGTCGGTGGCCTTATCCCAGGCCATCCGCAGGCGCGGATTGCTGTCGGGATCCGGGCCGCCGGCACGCGCCGCGACGGTGATTTCACGAATGATTTTGGTCCAGAGCTTTCCGCGTTTGGCGTCTTGGCGGCCTTTGCGGTGCTGAATATTGGCCCATTTACTGTGTCCGGCCATGGTGTCCCAGATGAAAATGTCTGCAAAACCGGCATTTTACCGTGGTTGGAGGACAGACGAGTGGCCGGATGTGCGTTCTGTGCGCCTGCCAGACCATTGCACGGCCCGGCATTGACAATTCCTGCCGTTTTCCTATCTTCAAAGTCCGCACAAGGCTGCCCTTACGCTCTACACTTGCGGCACTGTTTTTTTGCCGCCGAGCCGCCTCAAGGCAAAAGCGCCCCCTGGGGGGCAGCAAGCCGAAGGCGCGGCGTGGGGGCATTTTTCTGCCGCCGAGCCGCCTCAAGGCAAAAGCGCCCCCTGGGGGGCAGCAAGCCGAAGGCGCGGCGTGGGGGCCTTGTCTTGCTGTCGGAGAGCACTGATGCCTGATCCCATTGTCATTGCAAAAAATAACGAGACTCAATTGGCCTTGTTGCCGGCATTGGCGAATCGCCACGGCTGTATCACAGGGGCGACGGGAACGGGTAAAACGGTCACCTTGCAGGTGCTGGCCGAGGCCTTTTCCCGTATGGGCACGCCGGTGTTCCTGGCTGACATCAAGGGTGATCTGACGGGCGTTTCCCAGCCAGGGACGGCGTCGCCCAAGTTGCAGGAACGCCTGAAAAACAACGGGTTGCCCGAGCCGGTCTGGGGCGGGAACCCGGCCGTGCTATGGGATGTGTTTGGTGAGCAGGGCCTGCCCGTGCGCGCGACGATCTCTGACATGGGGCCCTTGTTGTTGTCGCGCATGCTCGAGCTGAACGATACCCAAGAGGGCGTGTTGACCTTGGTGTTTCGAGTGGCCGACGACGAAGGACAGCTGCTGCTGGATCTGAAGGACCTGCGCGCCATGCTGCAAAACGTGGCCGACCGGGCCGCGGAACTGAAGACCAAGTATGGCAACGTGTCCTCGGCATCGGTGGGCGCGATCCAGCGCAATTTGCTGACACTGGAGTCGCAAGGCGCCGAGCAGTTTTTTGGCGAACCGATGCTGGATGTCGCAGATCTGATGCGCACCGACGCGCAGGGGCGCGGCATCATCAATATTCTGGCAGCCGACAAGTTGATGCAGGCGCCGCGTCTGTACAGCGTATTCCTGTTGTGGATGCTGGCCGATCTGTACGAAAAGCTGCCCGAAGTGGGTGATGTGGATCAACCCAAACTGGTGTTTTTCTTTGACGAAGCGCATCTGTTGTTCAACGATGCGCCCAAGGCGCTGTTGGACAAGATAGAACAGGTTGTGCGGTTGGTGCGATCCAAAGGGGTGGGCGTGTATTTCGTGACC
>Ga0164243_10010437_pt1 | contig 13350 bp, 12 predicted proteins | sample OricompcompostOP_FD_108781 | JGI IMG/M metagenome (GOLD analysis project Ga0164243, IMG submission 108781) | Organic Plus compost microbial communities from Emeryville, California, USA - Original compost - Organic plus compost (OP) | ecosystem: Engineered > Solid waste > Mixed feedstock >... | reverse complement strand
TTAAGTCTTCTTTTGTGAGCTTGAACTGTTTGAGGATCTCGGCGGTTACATCGCTATCAGCAAGGGCATATAGCAGGTGCTCGGTGTCTACTTCGCGTCGACCGAATTTAACGGTAGTCTCGGCAGCTTGTTGCATGATCTCTTTAGTGTGTTCGCTCAACAAGTCTTCAAGATTAGTTGCCTCCCTGTCCCGAGGCAACGGGTAGCCCATATCCGAGCTAAAGTTCCCAAAGTTACTAGGGAGATCATCAAACATATTGAATAGACTGCCGCCAAATAACGAGTCAAAAGGAGAAGCAGCATCACGGCTGCGCAGGCGGGCATAATCCTGATTACACAGCTCAGCCACCTCCCGACGCCCATTGCGAGTAATCACCACAGTATGAGTGGCTGGGCGTTGTTTACAAATATCACATAATCCCTTAGCCATATGTACTCCTCCTTACTTTTACTGTACTCCTAGTAAAAAGATTTTAATATAGTTAGTGAGTTCCCGATCCTCGGCACCAGCACCGTGACTAATGCCGAGTTGTCAGAAACTTACTTGGTTTCCGATTTAGTATTGGTTAGCGAAGCTAATTTCGCCTTACCTTTGCTGTTACCAGCTTTGATTTGGATACGCTTGGCTTCTGGTCGGTTAACAGGAACTGTAACCTTAAGCAAGCCTTTGTCCAGTTCGGCTGAAATATTATCAGCGTCAGCGCCTTCTGGCAGAACTACCCGACGAGCGAAGCTTGCGTTTCGTTCACGGACTAGATAGCTTTTCTTGCCCTCTTTTTCCTCTTGTTTTTCAGACGTCTCGCCCTTAATTTCCAAGATACCGTTGCGTACATTGAGCTCAATATCATCGGTGTCAAAACCAGGGGCTTGCATTTCAACAACCATATGGCTGTCGTCTGTGCTGTAAATGTCAACGGACGGAAGGTTAAAGTTGTTGCCAAGCATTCCGGCGGTTCGCCAGAAATTATCAAATAGTTTGTCGATTTCTTCAAAAGTTGACAAACCAAGCGTATCGTTTGGACGACGAATTAAATCAAACATGGCTTTCCTCCTTTCCCACTAAACCTGCTGGCTCGGTTAAAGGAGTGTTGCTCCGAGGGTATATTGGTTTTAATGCAACTCCCAACTCCAATACCCTGAGACAGCGGAGTAGCGACTGACATTAAATTGTTAATTGCGATTTGGTGGTTTTCCCACCAACTTCATTATAGAAAAATTAGCACTCTCGTGTCAAGAGTGCTAATTCAATCTGTTCTGCGGATCTTGCGCCCGCGACTGTCTTTCTGTATTGCAAGGTTTATCCTTGCAACAAGGGTTTTTGTGTCATAATATCTTTTCTTTGGTGCCCTGCTGAAAGTTCGCCGTCGCTAATCTTCGCCATCTTCGACCGTCCCGCCGAACCACCTCAGGGGTAAATATTGAAGGGCACAATCTCAAAACGGCGCTATAATAAATGAATGATGTTCGAAGATATTAGCAACGAAAAATTCATGGCGCTTATCATTGTGCTTTCGATAATCAAGTATCTTCCCTACGCATTAGGAGCAATTGGGCTAATCCTTGCACTCACCGACTACAAAAGAGGTAGGCGACAAAAAAGAACAGTAGTAATCACAATATTGTGGGTGTTATCCGTATTTGTGTACTTCTTAGTATTTGGCAAGTACATGTAAATGGTGTACTGGCTGCAAAAGTAAACGCCTATTGCAAGGTTTATCCTTGCAACAAGATTTTTTGTGTCATAGTATTTCTTCTTTGGCTGTATCGCGCACACCAAGGTTATGGAAAAACGAGGCTCAGTGGAGTCGGCTTTTGATGGTCTCGTGGCTGGATTTCGTCTAGCGCCTCTTCCGCTTGCTCATTCTGGCAAAAGTAAACTTTTCCAGAATTTCTCTGCGCTTCACCGCACCAGCGACTACCGCCAGGCAAGCTGGCGAGTCGCTGGTCAGGTCTAGCGAAGGAGCCAAGCAAAAACCACCCTTGGGTGGTCATTGCTTGGCTCCGCATACCGGTCAAGAACCCGACAACAGAGGTATGGGGTCAAAAATGCGACAATTTGCGACATTATAAAAAGGGGTGTCGCAATAATAACGGGAAGGAGTCTTAAAATGGGAATACATAAAATATCCGACGAACATTTGGCGGAATTTAAGAAGCTTTGCGAAGAAAAAGGCATTAAATACGAAACCGATGCTGAATATGAGCGTTCTGCTCGTCATTTAGTAGACTTTGTAAAAGTTCTAGTAGATATCGACATGGAGGAACGCAAGCGAAAGGCTCGTCTCGAAAAAGAACCGAAAGGTTTTTCTATGGACGGCGAGGGTCGCTCTTGTGCATTATGTAAACGAAGTGTATACGGCGAAGAGGGTTGGTATGACAAGTGGGGATTTAAATGCCCTGAATGCCAGAATGCTGTCAATAAACACATAATCCCCGGCTCTATGTGTCGAGACTACGATAACGAAAAGTGTATCACCGTTAGTGATCTCAGTTGGAAGACTGACTTAAAACATCAGACGATCATGAAGCTGGTTCGACAAGGTAAAATCAAAGTTCGACAAATTCCTAAGGGAGCGACAATAATTCTACGAAAAGAAAACCCGGACATTTCGGATGTTTTAAATGAAGAGATAAAACTACAGGCTGAGAAGAAATCTAGTCGTTAGATGACTTCTTTTTAGAAGATTCAACAGCACCGATGAAATCCGTAAACTGAGTAGCCAAGGCTTTCGCTTCGTCTAGATTATTGATGTCACCCATCGATTTCTTCTGCATATCAGCGATCGATTGCCAAGCCTTAAATGCCTCGGCTAGTTTTTCATATTCTCCCCGCTGTCGTTTTGCTCTACGATGCCTCTTTATGACTAGAGGGATGAGGAATGCGGAACTTGCAACCAACCCCACTCCCCCAATCCACACCAGTACGGTTGAGTTTACATTTTGAATCGTAACCGTCAGACCGGCAATAACTGCCGTGGCAAAGAGTGGAATAAGGAACTTTAGAAGATCGGTATAGAAATCGCTATTCTTTGATTCGGCATTATGAACTGCCTGCATCATAGCAAGACTTCTGTCGAGCATCTCGAAATTATCTCGCTGTGCTTTCATGAGCGTTTGAGTTGCAAGGGCATATTCAGGAGAGAGCTCTATTTTTTTAAGTGTCTCAGCAAGAGCCTCGATTTTTTCGAGGGTCTCCGGAGTCATGTTTGCGTCATAATCGTTCATATTATTTAATTATAACTCCTATCGGGCTGATGATAGTCATGCGGGGTAAAACGCTACAAATGGGACACGAAAAACGTGTCCCATTTTGCTTACCTATCCTGTATATGCTATACTTGCTACATAAGTTGAATCGCTTCTCGATCCCTGCGTAAGCACCCGATTGACAAAGACACTCATATTTACGAAATATCTGTGGCTTTAGAAATTGAGGTGTATTTTATTTGCTAAAACTCCTCTACCACAGGCAAAAACCATCAACCCTAAACGAGGAGTGTTTGCTATGTCCAAAGAACAGCAAGCCATACAAATACAAACAGTAAAAATAGACGAGCTGATTCCGTCAGTCTACAATCCACGCAAGTGGTCTGCTGACGCAATCGAGCAACTCAAAGAGAGCATCCAAAAATTCGGTCTTGTCGATCCGATTTTAGTGAATGGTGCGAAAAATAGAAAGAATATAGTTATCGGCGGTCATTTCAGACTCAAGGTAGCAAAAGACATGGGCATTACTGAAGTACCCGTTGTTTACATCAACATACCAGACGAGAGTAAAGAAAAGGAGTTAAATCTACGCCTTAATAGAAATCTCGGGGAATGGGATATTGAACTTCTTGCCAAGTTCGATCAGTCTATTCTCACCGACATCGGCTTCAATAGTGAGGAGTTAGACGATATATTCAAGTCTGATGTTGACGAAAAAGACTGGGATATTAACAAGGCTCTCGAAAAAGCTGGCGTTAACGATGTAAAAGCAAAAGTTGGTGATATCTACCAACTCGGAGACAGTAGACTGATGGTCGGCGACTCTACGAACCCAGAGCACTTTGCCCTACTTATGGGAGACGAGAAAGCAGACATGTGCATGACCGACCCCCCTTACATTCTTGACTATCTCCATGCCAAACGCAAAGGTGGAGCGGCTAAAGGCTTTGGAGCAAAACGAAATCGTACATATATCGGTACCGACTCTTTGCCAGACAACTTTACCGAGCTATGGATGAAGAACGTTGCCAACCATGCCAAACCTGACTTCAGCATCATATGTTATGAGAACTGGAAGAACCTCCGTATCATTTGGGGCGAAATTGAGAAATATTGGAAAGTGAAAAACATGATTGTTTGGCATCTACCAAATCGTCATCAGGATTTTGCTTCACGATACAAATTCTTCTCGAAGCATGACATTGCCATGGTTGGAGCTTCTGGTAACGTGGAGTTCAATTACGAAGATGAGGGCAATCTACAGGAGGTGTACGAAACTGCCCTCTATGCGATTTCCGGAAAACCACAGTGGGAAGGCTATAAAAAAGGTAAGGACAAAAATCTAATGCCGACAGATTTTATAGAGTTTAACGCCGCTGACGAGAAGAGCTCTGGTCAAGCTGTTGTATTCGGCATCAAGCCACTAGATATTCTTATTCCTTACATCAAGGTTCTTACAAAACGCGGCGACCTTGTTGTCGAACCTTTCTGCGGGTCTGGTAGCACACTAATTGCTTCATCTAAGCTAGGCAGGCGTTGCTTCATTATGGAGAAACAACCGATTTATGCCGAAGTGGCACTAGCTCGATGGGAAAAAGAAACTGGTCTAAAGAGGGTGTTAATTCATGAAGGCTCGGAACAGAAAACAGAAACAACTCCTGAACGAACTGGAGAGTAACCCTATCATCGAAAGGGCTTGCAAAAAAGTGGGTATCGCTCGCTCCACCTTCTATAGGTGGTGCGAGGATGATCTAGAGTTTAGGATATCCGCTGAAGACGCACAATTCAGAGGACGAGAGAAGATGAACGACTTCGTTGAATCAAAACTTCTTGAAAATATTGGTGCTAATTCTATGCAAGCCATACGTTTCTGGCTTTCTCACAACACAACTAGGTATAGCTACGTAAATGCGGAAGAAATTCAGCGATTACGCGGCTACGAAAAGACGATGTATGAATTTACAGCCATGATAATCAACGAGGATGATGATGCCGTTCTAAAGATACTTCATGATGAATTAGCAAAAGCCAAGGAGCACAATGCTAAATACGGTAGGCTTGGGTTATAATTAAGGGGTTGAGACCAATTCCAAATCAGTGCAAGCACTATTAATTGTGCGTATTTAAGCCATAAAATGGGCAGCTACGTACAAAAGATTGGCTTAAAAGCTGATTTGGGGTCTCAACAATCCAGCGTGGCTGTCCTTTTTGTTTACTGGACTTCTCCGCTGGTTAGCGTCATTAATCTGTGACGGAGGAGATCCCATATGACAAAGCAAGCAAAAAAGTACGGGCTATATATACCCAAAGGTTTGGCAATAACATTATTAATAGTTGGTATCCTACTACTCTTTACGAGTAACTGGGTAGTGATACTGGTTGGGCTGTTTCTGATAGTAATCTCTATCGTGGCACTCGTATCGAAAAAGAATTCAGCGATACATCGCCCTGCTAAAAAATCTGAAGCAACTCACGTTACACACGTGACAGCAAAATCGAAGCCAAGCAAAAAGCAGTGGTACAGCTCACCGTGGAAGGTTATTCTCGTAGTATTTGCTGTACTCATAATATTGCCGATAGTTGCTGCAAGCGTAAATCAAGCAACAGACCCAACACAAACACCAGAAGCTAAACAAGCCAAAGCCGATGAAAATGAGCAGCAACAAAAGCAGGAGGCTGCAAGAGTTTACCAAGAAACCGTTGATACCTACGCACCTATTTACTGCGCAAATCACCAAGACATAACAGTGAATGAATCAACACTCGATGCACAAGGTTGGCCGATGGCCGACAACCAGAAAGGTATCACGGATGATGAGTGTAGAACACTTGTCGGACTACTCTACGCTCAACGTGAGGGATATTCAAACCAGACTGCTTGGATTAAATCGGTATCGGAACGAAAAGTGGCGATAGGTATGACCAAGATTGAAGTCGTTTACGCATGGGGTAGCCCGAACGACATCAATAAGACAACCAATTCTAGCGGAACGTGGGAACAATGGGTATTCGGTAATCCGATATACGGGGCAAACTATGTCTACTTCGATAATGATCTAGTCACTAGTATCCAGAACTAAAACCAATCGAGCGGATCCTCTTCCGGTTGATCATCCTCGTCTCTGATACGCTCAAGGTTCTCTATTGTCGACGTGAGCTTATTGAGCAGTTCATCATATGTCCAAATTTCAAGAGTCGAACCTAAAGAACGAATTAGATTCTCGCGATTTTGCAACCATCTACTGTCATCGTTATGTTTGCCGATTACTACAATGCACTTTCCTATATGTGCACGACCATTAATACCTAGTTTTTCTAGCTCGGGATCACCTGCAGGCTTTGCTTCCAATATACTTTTATATTCCAACACTTGAGGGATTGCTCGTGCTAGATGATCGTGAATTTGATAAGTGCTGGTTGTGTCATTTATGGTCGTGGCTTCAGTAACCTTAAATATATTGTCAGCCGGACTCTTTAACTCAATCAACACGTGGTCTACATCTTTTGAACCTACTCGAGTTAGTACATCAAAATGCTTTGAACTTGAAGATCCCTCTCGCTTAAAGTCTATGTACTCTAGGCCAAAGATGAGGCATCTTTGCTGACGATATTTATGGCCATCCTCATCTAACCAGTTCTGGACATCAGTTTCCGAAGCGTCGTTATCTATGAATTCTTGTAGCTTAGATTGGTAGTTTTTCAACAGGTTTATAGTAGAACGTGATCTCAGTAGCTCGGAAGCTTCGACCCCAAGTTCTTCCGCAACCCTTGCTATTTCAGCACCTTTAGAGGCATCATTCAGGTATGACTTCAGCTGACCAGATGATATCAGTTGATAACTACTATCAAAGTCACCAAAATCGACAGTTTCCTTGAACTTGTAAAGGAAGAATATCATTTTCCAGAATTCTCGATAACCATCTTCACCGCCCAAGAAGGGTACGCGCACGTTACGAGCACTACTTGGTGCGTTCACATCGTTGAGACTCGGATCAGCTTTGCGAAAAACCAATCGTGGCTGATATTTATCGTCAGTTGCTGATCTTTGAAAATCCACTTCGCAAACAGTCAACCGATTACCTTGCGGCGATTTCGCCAAGATAAAACCTTTATAGACTTCCCCTGTTGCACTATTAATTAGCGAACAGTTAAAGTGACCTTGCTGGCTTACAGTTAATGAGTCTATGTCATTTTCGGCAGCAGTAAGATCGAAGTATTGAGCCGTATCCATAAAGGTAATTATAACATCATTTCCTCTATAAAACCTGCGCAAGAGAGGTGTGCAAGTAGCTATCATATACAGATTTTTTTGAATATAGATTATATAAGTGTTGGAAAGTGTTGATAAATGTTGGATACATAAGTACAATAGTATTATGACTAAAGACTTGGGGACAAAAAACATACAGGCCGTTAAGCCCGTCAGCACAAAAGAGGCGGCAGAATTCTTAGGTATAAGCACATCAACAATATACAGAATGGTGGAAATCGGCACGCTCGAGCCATCAAAAACACCAGGCGGACAACGTCGCTTTGACATGGATACTCTTGAGAAATTCAAAGAAATAAGCAAAACAATCGAAGCCCCTCAAAATCCATCCGAGTTCAAAGAAAAACCCTCGATCACGGAAAAGCCCGCAGAGAGAAAACCCGTTGATAAAAGGAATTCCCTTAACGACCTAAACGGTACAGAGTGGCTCCCTGCAACAAAAAGCTATATGTACCAAAAAGGACTTGGGTCAAAGCATCCTCACGCACAAATTGAGCGAATGCACCCGGCGCCATACTCGTTTCAAGATATAGAGCAACTGGTTACATTCTTCACAAAAAGAGGAGCTCATGTGCTTGACCCATTCGGAGGTGTTGGGTCGACAGCAAAGGCTTGTGAAGTTAATGGCCGGATTTGCACAAGCATTGAGCTACAAGAAGCTTGGCATGAACTCGCAATAGAACGACTCGACACAGAAACCACAGAAGGCGCATCTAAAAAACATAACTTCATACAAGGTGACTCGAGAGATGTTTTAAAAACGTTCGAAGATTCAACTTTTGACTTCATGGTAACGAGTCCGCCCTACTGGTCAATTCTTAACAAGAAAGCAGACCATAAAGTTAAAGATAGAGTCACCAATAATCTTGCTACTAATTATTCGGATGGTGATCTGAGGGATTTAGGGAATATAGAAGATTATGATGACTTCATGAAAATATTGGTAGACGACTTCTTTATGGAGTCTGGACGAGTACTCAAGCGAAACGGCTATATGTGTCTTGTGGTGTCTGATTTTAGGCACAAGTCGAAATTCATCAGCTTCCACAGCGATCTAATTCAAGCGATGAACCAAAAACTTACAAGTGATGGATATCAGATGATGCTACAGGGTATAAAAGTACTAATACAAAACCACAAGAGCCTACTGCCCTATGGCTATCCATTCGCATATGTAGAAAATATCCATCATCAATATATTCTTATCTTTAGAAAAATGGATGCTCAAAAATGACAACCTTTGAATACAATCGTGCGTACCAGGGTGACTGTGATGAGGTAATGCAAAAGATGGTCGACGAAGGCGTGAAGTTTGATCTTATACTTACCGACCCTCCCTATAACCTGGACAAAGACTTCGGCAACAAATCCGACTCTCTTACTCTAGACGACTTCATATCAACGAATCGTGAAAGAATAAAACTATGTCATCGACTACTGGAAGAAGGTGGTAGTTTGATATGGTTTGGTATCCACAGATACATAGGGTTCCTTCAAGTCCTTATGTACGAGGAAGGGCTGTTTTATCGAGGCATGAATATCTGGTTTTACGAAAATGGCTTTTCAAGAAGCAAGAAATCACCAGCTACACAATACGAGCCATTCTTGTGGTTCTCTAACTCCAATAAAAACTGGACCTATAACGCAGATGATGTCAGAGTTCCCTACAAGAGTACGGATCGATTGAAATCTCCCATCTACTACAAGGGTAAGGATGGAGAAAAGATAGAATGGACGCCAAATCCCGCCGGAGCACTTAGAGGCGACATTTGGGCGTACCCTACACTAGCTGGCAAGAACTTCGCTAAAGAAAGAACCCCTCACCCCACTCAAAAGCCCGAAAGCTTAATTACTGAACTCATCAAAGCATACTGCCCTAAAGACAAAAACGGCAAATACAACGGAACAATCTTGGATCCATTTCACGGTTCCGGAACCCTGGGAGTATGCTGCGAGAAGCTCAATAAAGAGGGCCACAACATCAAATGGATAGGTCTCGAGCTTGAACAACGCTGGGTAGATATAACCAACAAACGACTACGAGAGATAAAAGCTAGCTAGAAAACAATTTACACTAATTTGTAAGTATTTCTCACCTGAATTATAATAACGGGGATATGATTCGATTCCCAAACCCAGGGTCGGATATTAATCAAATGATTAATATCTTCAAACTCCTATACGCAAACCTGTCCGAAACCCAGTCATTCGACTTAAACAATATGGCGGATATTATGGTTGCTGAAAATGTTGCGAGTTCGTCAGGATATATTGGTATACAAGCCCTCGAGAAATCATACGAACGCAAAGATACTTCTAGAAATCCCCTGTACAACCAAGCAAAGATGTATGCAGAGGTATATCGTTTTCTGGGATGGATTGTTTCTAGCGAAGATGCCGCTTTAAGGTTTAACTTCACATTCCTTGGAATCCATGTTGCAACCGCTGGCGATTCATCAAACAAGCTATTTGAGCAATGTCTTTTAGGTATAAGTTACCCTAACCAGATTTTGGATGTTAAATTCCGCGACATCAATAAACCGTTCGTTAGCATTATGCAAACAGTGGCCTTGTTAGACGGTGAGATTTGTCGTGATGAAATCCTAATCGGACCAATGAATTTATCAAACGGCTATGACCCTGAGGAAATTAAAGACGTAGCCAGTAAAATCAGAGGCATCCGTTCAACAAAGAAATATTCAAATCTTGAACATGAACTGCTTAAGCTGTCCGAAAGCCTCGAGATTACACTCAATACCATGAGAAACTACACCCGTTTCGTGATATCTGCCTTGGTATTTTGTGGTTGGCTGGAAAAGGGCACCAGTAGGGTTTACGGATCTAATAAAGATTTCTTGAAGGTTACCTCGAAGGGGAATAGTTTAATAGATTGGCTCGACAGCGTAACATCCATTAACGGCGATGTGTTACTCGAACAAGACAACGTAGTTATTCAAATGGTATCAAAGTTAAGTTTCCTACAAATGTTGCAAAGGGCCGACTTCCTTGTAGACAAGGAATTAGCAGATATGACCACCTCTATCGATGTAGCGGAAAAAGTATTTGGCAAGAAAGACGTTCTCTTCTCTCCATATCAGTACTTTAATAAACGTACCATCAGGGGTATATTACCTGAATACGAAACCGATATGGGCGACAAGGTGATAGATTTTTCAGTGGGAGAATCGACTTCAACCTATACGTTTAAGTCGGATAAGTCTATCGGCGCAACAAACGCTATGACAACCAGGCGTAATAGCACTAAGCACAAACTGCTACAAGAGTTAGCCAAATGGGATGGAGACACTCACAAGGCAATTGCAAGCATTAGTAGTGACGCTATAAGCATGAAGCAAATGGAGTTTTATCCGTTCACGGCTGAACTATTCCAAATAATCTTTGGTCTTGATGCTCGGGCTCCACAAGCTGGTGTGAATAATGAGCGCTTCGATGTAATTATTCCGGATGCGAAGTATTCCGTTCCGGTGGAAGTTAAGTCGCCGACAGAAGAAATAATGCTTTCAGTTAAAGCAGTGAGGCAGGCTTTAGAGAACAAGGTTGTTCTGCTGTCTAGATATAGCCAACCCTACCCAACCCTTTACACGATCAGCTCATTCGCCGTTGGTCACAATATACCAAATGAGCGTTCGGATGTTTATAAACTGATTGAGGATATACATAATACATATGGTATTAATATAGCCATATCAGACATAGACACGTTGCTCTCGGCGGCTTATTATTGTTTGCTAAATGGTAAGAATTATTTAATTTCTGATTTTTCGGACGTAAAAGGGGTAATTAGCTTTGCAAATCTATAAAACAAAACAGGAATCGAAGCCCGAAGAAAAAGATTACATATTCGAGCTTGTAGACAATGAGTTCGAGTTAAGCCAAAAAATGGATTTACTCGTATCAAGTTACCAAAGGTTGAAACTAGACCCCAATGGATTCAAATATCTCATTAAGGCTCTATCCGAAAAGTTAGGACTAGTAGCCCACTTTCCTCGCAAAGGCGATGTGAACGAGCGGTACGATGTACTTATTAACGACCCAAGTGGTGGATATGGAATAGTTGCAGAGGTTGAAATCCCATCAACTGCAATATTAGATGCACCACGGAATCTTTTGGATGATATAGCAGTGCTCGTCAACAGGCGTGGGATAAAGCCCGATAGTCTCGTTCCTCTTGTCATTTGTTGGGAGTTTCCGAACAATAGAACGGACTACTGGAATGTTGTTAAAGACATAAAGGATATATTAGACATAGAGATAAAGACCTGTAGTATTCTCGGTTTGGCCGTACTGGCATGGACCGAAGCCAGTTTTGATATTAAAAGTGACGCTTATTACCTCAGCCCCTCTAAGAATTCTCTCGACAATATACTAGAAATACTAGCTAGTCACGATATCGACGAACAAAAATATAAGGGTCTTTTCTACCCCATCAAGTAGTTAATAAGGCTAGACTTTTGTAACCGTTGCGGTACTGTTGTCCTTGCTATGGAAAACAGACCATTAAGATACTGCCTATACGCACGCAAGTCGAGTGAGTCCGATGAACGTCAGGCAATGAGCATTGATTCACAGCTTGCCGAAATGCGAGCGTTAGCTGACCGAGATGGGTTAAACGTAGTTTGTGAACTACAGGAAAGTCACTCGGCGAAAGACTCGGGGAAACGTCCCATCTACAACCAAATGCTAAAGGGCTTGGCCAATGACGAGTATGACGCAATTCTGACCTGGGCGCCCGACCGACTTAGTCGTAATGCTGGTGACCTAGGTTCAATAGTAGACCTGATGGATCAAGGTAAGCTTCTGCATATAAAAACGTTTAGCCAAACCTTCACGAATAATCCAAACGAGAAGTTCCTACTAATGATTCTCTGCTCGCAAGCTAAGCTTGAAAACGACAACAAAAGTATCAACGTAAAGCGTGGCATCAAAGCCAAGTGCGAGATGGGCTGGAGACCAGGCGTTGCACCGCTCGGATATATAAATCGAACATTTGGTGGAGTGAGCGATATCATACCAGACCCCGAAAGATACGAAGCAATCACCGAGGCGTTCTACAAAGCCTCGCAAGGTTGGAGCGGTCGTCGAATCAAAGAATGGCTAGATGAGCAAGGCATCACAACGAGGAACGGCAAACCTGTGCCAGTGAGTAGCCTGCTCGCCATGCTCGTTAATCCGTTCTACTACGGGGAATTTCAATATCCCGAAGGACCCGATGGACGGTGGTATAAGGGTGCCCATAAGCCGTTAATATCCAGAGAGTTATGGGACGAGGTGCAACAGTCACGAGGAACCAATAAAGGCACCTGGGGTTCTAAGCAATTCGCTTTCCGAGGACTTATAACCTGCGGTAGATGCGGGGCAATGTTCACAGCACAGGAAAAGTTCAAAAAATTGAAGAACGGTGAATATAATCGGCACGTTTACTATAGTTGCACTAAGCGAATCGACCCTAATTGCCAAGAGAAATACATTAATGAAAAGGATTTGTGTGTATTACTCCAAGAGTTTGTCGAGAAGAACCACGAAGATATCAAAATAAGCGATAAACTACGAGCCAAAACAGAAAAGCACTACCAAATAACAAAGACCTTGCTGGAACATTACGGACTGGAACAAAATCTCGAACAACCATTTATTGAATATTCGAGATATATACTGACAAGAGGTACCGAGTCAGAGAGAACAGCATACGCAAACGGCATGACAACAAAACTACGAATGTATAGTGGTTGCCTAGAAATTGCTAGATAAGATCAACCTCGGAACTGATCGTATTTTGATTTTACAAATTCAAACAACTGACGCATAGCATCTTCATCTCGAGACTCCAAAGTAATACTCATAAGCTCTGGGGC
>Ga0164243_10010432_pt1 | contig 13354 bp, 11 predicted proteins | sample OricompcompostOP_FD_108781 | JGI IMG/M metagenome (GOLD analysis project Ga0164243, IMG submission 108781) | Organic Plus compost microbial communities from Emeryville, California, USA - Original compost - Organic plus compost (OP) | ecosystem: Engineered > Solid waste > Mixed feedstock >... | reverse complement strand
TCGGCCGGCAGCCTGTTCCACGTGGACGTGGTCCGCGCCCCCGACCCGGCGCAGGTGGTCGGCGCGCTGCGCGCGGCCGGTCTCGCCGTGCTCGCCACCACCGGCTACGGCGAGGACGACCTCGACGACCTCGCCGACGCGGGCCGGCTCGCGGCGCCCACCGCCTGGCTGTTCGGCTCGGAGGCGCACGGCCTGCCGGCCGCGCTCACCGACGCCGCCGACGCGCGCGTGCGGGTGCCCCTGCACGGGCGCGCCGAGAGCCTGAACCTGGCTGCGGCGGCGGCCGTGTGCCTGTACTCTTCAGCGAGAGCTCAGCGCCGGCCGCGAGACGGCCGGGCGCACGTCACGACCGGGGAGACCGACCGTCCATGAACGCGCCACGGCGTTCGTTTAGCCAGCCCGCCGGTGCCGGCGGGCGGCGGGCCTGACCTGCTCCCTGCGCAACTCCCACCGGCGGGCTGCGGCGAAGCCGCGCGTCCGTAGACTCGCTTCGCCGTCCCGTGCAGGGCCGGCGCCGCCGTGAGGGAGTGCCCGTACGCCATGACCTACCGCAACGATCCGTACGACCCGAAGCAGGTCGCCCTGCTCGACCCGGCCGCCCTGGCCGAGGCCGTGGCCGACGCCGAGAAGGCGTTCGCCGCCGCCGGTGACCCGGTCGCGCTGACCGCGCTGCGCCCGGCGCACCTCGGTGACCGGGCGCCCGTGTCGCTGGCCCGCCGGGAGATCGGCGCGCTGCCGCCGGCCGCGAAGGCCGACGCCGGCAAGCGGGTCAACGAGGCCCGCCGGGCCATCGAGGCCGCCTACGCCGCCCGCGCCGAGGTGCTGGAGCGCGAGCACGCCGAGCGGGTGCTGGTCGCCGAGCGCGTCGACGTCACGCTGCCGTACGACCGGCAGCCGCGCGGCGCCCGCCACCCGTTGAGCACGCTCATGGAGCAGATCAGCGACCTCTTCGTGGGGATGGGCTACGAGGTGGCCGAGGGCCCCGAGGTCGACCTGGAGTGGGTCAACTTCGACGCGCTGAACATCCCGGCCGACCACCCGGCGCGCGGGCTCATGGACACGTTCTACATCGACCCCGCCGACCGCTCGGGTCTGGTGCTGCGGACGCACACCTCGACGGTGCAGACGCGCACGATGCTGAGCCGCAAGCCGCCGATCTACGTGATCTGCCCGGGCCGGGTCTACCGCACCGACGAGGTGGACGCCACCCACAGCCCCGTCTTCCACCAGGCCGAGGGCCTCGTGGTGGACAAGGGCATCACGATGGCGCACCTGCGCGGCACGCTCGACCACTTCGCGCGGGCCATCTTCGGCCCCGACGCGCGGACCCGCTGGCGGCCGCACTACTTCCCGTTCACCGAGCCGTCGGCCGAGTTCGACGTCTGGTTTCCCGAGCACCGCGACGGTCCGCGGTGGGTCGAGTGGGGCGGCTGCGGGATGGTGAACCCCCGGGTGCTGCGCGCCTGCGGGATCGACCCGGAGGTCTACTCCGGCTTCGCGTTCGGCATGGGCATCGACCGGACCCTCATGGTCCGGCACGGGGTCAGCGACATCCGCCACCTCTTCGAGGGCGACGTCCGGTTCAGCCGGGCGCTCGGGACCGGGGCGTAGGCGATGCGGGCACGAGTTACGGAGACGGTGGTCTGAGTCATGCGAGTTTCTGTCAGCTGGCTGCGGGAGTACGTCGACCTCCCCGCCGACCTGCCCACCGGTGACCTGGAGCAGGCGCTGGTCGACCTCGGCATCGAGGTCGACTCCGTGGCCGACCTGCGGGAGAACGTCACCGGGTCGCTGGTGGTCGGCGAGGTGCTGGAGATCGAGGAGCTGACCGGCTTCAAGAAGCCGATCCGGTTCGTCCGGGTCGACGTGGGAGCCGCCAACGGCACCGGCGAGCCGCAGGAGATCGTCTGCGGGGCGCGCAACTTCGCCGTGGGCGACCGGGTGGTGGTCATCCTCCCCGGCGGCGTGCTGCCCGGCGGGTTCGCCATCGGGGCGCGCAAGACGTACGGGCGGGTGTCGAACGGCATGATCTGCTCGGCCCGGGAGCTGGGCATCGGCGACGACCACGCGGGCATCCTGGTGCTGCCCGAGGACAGCCCGGCCAAGCCCGGCGACGACGCCCGGCCGGTCGTCGGCCTCGACGAGGTCGTGCTGGAGTTGGACATCACCCCCGACCGGGGGTACGCGCTGAGCCTGCGCGGGCTGGCCCGGGAGCTGTCGCACGCGTTCGGCGTGCCGTTCCGCGACCCGGCCCTGGCGCCGGCGCCGGGCGGCACGGCCGAACCGGCGTACCCGGTGCAGGTGCGGGACACGGTGGGCTGCGACCGGTTCGCCGCCCGGATGGTCCGCGGCGTGGACCCGGCCGCGCCCACGCCGGGCTGGATGCAGCGGCGGCTCACCACGGCGGGTATCCGCAGCATCTCGCTGCCGGTCGACATCACCAACTACGTGATGCTCGAACTGGGCCAGCCGATGCACGCGTTCGACGCCGACCGGATCGCCGGGCCGCTCGTGGTCCGTCGCGCCGAGGCGGGGGAGAAGCTGACCACCCTGGACGGTGTCACCCGCGTCCTCGCCGCCGAGGACATGGTGATCTGCGACGACACCGGCCCGATCTCGCTGGCCGCGGTGATGGGCGGCGAGACCAGCGAGGTGGTCCCCGAGACGACCAACGTGCTCTTCGAGGCCGCGCACTGGGACCCGGTGATGGTGGGGCGTACGGCCCGCCGGCACAAGCTGTTCAGCGAGGCGGCCAAGCGCTGGGAGCGGGGTGTCGACCCGGCGCTGCCGCTCGTGGCCCTGGAGCGGGCCGTGCGGCTGCTCACCGAGTACGGCGGCGGCACCGTGGGCGACGAGATCCTGGACATCGACAACGTCCGCCCGCGTACGCCGATCACCCTGCCGGCCGACCTGCCGACCCGCCGGATCGGCGTCGACTACCCGCCGGCCCGGGTGGTCGCCCTGCTGGAGCAGGTGGGCTGCACGGTGGCGCAGGGCGCGGACCGGCTCGCCGAGGACCCGGGGGCGGTGGGCGTGGCGTCCGGTGCCGGGGTCGCTCTCACGGTCACCCCGCCGACCTGGCGCCCCGACCTCACCGACCCGGCCGACCTCGTGGAGGAGGTCGTACGCCTCGACGGGTACGACCGGGTGCCGTCGGTGCTGCCGGTGGCGCCGGCCGGCCGCGGCCTGACCTGGCAGCAGCGGCGGCGCCGCACGGTCGCGCAGGCGCTGGCCGACCGGGGGTACGTGGAGGTGCTCGCCCACCCGTTCGTCTCGCCCGAGCTGCCCGACCTGCTCGGGCTGCCGGCCGACGACCCCCGCCGGCCGGCGGTGCGGTTGGCCAACCCGCTCTCCGACGAGGAGCCGCTGCTGCGGACCACGCTGCTCGGGCCGCTGCTCGGCGTGCTCAAGCGCAACCTCGGCCGGGGCCACCGCGACCTCGCGCTCTACGAGATCGGTGCGGTCTTCCACCCGCGCCCGGGCGCGGGCAGCCCGCCCGCGATGGGCGTGGACCGGCGGCCGACCGACGCGGAGTTCGCGGCGGCCGACGCCGTGGTGCCCGACCAGCCGCGGCACGTCGCGGCCGTGCTGGCCGGCGAGATCGAGCTCTCCGGCTGGTGGGGCGCGGGACGCGTCGCCGGCTGGGCGGACGCGGTCGAGGCCGGCCGGACGGTGCTCACCGCCGCGGGCGTCCCGCAGGACCGGATCGAGGTGCGGGCCGCCGAGTACGCGCCGTGGCACCCCGGCCGGTGCGCCGAGCTGGTCGTGGACGGCGCCGTCGTGGGGCACGCCGGTGAGCTGCACCCGACCGTCGTCGCGGCGCTGGAGCTGCCCCGGCGCACCTCCGCCATGGAGCTGAACCTCGACCTGTTGCCGGCCCCGCCGGTGCTGCCGGCGCCGGAGGTCTCCGGTTTCCCGCCGGCGCTGATCGACGTGGCGCTGGTCGTGGACGAGAGCGTGCCGGCCGCGCAGGTCCAGCGCGCCCTCACCGAGGGCGCCGGTCACCTGCTGGAGGACGTGCGGCTCTTCGACGTCTACACCTCGGAGCAGCTCGGCGCCGGGCGCAAGTCGCTCGCGTACAAGCTGACCTTCCGGGCGCCGGACCGGACCCTCACCGTGGAGGAGGCGGTGGCCGCCCGGGACGCCGCGGTGGCCGTGGCGGCCGAGCGCTTCGGCGCCACCCTGCGCGGCGCCTGACCGGTGCCGGCGGTCGGATGGCTGGCGGTGGCGGTCGTCCTCGTGGCGGCCGCCGCCGGCCTGCTCTGGGCCCGCCGGCACCTGATGCTGGTGTCGGTGGTGGGCCGCAGCATGGAACCCACGCTGCGGCCGGGTGACCGGGTGCTCGCCCGGCGGGTGCCGCTGGGGGAGGTCCGCGCGGGTGACGTCGTCGTGGTGGTGGCCCCCGCGGCGATGACCGCCGGTCACCCCACGCCGCCCGGTGACGGCGAGCGCGGCCTGCTCATCAAGCGGGCGTACGCGGTGCCCGGTGATCCGGTGCCGGTGGACCGGGTGCCGCTGCTGCGGCAGCGACCGGAGCGGGAGGTTCCGCCCGGGCACCTGGTGGTGCTGGGGGACAACCCGCCGTTCAGCTACGACTCGCGGGAGTGCGGGTACATCCCGGAGCGGGACGTGCTCGGGGTGGTGGTCCGGCCGCGGCTGCGCGAGGGCTGACGGGGACGTGCCGCGCGGCCGTGGACCGGCCACGCGGCACCCCCGAGCGCGATCAGCACAGTGAGGTCATGCTGCTGGCTCCGGCCGAGCAGTAGTAGCCGCACGAGCCGCAGTTCACCGCGCACGAGCCGCTGTAGCTGCACCGCTTGAAGTAGCAGGTGCCGCACACCGCACACCACGGGTCCGGCGGACAGCCGGCGGCGGCCGTCACCTTCGGCACGAACACCCCGAGCAGCCGCTCGCCGAGGCTCTCCAGTCGACGGAACATCCGTTCACCTCCCTCCGATTGTCGTCGATCGATGCGGGGACGCTACGGCCGCCCCGTACACCGGACCTACAGCCGGCGTCGGCGACGGCGTACCTCGATGTATCCGCGCTGTATCCCCCGCTCCTAGCGTGGGCCTCCGTCGTGACGAGGAGGTGCGGACGGATGCGAGCGACCGAGCTGGCCGCGCGGCTGCTGCTGGCCCTGGTGTTCCTCGCCGCGGTGGTCGGCAAGCTGCGCACCCGGGCGGCCTTCGCCGGGTTCGTCGTGTCGGTGGGCCAGTTCGGCGTGCCCGCACGCTGGACCCGGCCGGTGGCCCGGCTCGCCGTCGCCGCCGAGGCGGCCGTCGTCGTGCTGCTCGCCGTCGGGCGTACCGCGCCCGCGGGACTGCTGCTCGCCGCCGGACTGCTGGCGGTGCTCACCGCCGCGGTCGTCGGCGCGCTGCGCCGTGGCGCGCGCCCGGCCTGCCGCTGCTTCGGGAGCGCCGACGCGCCGGTCGGCCCCCGGCACGTGGCGCGCAACGTGGCCCTCGCCGCGGTGGCCGTGCTCGGCCTGCTCGGCGGGGCGGTGGCCGGGCCGTCGCTGTCGCCGGCCGCCGCGCTGCTCGCCGCCGGGGTGGCCGTCCCGCTGGCCGCCGTGGCCGTCCGTCTCGACGATCTCGTGGCCCTGTTCGCCCCCACGCCGTCCCGGACCACCCGCCCGGCCGGCCGACCCTGACCCCCGCCCGGCAACCCGTGAAGGAGTCCCCATGGCGCTGTTGACCGTCGCCGTCGTCCTCGTCGCCGCGCTCGGCCTGCTCAACCTCGTGCTGCTGCTCGGCGTGATCCGCCGGCTGCGCGAGCACACCGACCTGCTCGGCGAGCGCCAGGCGGCGCCGCCGGAGGTGATGCTGGAGGTCGGTTCCATCCCCGGGGACTTCGTCTCGACCACCGTGGACGGTGCGGTGCGCACCCGGGCGGACATCCCGCCGATGACGCTCGTGGCGTTCCTGTCGCCGGCCTGCGAGCACTGCGCGGAGCAGATCCCGCTGCTCGTCGACCGGGCGCGGACGATGCCCGGAGGGGCCGCGCACGTCTGGATCGTGGTGGTCGGCAAGGGCCCGGACACCGAGCCGTACGCCGCGCAGTTCGCCGGCCTGGCGACGGTCTTCGTCGAGCCGGGAAGCGGCCCGCTGCCGCTCGCCTTCGGCGTCAAGGGGTACCCCGCGTTCGGGCTGCTCGACGAGCGCGGGATCGTGGCGTCGACCGCCTTCGGCATCGCCCGGTTGGACCTGCCGGTGGCCTCGTGACGGGCCCGCGACTGGCGCCGCGCCGGGCCGCCCGGCACACCCGGGCGGCCCTCGGGCTCACCTGGCGCGCCGCGCCGGCGGGCACCACGGCCGACCTGCTGCTGGCGGTGCTCGCCGGGGTGGCGCCGGTGCTCGTGGCCGCGCTGACCAAACTCGTCCTCGACGGGCTCACCCGGGGCCGCTCGCCCGGGTCGCTGGCCCTGCTCGGCGTCGGCCTCGCGGTCGCCGCGGCAGCCGGCGTGCTCCTGCCCCACCTGCGCGCGTACGTGGAGAAGGAGCGGATGCGGGCGGTGAGCCGGCTGGTGCGCCGCCGGCTGCACGACGCGGTGCTGCGGCTGGTGGGCCTGGTCCGGCTGGAGGATCCGACGTTCCAGGACCGCCTCCAGGCCGCCCAGCAGACCGGCCACCTCGGTCCCACCCAGCTGACGGGCAACGCGCTCGGCGGCGTGCAGAGCCTCATCGCGCTCAGCGGCTTCCTCGGCGTGCTGCTGGCGCTCAGCCCCGTGATCGGCCTGCTGGTGCTGGCCGCCGCGCTGCCCACGCTCTGGCTCCAGTTGCGGCTCAACCGTGCCCGGGCCGCGATGGTGCTGCACCTGGAGCACTTCCAGCGGCGGGACCTGTTCTTCGCCCAGCTGCTGGTGGGCGTGCCGGCGGCCAAGGAGGTGCGGTTGTTCGGTCTCGGCCGGTTCCTCGGCGACCGGATGCTGGCCGAACTGCACGGCATGCACGCCGTCGAGCAGCGCCTGGACCGGCGCGAGCTGCGCGCCCAGAGCCTGCTCGGGCTGCTCGGGGCGGTGGTCGCCGGCGTCGGGGTGGTCTACACCGTGGCGGCGGCCGCCGCCGGCCGGCTCACCCCCGGCGACGTGGTGATCTACCTGGCCGCCGTGCCCGGGGTCCAGGGGGCGTTGGGCAGCCTGGTCGGGCAGCTCGGCGCGATCCACCGGGCGCTGCTCCTGTTCGACCACTACGACGAGGTGGTCCGGGCCGAGCGCGACCTGCCGGTGCCGGCCGTGGCCCGGCCCGTCCCGCCGCTGCGGCGGGGCATCGAGCTGCGCGACGTCTGGTTCCGGTACTCGCCACGGCACCCCTGGGTGCTGCGCGGGGTGGACCTGTTCCTGCCGGCCGGCTCGACCACCGCTCTCGTCGGCCTGAACGGCGCGGGCAAGAGCACCCTGGTCAAGCTGCTCTGCCGGTTCTACGACCCGGAGCGCGGCGCGATCCGGTGGGACGGGGTCGACCTGCGCGAGTTCGACCCGGCGGCGCTGCGGGAGCGGCTCGGGGCGGTGTTCCAGGACTTCATGCCGTACGACCTCACGGCGGCCGAGAACATCGCGGTGGGCGACCTCGCCGCCCGGGACGACCCGGGGCGGCTGCGGGCCGCCGCGCGGCAGGCCGGCGTGGACGAGACCCTGGCGGCGCTGCCCCGCGGCTACGACACGCTGCTCACGCGGATCTTCTACGAGGGCCCGGACCGGGACGACGAGCAGGCCGGCGTGGTCCTCTCCGGCGGCCAGTGGCAGCGGGTGGCCCTGGCCCGCGGTTTCCTGCGGGCGGACCGTGACCTGCTGATCCTCGACGAGCCCAGCTCCGGGCTCGACGCCGAGGCCGAGCACGACCTGCACACCCGGCTGCGTGACCTGCGCCGGGGGCGGACCAGCCTGCTCATCTCCCACCGGCTCAACGCCGTCCGGGAGGCGGACACGATCGCCGTGCTGGCCGACGGTCGCGTCGCCGAGTACGGGCGGCACGACGAGCTGCTCGCCGCCGGCGGCGGGTACGCCCGGTTGTTCACCCTCCAGGCCCGGGGTTACCGGGAGGACAGTCCCGCGTCGGTCTGACCCGGTGGGCGCCGGCCGGGGGGTCGGCGGCGTCGAGTTCGGCGGCGTAGAGCCGGACGAGGTCGCCGATGCGGTACCGGCCCGGACCGGCCGGCTCGGCGAGCTGCGCCGCCACGAGCCGGTCCAGCGCCCGTGCGGCCTCCTCGGTCGGCGCGTCGGCCAGCGCGGCGGCCAGTTCGGGTGTGACCGGTCCGGTGGGCGCGCCGCCGAGGCGGCGGAAGAGCGGCGCGGCCGGGCCGAGCCGGTGGTAGCTCGCGGTCAGCCGGGGACGCAGGCCGGTCTCCGCCAGCCGGTGGCCCTCGTCGCCCAGCAACCGGGCCAGGCGGGCCATGGTCCAGTGCGGGCACTCGGCGAGCCGGCCGGCGGCGGTGAGCAGCGCCAGCGGCAGCCCCTCGCAGAGCGCCACCACGGCCGCGGCGGCCTCCGGTTCCGCGTCCACGCGGCGGTCCCCGGCGACGGCCCGCAGCAGCGTCAGCCCGTCGGCCGGTGGCAGCGGGTCGAGGCGCAGCGGGCGGTCGGTGTGGGGCACCGGGCAGCGGCTGGTGAGCAGCAGGGCGCAGCCGCCGCGTACCGGCAGCAGGCCGTCGACCTGGGCGGGGTCGGCGACGTTGTCGAGCACCAGCAGCACGCGGCGGTCGAACAGCAGCGACCGGATCCGCGCCCGTGCCTCGGCGAGGCCCAGCGGCACCGGCTCCGCGGCGCCGGCCCGGAACGAGCGCAGCACCCGCGCCGCCACCCGCAACGGTGACGGCGCGGTGCCCGCGACCGAGCCGCCGAGGTCGAGGTGGAGCTGGCCGTCGGGGAACGCGTCCAGGGCCGCGGCCGCGGCGTGCAGGGCGAGCGCGGACTTGCCGGTGCCGGCCATGCCGTACACGGAGACGGTGGCGGGGCGTTCGCGGGCCGTGGTGAGCGCGGTGCGAAGGCGTGCCAGCTCGGCGCGGCGGCCGACGAAGGGCGTGGTGGGGCAGGGCAGCTCGTGCGGCACGGGGGAGGCGGGGCGGAGGTCGCCCGGGGGCCGGTCCCGGGTGCGGGCGGGTGGGCGTCCCGCCGGTGGGCGCGGTTCGTGCCGCCGGACGGCCCGGTACAGCTCGGTCAGCTCCGGGCCGGGGGTGACGCCCAGTTCGCCGGCGAGGGCACGGCACGCGGCCCGGTACGTCGTGAGGGCGGCGGCGCGGTCGCCGGCCCGGCACTGGGCCGTCATGAGCAGCGCCCAGCCGGGCTCGCGGAGCGGGTTCTCCGCGAGGTGCCCGCGGAGCAGGGCGAGCAGCGCCGGGCTGCCCCGGTCGCCCAGGTCGAGCCGGCAGGCCGCGTACGTCTCCCGGCCGGCGGCCCGCCGCTCGCGGAGCCGGTCGAACGCGGCGGCGGTGGCCGGCCCGTACGCCGGGGGCGGCTCCGTGGCCGACCAGAGGGCCAGCGCCCGTTCCAGCAGCGGCGCGGCGTCACCGGGACGGCCGTCGGCGTGGGCCGCCTGCCCCTCGGCGACCAGCCGCTCGAACTCGGCGGCGTCCAGCTCGCCCGGATCCACCCGGAGCAGGTAGCCGCCGTTCTCCGCGCGCAGCCGGGCCGGCTCGCCGGGCGCGGTGAGCAGGTGCCGCAGGTGACTGGCGTGGGTGCGCAGGTTCGCCACGGCCGAGGCGGGCGCCTGCCCGCCCCACAACTCCTGGCGCAGCCGCTCCACGGGCACCGCGAGCCCCGCGTGCAGCAGCAGGGTGACCAGCAGGGCGGTGGGCCGGCCGCCGGGCAGGCGCAGGGGCCGCCCGTCGCGAAGGACCTGTGCCGGACCGAGGATCCGGAACGAAAGTCCCATTCGTCCTCCGCTGCGTGCCCCCGCGGGCCGTCTCCGGCCCCACACCAGAACGTTTCAATTATGACAGTCGATGGATTGCGTGACGGTGCCCGCGCCGAGCCGAACGTTCGCCGACGTTCGCCAAATTCTCATGCAGTGGACCGCATGAACTTGCAGGGCGCGATCTTCGCTGCTAGCCTGGACTGCATAATCATGCGGAGGTGAGTATGGGGATCCGAGTCGCCGTCGCCGGGGCGAGCGGCTACGCCGGGGGCGAGCTGCTCCGCCTGGTCGCCGCGCACCCGGAGTTCGAGCTGGTCGCCGCCACCGCGCACAGCCAGGCGGGCCACCGGGTCGACGTCGTCCACCCGCAGCTCGCCGGCCTCGACATGGTGCTCGGTCCGGCCGGGCCCGACGCGCTCGCCGGCGCGGACCTCGTCTTCCTCGCCCTCCCGCACGGCGAGTCGGCCGCCCTCGCCGCGCAGCTGCCCGCCGACGTGCGGATCGTCGACCTGGGCGCCGACCACCGGCTCGCGAACCCGTACGACTGGGCGCACTACTACGGCGGCACCCACGCCGGCCAGTGGACCTACGGGCTGCCGGAGCTGCCCGGGCAGCGGGAGCTGATCGCCTCCTCCACGCGGGTGGCCAACACCGGCTGCTACGCCGCCGCCATCAGTCTCGCGCTCGCCCCGCTGATCGCCGCGGGCGCCGCCGAGCCGGCCGACGTCGTGGTGGTCGCCGCCTCCGGCACCTCCGGGGCGGGCCGCGGCGCCAAGGCCCACCTGCTCGCGAGCGAGGTGATGGGGGACCTGTCGCCCTACCGTGTCGGCACCCACCAGCACGTGCCCGAGATCAAGCAGGCCACGGGGGCGCGCAGCCTCTCCTTCACCCCGGTGCTCGCGCCGATGCCGCGCGGCATCCTCGCCACGGTCACCGCCGTGCCGGCCCGCGGCGTCGACCCGCAGGCGGTGCTCGCCGAGGCGTACGCCGACGCGCCGTTCGTGCACGTGCTGCCCGAGGGGCGCTGGCCGCACACGGCCGCCACGCTCGGCTCGAACTCCTGCCACCTGCAGGCCACCGTCGACGTCGACTCGCGCCGGCTGATCGTCGTGAGCGCGCTCGACAACCTCGGCAAGGGCGCGGCCGGGCAGGCCGTGCAGAACGCCAACCTGATGGTCGGCCTGCCGGAGACCACCGGTCTGTCGGTGTACGGGGTGGCGCCGTGAGCACCGGGCAACCGAACGCGCGATTCGTGAACGAGGAGGTGCGCCCGTGACCGTCACCGTCCCGCAGGGGTTCCGTGCGGCGGGGGTGGCCGCCGGGTTGAAGACCGGCGGCGCGACCGACGTGGCCCTGGTGGTCAACGACGGACCGGCGACGGCCGTCGCCGGGGTCTTCACCGCCAACCGGGTGAAGGCGGCCCCGGTGCTCTGGTCCGAGCAGGTCGTGCACGGCGGGGCGGTCCGCGCCGTGGTGCTCAACTCCGGGGGCGCGAACGCCTGCACCGGTCCGGCCGGCTTCCAGGACACCCACGCCACCGCCGAGCACGTCGCCGCCGCCCTCACCGCCACGGGCACCGTGCCGGAACTCGGCGCCGGCGAGGTGGCGGTCTGCTCCACCGGACTCATCGGCGAGCGGCTGCCCATGCCCGCGCTGCTGGCCGGCGTCGACACCGCCGTGCGTGAGCTGTCGCGCGACGGCGGCGCCCCGGCCGCCGAGGCCATCATGACCACCGACACCCGGCCCAAGACGACCGTCGTGCCGGGCGCCGGCTGGACCGTGGGCGGCATGGCGAAGGGCGCGGGGATGCTCGCCCCGGCCCTGGCGACCATGCTCTGCGTCCTGACCACGGACGCGGTGGCCACGCCGGACGAGCTCGACGCCGCGCTGCGCGAGGCCTGCCGGGTCACCTTCGACCGGATCGACTCCGACGGCTGCATGTCCACCAACGACACCGTCCTGCTGCTCGCCAGCGGCGCCTCCGGCGTCACCCCGGCGCCGGGCGAGCTGGCCTCGGCCGTCACCGCCGCCTGCCAGGACCTGGCCCGGCAGCTCATCGCCGACGCCGAGGGTGCCACCAAGGAGATCGCCGTCGAGGTGGTCGGCGCGGCGAGCGAGGACGACGCCGTCGAGGTGGGCCGGACGGTGGCCCGCAACAACCTCGTGAAGACCGCGCTGTTCGGCAACGACCCCAACTGGGGTCGCATCCTCGCCGCCGTCGGCACCACCGCCGCGGCGTTCGAGCCCGACAACCTGGACGTGGCGGTCAACGGGGTGTGGGTCTGCCGGGGCGGCGCCGCCGCGGAGGACCGCGCGAAGGTCGACCTCACCGGGCGGGACGTGACCGTCCGCATCGACCTGCACGCGGGCGCCGCCGAGGCCACCATCTGGACCACCGACCTGTCCCACGCGTACGTGCACGAGAACTCGGCCTACTCGTCATGAAGACGAACAACCCGGTGACCTGGGGTCCCGTGGCCGCGAACGCAGGGGAGGCACGGGCGTGACCCTCTCCGCCGACCTCACCCGCTCCCAGGCGAAGGCCGCCACGCTCATCGAGGCGCTGCCCTGGCTGGCCCGCTTCTCCGGCTCGACCGTCGTCGTGAAGTACGGCGGCAACGCCATGGTCGACCCCGAGCTGCAGCGGGCGTTCGCCGCCGACATGGTCTTCCTGCGCTACGTCGGTCTGAAGCCGGTCGTCGTGCACGGCGGCGGCCCGCAGATCTCCGCCATGCTGGGGCGGCTCGGCATCACCAGCGAGTTCCGGGGCGGCCTGCGGGTCACCACCCCGGAGGCCATGGACGTGGTCCGGATGGTCCTGGTCGGCCAGGTCGGGCGGGAACTCGTCGGGCTGATCAACGCGCACGGCCCGTTCGCGGTCGGCCTCTCCGGCGAGGACGCCGGGCTGTTCACGGCGGTGCGCCGGCCGGCGTACGTCGACGGCGAGCCGGTCGACGTCGGCCAGGTCGGCGACGTCGAGTCGGTCGACGTCTCGGCCGTCACCGACCTCATCGCCGCCGGCCGGATCCCGGTGATCTCGACGGTCGCGCCGGACGCGGACGGGGTGCTGCACAACCTCAACGCGGACACCGCCGCGGCCGCGCTCGCGGTCGCCCTGGAGGCCCGCAAGCTCGTCGTCCTCACCGACGTGGCCGGCCTCTACGCCAACTGGCCGGACACGACCAGCCTGATCTCCGAGATCAGCGCGGACGACCTGGCCAAGCTGCTGCCCACCCTCGAGTCGGGGATGGTGCCCAAGATGGAGGCCTGCCTGCGGGCGGTGCGCGGGGGAGTGCCCGCCGCGCACGTCGTCGACGGCCGGGTCGCCCACTCGACGCTGCTCGAGGTGTTCACGTCTGAGGGGTTCGGAACCATGGTGATGCCGTCATGAGCACGCTCGTGCAGCGCTGGCAGCAGTCCATGATGGACAACTACGGCACGCCACCGCTGGCGCTGGTGTCCGGCTCCGGCGCCGTCGTCGTCGACGAGGGCGGCCGGGAGTA
>Ga0164243_10010431_pt1 | contig 13354 bp, 9 predicted proteins | sample OricompcompostOP_FD_108781 | JGI IMG/M metagenome (GOLD analysis project Ga0164243, IMG submission 108781) | Organic Plus compost microbial communities from Emeryville, California, USA - Original compost - Organic plus compost (OP) | ecosystem: Engineered > Solid waste > Mixed feedstock >... | reverse complement strand
CTCGCCACCAACGCGGTCCGCCACAGCGGAGCCGAACACTTCACCCTGATGATCAGCCAGGACCCCGCCGGAGAGCTCTACATCAAGGTCATCGACGAGGGCCGCAACGGCCTGCCCGTCCTCTGCGACGAAGCCCCCGACGACGAGGGCGGCCGCGGCATCCGCCTCGTCGAAACCCTGACCAGGCGATGGGGCATCACCCGCGAACGAGGAGCCGGCATGGCCGTCTGGTTCCACATCGACGAACACGCGGCGCAAGCCTGGCTCAGCCTGCTGTTGCCCGAGGCCGACTGAGCGGCCTCGGTGTCGCTGATGGCCTTTGGCCTGGAAACGCCGTCCATCCATGCGAGTTGGGTGGCTGCGCGGAAGGTCATCGATGCCGCTCGCGCCTCGGCTGGTGGCCATTGGGGCCTCGACTGGGAGCGCTCGATGACGCACCATCAACACGTGAGCACTCTCTGTTAGGAGAATGACGTGACCTATGATCCTCTGTCTCACAGACCGTGGGGCGCCACCCGGATGACACCCGTCACCGGCGACGGACGCCCGTCCTACGCCCGGATCGAACTCAACCCCGATACCCAGGTCGCGCGTTACTTCGATGCCGCGGGCCGGCTGATCCAAGCGGGGAAGCATGGGACGAACAAGCCGCAGACCGTGTCCCAGCCGACCGGGGGCAGCAAGGATGGCGAGGACCCTTCCAACCCCGACGACGTCAATGTGACTCAGTACGTACCGGACTGATGGCGGATCGCCCGGTACTTGTACTGACCTGCCTGGACGACCCCACCTCCGACGTCGTCATCACCGAGTTGTGTCGCCGGGGAATCGCCGTCGTGCGGCTGGATCCGGGCGAGTTTCTGGCCGGACGTGTCGAACTGGCGGCCCGATTCGGTCCCGGCGCGTTGTCCGGGCGGATCCGCACGCCGACCAGGGTGCTCGAACTGGACTCGGTTCGTTCCGTGTACTACCGCAGGCCCAGCCCGCACGCGATCCCGGCAGGCATGGACGCCCAAGACGGCAGGTTCGCCGTCGTCCAGGCCCGGTACGGACTCGACGGCGTCTTGGCAGACCTGGGATGCAGGTACGTCAACCATCCATGGAACATCATGCGGGCGGACTTCAAGCCCGCTCAGTTGAACGCCGCCGCGGCCTTGGGCTTCCAGGTCCCTCCGACGATCGTGACCAACAGTCTCGATGAGGCCCGCCGTTTCGCCGCGGAACATGGCCCGGTGGTCTACAAGCCGTTGCGTGCCGTCCCGTTCGCCGTCAACGGCGACCGACCGGCGATGGTGTGGGTCGAAGTCGTGGAACCGTCCGAACTGGACGAGCGGATCGCCCTCACCGCCCACATGTTTCAGGCACGGACTCTCGACAAGATCGCCGATGTGCGTGTCACCGTTGTCGGCGAGCGGGTTTTCGCCGTCCGCATCGATTCTCCCTGCCTGGACTTCCGCCAGGACTACGAGAAGGTGGCCTACTCGAGGTTCGACTTGCCGCGTCCGGTGGCCGACGCCTGCCGTGGCTACCTGTCACACTTTGATCTGCTGTTCGGCGCGTTCGACTTCGGCCTGCGCGCCGACGGGACGCTCGACTGGTACGAGTGCGATCCCGCAGGCCAGTGGCACTGGCTCGAAGAAGAGACCGGCCTGCCCATGACGAGCGCTCTGGCCGACCTGTTGGAGGGCGAGTGAGCGTACCGGCCGGTTCATCGAGTGCCCGCTTGCGTCGCAGGCTGGCGGATCGCCTTGTGGAGGGCGGCGAGTTGCGCTCGTATGCCTGGAGGCTGGCGATCGAGGAGGTCCCGCGTGAGGTCTTCATCGGGGGCCGGATCTATCGGCATGTCGGTGACGCGGCCGCGGCTCGATGGCGGGTCCTCACGCCGGATGACGTCGGCGAGGACGCGTGGCTGGCCATGGTCTACGAGAACAAGAGCTGGGTGACTCAGCTCAATGGGATCGACAAGCACGGCGGAGCCGGAGAGATGGCGGGTGAGCCGTCGTCCTCGTCCACGCTGCCCGGCCTCGTGGTGTCGATGCTGGAGCATCTGGAGGTGTACGAGGGGGCGCGGGTGCTGGAGATCGGCACGGGAACCGGCTACTCCACCGCGCTGCTGTGCCACCGGCTCGGAGACGAGCAGGTCACCTCCATCGAGATCGACTCGGGCATCGCCGCTCGCGCTCGGGCGGCCCTGGCCGCCGTCGGATACAGGCCCGCGCTCGTGGTCGGCGACGGACTCGCGGGACACGCCGCGCGTTCCCCATACGACCGCGTCATCGCCACCTGCTCGGTGCGATCCATCCCGTCGGCCTGGCTCGGTCAGGCCGTGGCGGGAACGCGGATCATCACCACGCTCTCCGGCTGGCTGTTCGGGTCCGGATTGCTCGCGTTGGACGTCATACGCCCCGGCCACGCCAGCGGCCGTTTCCTGCCCGGCACCATCTCGTTCATGCCGGCTCGCGCGCACATCGCTCCGCCGCTCGATCCGGTTCTGCCTTCGAGGGAAGGCCATGAGCGGACCGCGGTCGTCGGCCCGGAGATCTTCACCGACTGGATGGGCCGGTTCCTGGCACAGCTCGCCGTGCCGTACGCCCAATATCTCTTCCTCATTCCGGATGGCGAGAAGCAGCCGCAGTACGTGCTCCGAGACGCGGCGACCGGCGCCTACGCGTGGTTGATGCACCGCGGCTCCACCTGGACGGCGGTGCAGGGCGGCCCGACCCGTCTGTGGGACCGCATCGAGCGGGCCGTCTTGGCGTGGCAGGACGCAGGGAGCCCGCCTCAGCAGGAATTCACTCTTGAGATCACCCCGACCGCCCAAACCGTACGGCTTGACGCCCCGGCCGGTCGGTTGAGCTGGACGCTTCCGGTGCAGTAGTACGCCGGACGCCGCGGATGGTTCGACGGAGAGTTACTTGCGCCGGCGATAGTATCGGCGGCGATACTATCGCCGGCGCAAGTAACTCTGGCGAGGGATGTTTCGGACGAACCTCTGGTTCGCGACGCGTTGCCGCCTTCTCAAGGACCCTTTCAAGGACACGGCCTTGCGCTCCTCGCCTATCACCACATCCCGACGCGTCGGTGTCGCTGATGGTTGCGTACCAGAGTGTGGGGTCGTCTGTCACAGGCTGGAGGCGGCGTACATGCCGGGCGAGATCGTTGAAGCGTGGCGGTGAAGATTCGGGACGGACGAGATTCCGGGGTGGGGTGGGGGGCGACGATAACGTTGTCCATGCGGTCGGCGTTGGCGTGGTAGGCGTGGGCCGTTCGACGAGGGAGGACGGGGCATGAGCGTCGAGGTCGAGGGCGGCGTCGGGGGCGAGGACGTGCCTGCGGCGGCGCGGGAGCGGCACGCGGAGCTGTCGGAGTTGGTGGACGAGGCCAACTGGCGGTACTACGTGCTGGACGCGCCGACGGTGAGCGACGCGGAGTACGACCGGTGGATGCGTGAGCTGAAGGAGCTGGAGGAGGCGTATCCGGGGCTGCGCACGCCGGACTCGCCGACGCAGCGGGTGGGGGCGCCGATCTCCACCGACTTCGCGAAGGTGAACCACATCGAGCGGATGGAGAGCCTCGACAACGTCTTCAACTTCGAGGAGCTCGCCGCCTGGCAGGCCCGCATCGAGCGGGCGATCGAGCGCGACCCGGGGCCGTACCTGTGCGAGCTGAAGATCGACGGGCTGGCGATCGCGCTGGTGTACCAGAAGGGCCGGCTGGTGCGGGCGGCGACCCGGGGGGACGGGGTCACCGGGGAGGACGTCACCAACAACGTGCGGACCATCGCGGACGTGCCGCACCGGCTGAAGGGGGAGAACCTGCCGGACCTGCTGGAGGTGCGCGGCGAGGTGTTCCTGCCGGTGGAGGCGTTCGAGGAGCTCAACCGGCGGCTGCTGGACGCGGGGGAGTCGCCGTTCGCGAACCCGCGCAACTCGGCGGCCGGGTCGGTGCGGCAGAAGGATCCGCGGGTCACGGCGCAGCGGGCGCTGCGGGTGATCTGTCACGGGATCGGCCGGTGGGACGGCGGGGTGATCCCCAAGGCGCAGTCGGAGACGTACGAGCGGTTCCAGGAGATGGGGCTGCCGGTCAGCGACCGGTACGAGGTGGTCGCGACGCTGGACGAGATCCGCGCCTACATCGAGCGGTACGGCGAGCGCCGCCACGACATGCCGTACGAGATCGACGGCGTCGTGGTGAAGGTGGACGACTTCGCCAAGCAGCGGCAGCTCGGGTCCACGGCGCGCGCGCCGCGCTGGGCGATCGCGTACAAGTATCCGCCGGTCGAGGTGACCACGAAGCTGCTCGACATCCAGGTGGGCGTGGGGCGCACCGGGCGGGTCACCCCGTTCGGCGTGATGAAGCCGGTGCAGGTGTCCGGGTCCACGGTGGAGCGGGCCACGCTGCACAACGCCCAGGAGGTCGAGCGCAAGGGCGTGCTGATCGGCGACACGGTCGTGCTGCGCAAGGCCGGGGACGTGATCCCCGAGATCGTGAAGCCGGTGGAGGAGCTGCGGGACGGGTCCGAGCGGCCGTTCGTCATGCCGACGCACTGCCCGGAGTGCGGCACCGAGCTGCGCCGGATGCGCGAGGCGGACGTGGACATCCGCTGCCCGAACGCCAAGTCCTGCCCGGCGCAGTTGCGTGAGCGCATCTTCTTCGCGGCGGGGCGGGGCGCGTTCGACATCGACTCCCTCGGGTACGTCGCCGCCACCGCGCTCACCCAGCCGCTGCCGCCGCAGGAGCCGCCGGTGCGCACCGAGGCGGACCTGTTCGACCTCACCATCGAGCAGCTGTTGCCGCTGCGCACGGTGGTACGCGATCCGGACACCGGCCTGCCCAAAACCGATCCGAAGACCGGCGAGCCGAAAATCGTCACGTTCTTCGCCAACAAGCAGGGCGAGCCGAAGAAGAACACCGAGACGCTGCTCGCGGAGCTGGAGAAGGCGAAGCGCGCGCCGCTGTGGCGGGTGCTGGTCGCCCTGTCGATCAGGCACGTCGGCCCGGTCGCCGCGCGGGCGCTCGCCGCCGAGTTCCGCTCGCTCGACCGGATCTTCACCGCCGAGGAGGAGGAACTCGCCGCGGTCGAGGGCGTCGGCCCCACGATCGCCGCCTCCATCCGCGAGTGGTACGCCGTGGACTGGCACCGCGAGATCGTCGAACGCTGGCGGCGGGCGGGCGTGCGCATGGAGGACGACGCCCCGGCCGAGGGCGAGACGCTCCCGCAGACCCTGCAGGGGCTCACCCTCGTGGTCACCGGCACGCTGGAGCACTTCAGCCGCGACACGGCGAGCGCGGCGATCCAGGCCCGGGGCGGCAAGGTGACCAACTCGGTGTCGAAGAAGACGTCGTTCCTGATCGCGGGGGAGAACGCGGGGTCCAAGTACGACAAGGCGGAGAAGCTGGGCGTACCGATCCTGGACGAGGCGGGATTTCGGACACTCCTGGAAAAGGGACCGGAAGGGGTTGCGGGTACGTAAGTCCCGTGACGCAACGTGCCCAATCGGTTTCGCGAAGTGGCCCTGAGGTCGTACCCTCCCATAGTGACCTCTTGGGGGTTTGCCAGATAATGACCGACCCACCCGACACCCGGGACACCGGTCCGCGGCCGGGTTCGCCGCTGTGGACCTATCTGGCGGGTGTGATCGTCGTGGGGCTCACCGCACTGGTCGTGGCCCAGGTGCGGCTCGGGCCCGAGCAGCTCGCGCACGTGGTGCGCCTGCCGCTGCTGTGGATGCTGGGCGCCCTCGTGGTGCTCGGGGAGCTGCGTCCCGTCGTCATGTCCTCATCCACCCTGGTGGGCGGCACGCCCGCCTCGGTGATGTTCAGCTTCGCCGTGCTGCTGCACTACGGCCTGTCGGTCGCGGTGCTCGCGCAGGCCGCGGCGATCGTGATCAGCGGCCTGGTGCACCGCCGCGCCTGGCATCGGGTGGCGTTCAACGTCGCGCACGTCACGCTCGCCTGCACGGCGGGGGCGGTGGTGCTCGGCGCGTTCGGGGTGCTGCCGCATCCGGCGGGGCCGTGGGTGCCCGGCGACGCGCAGGACGTGGTCGCCATCGCGCTCGCCGCGCTCGCCTACTTCGTCGTGCGGGCGCTGCTCGTCTGCGGCGCGGTCGCGCTGCACGAGCGCCGCTCGCTGCCCCGGGTGATCCGGGTGACGATCGGCCCGCAGGGTCTCATGTACGCCACGATGCTCGGCCTCGCCCCGGTCGTCGTGGTGGTGATGACGTACACGCCGGTGCTGGTGCCGCTGTTCGTGGCGCCGCTCGCCGCGATGTACCTCACCGCCACCGTCTCGGCCCGGCGCGACCACCAGGCGATGCACGACGAGCTGACCGGCCTGCCGAATCGCAAGCATCTGATACTCGCGATAGAGGAAGCGCTTGCCGAGCTGCGGCCCGACCAGCGGCTCGGCCTGCTGCTGCTCGACCTCGACGGTTTCAAGGAGGTCAACGACACGCTCGGCCACCCGGTCGGCGACCGGCTGCTGCAGATCATCGGGCACCGGCTGACGCACAGCGTGCGGCCCGGCGACGTGGTGGCCCGGCTCGGCGGCGACGAGTTCGCCGTGCTGCTGCCGTCGATCCGGGACGCGCAGGCCGCCAAGGAGGTGGCCGCCCGGCTGCGGGCCGCGCTCACCGAGCCGGTGCGCCTGGAGGGCATGACGTTCGACCTGGACGCCTCGGTCGGCATCGCGCTGCACCCGGACCACGCCCCCGACTTCCAGCTGCTGCTGCAGCGCGCCGACGTGGCGATGTACCTGGCCAAGGAGGCCCGCACCGGCGTCGAGTTCTACGTGCCGGACAAGGACCGCAACTCGCCCGAACGGCTCAGCCTCCAGGGCGACCTGCGCCGCGCCGTGGACCGGGGCGAGCTGGAGCTGCACTACCAGCCCAAGGTGACGCTCGCCGACGACACGGTGGAGGGCGTCGAGGCGCTGCTGCGCTGGTGGCACCCGGTGCGCGGGCCGGTCTCGCCGGCCGAGTTCATCCCGCTCGCGGAGCAGTCGTACCTGATGCGGGAGATCACCCAGTCCGTCATCGACATGGCGATGGAGCAGGCGGCGCTGTGGTGGCGGATGGGCATGAAGGTGCCGATCTCCGTCAACGTCTCGGCCCGGGACCTGCTCGACAACGGCCTCGCCGAGCAGATCGAGGCCGGGCTCACCCGGCTGCGGCTGCCCGTCGGCATGCTCCAGCTTGAGGTGACCGAGCGGGTGCTGATGACCGACCAGGCGTACGCGGCGGACACGATCCGCGCGCTGGCGGCGCTCGGCGTGCCGCTCGCGCTCGACGACTTCGGCACCGGCTACTCGTCGCTGGTGCGGCTGCAGCGGCTGCCGGTCTCCGAGGTGAAGATCGACGCCTCGTTCGTCCGGCGGCTCGCCGAATCGCCCGACGACGAGCGGATCGTGCGTTCCACCATCGACCTGGTGCGCTCGCTCGGGCTGCGCTCGGTGGCCGAGGGCGTGGAGTCGGCCGAGATCGCGGAGCGGCTGCGCGACCTCAACTGCGACGTGGGCCAGGGCTGGTGGCTCGGCGAGCCGATGGCGGCCGACGAGGCGACCGCCTGGCTGCGCGAGCGGGTGCGCACCGATCCGCCGATCGGCGCGGTGGAGGCGTCGGCGGGCGCGGTGTGAGGCCGCGGCGGCGGGTGAAGAACGCGTTAACCGTTCGGCGAGGTTGGACGGTCGCCCTAGGATGAGGTGACTGTCCAATCGCCATTAGTGAAACGGGTTTAACGACTCATGTCCGCCATAACCCGCGACGAGGTCGCACACCTCGCACGGTTGTCCCGGCTGGCGCTGACCGACGACGAGCTCGACCACTACGCCGCTCAGCTCGACGACATCATCGCCGCGGTCGCCCGCGTCGCCGAGGTCGCCGCCGACGACATCCCGCCGTCCTCGCACGCGCTGCCGCTCACCAACGTCTACCGGCCCGACGAGGTGCGGCCCGGCCTGACGCCGCAGCAGGCGCTGGACCAGGCGCCCGCCGTCGAGGAGGACCGCTTCCGCGTCCCGCGCATCCTGGGGGAGGAAGCATGAGTGACCTGACCCGGAAGACGGCGGCCGAGCTGGGGCGCCTGATCGCCTCCGGCGAGGTGTCCGCCGTCGAGGTGACCCGGGCGCACCTGGACCGGATCGCCGAGATCGAGCCGAAGATCGACGCGTTCCTGCACGTCGCCGAGGAGTCGGCGATCGAGCAGGCCCGCGCGGTGGACGAGCGCCGGGCGGCCGGCGAGGAGCTCGGCCCGCTCGCGGGCGTGCCGATCGCGCACAAGGACATCTTCACCACGGTCGACATGCCGACCACGGCCGCGTCGAAGATCCTGCAGGGCTGGCGCCCGCCGTACGACGCCACGGTGACCCGGCGGCTGCGCGAGGCCGGGCTGGTGATCGTCGGCAAGACGAACCTGGACGAGTTCGCGATGGGCTCCTCCACGGAGAACTCGGCGTACAAGCCGTCGCGCAACCCGTGGGACCTGTCCCGGGTGCCCGGCGGCTCCTCGGGCGGCTCGTCGGCGGCCGTCGCCGCGTACGCGACCCCGCTCGCCACCGGCACCGACACCGGCGGCTCGATCCGCCAGCCGGCCGCGGTGACCGGCATCGTCGGCATGAAGCCCACGTACGGCGGCTCGTCCCGGTACGGCCTGATCGCGTTCGCCTCGTCGCTCGACACGCCGGGCCCGTTCGCCCGCAACGTGCTCGACGCGGCGCTGCTGCACGAGGCGTTCTCCGGCCACGACCCGATGGACTCCACCTCGATCGACGCGCCGGTGCCGCCGGTGGTCGAGGCGGCCCGCCAGGCCGACGTGGCCGGGCTGCGGGTCGGCGTGATCAAGGAGTTCGGCGGCGAGGGCTACCAGCCGGGCGTGCTGCGCCGCTTCCAGGAGGCCGTCGAGCTGCTGGAGTCGCTCGGCGCGAAGACGGTCGAGGTGTCCTGCCCGTCGTTCGCGTACGCGCTGCCCGCGTACTACCTGATCGCGCCGTCGGAGTGCTCGTCGAACCTCGCCCGCTTCGACGCCATGCGGTACGGCCTGCGCGTCGGCGACAACGGCGTGCGCAGCGCCGAGGAGGTGATGGCGCTCACCCGCGCCGCCGGGTTCGGCCCCGAGGTGAAGCGCCGCATCATGCTCGGCACGTACGCGCTGTCGTCCGGCTACTACGACGCCTACTACGGCTCGGCGCAGAAGGTCCGCACGCTGATCGCCCGCGACTTCGAGGCGGCCTTCCACCAGGTGGACGTGCTCGTCTCGCCGACCTCGCCGACGACCGCGTTCAAGCTCGGCGAGCGCACCGACGACCCGATGGCGATGTATCTCGCCGACCTGTGCACGATCCCGTCGAACCTGGCGGGCAACGCGGCCATCTCCGTGCCCTGCGGCCTCGCCGAGGAGGACGACCTCCCGGTCGGCCTGCAGATCCTCGCCCCGGTGCTGGGCGACGACCGCTGCTACCGGGTGGCCGCCGCCGTGGAGAAGGCCCTGGAGGACCGCTGGGGCGGCCCGCTGCTGAAGGAGGCTCCGTCGCTGTGACCACCCCGACGTTGATGCCGTTCGACGAGGCGATGGAGCGGTACGAGCCGGTGCTCGGCCTGGAGACGCACGTCGAGCTCGGCACCGCCTCGAAGATGTTCTGCGGCTGCCCGACCGCGTTCGGCGCGCCGCCGAACACCCAGGTCTGCCCGGTCTGCCTGGGCCTGCCCGGCTCGCTGCCGGTGGCGAACGCCAAGGCGATCGAGTCCACCATCCGCATCGGCCTCGCGCTCAACTGCTCGATCGCCGAGTGGTGCAGGTTCGCCCGGAAGAACTACTTCTATCCGGACATGCCGAAGAACTTCCAGATCAGCCAGTACGACGAGCCGCTGTGCTTCGACGGCTACCTCGACGTCGAGGTGGACGGCAAGACCGTGCGCATCGGCATCGAGCGGGTGCACCTGGAGGAGGACACCGGCAAGTCCACCCACGTGGGCGGCTCCACCGGCCGCATCCACGGGGCCGACTACTCGATCGTCGACTACAACCGGGCCGGCATCCCGCTGGTGGAGATCGTCACCAAGCCGATCCCCGGCGCGGACCGGCTCGCCCCGGAGGTCGCCCGCGCGTACGTCACCGAGCTGCGCGAGCTGATGCGCGCGCTCGGCGTGTCCGACGTGCGCATGGAGGAGGGCTCGCTGCGCTGCGACGTGAACGTGTCGCTGATGCCGCGCGGCGGCGACGAGTGGGGCACCCGCACCGAGACCAAGAACGTGAACTCGCTGCGCTCGGTGGAGCGGGCGGTGCGGCACGAGATCGAGCGGCAGGCGGCGATCCTCGCCGAGGGCGGCCGGATCGTGCAGGAGACCCGGCACTTCCACGAGGACACCGGCATCACCACCTCCGGCCGGTCCAAGGAGGAGGCGCAGGACTACCGCTACTTCCCCGAGCCGGACCTGGTGCCGATCGCGCCCGCCCGCGAGTGGGTGGAGGAGCTGCGCGCGGCGCTGCCCGAGCTGCCGTCGGTGCGCCGCCGCCGGCTGCAGGCCGAGTGGGGCGTGTCCGACCTGGACATGGCCGCGATGCACAACGCCGACGCGATCGACCTGGTCGAGGCGACGGTCGCGGCGGGCGCGGCCCCGGCGGACGCGCGCAAGTGGTGGATGGGCGAGCTGGCCCGCCGGGCGAACGAGGCCGGCACGGCGCTCGCCGACCTGCCGATCACGCCCGCGGAGGTGGCCCGGGTGAGCGAGCTGGTCGCCTCCGGGTCGCTCAACGACAAGCTCGCCCGGCAGGTGCTGGAGGGCGTGCTCGCCGGGGAGGGCTCCCCGGACGAGGTGGTCGAGCGGCGCGGCCTCAAGGTGGTCAGCGACGAGGGCGAGCTCGCCGCGCTGGTCGACCAGGTCATCGCGGAGAACGCGGACGCGGCCGACAAGGTGCGCAACGGCAAGATCGCCGCGGCCGGGGCGCTGGTCGGCGGCGTGATGAAGGCGAGCCGCGGCAAGGCGGACGCCGCCCGCGCCCGCGAACTGATCCTGCAGAAGCTGGGCGTATCCGGATAGAGACCGTCCGCGCCCATTTGCACGGCGCCGTCACGCCGCGAGCGTGGCGGCGCCGTCGCGTATCCGGCCCGCCCGGTCGCTAATCGTGTTAGCGAAAACCCGATAAAGACGTTTTCCCAGGTAGGAGACTTTTCGCATATTTGACGATTGGAATCCTGTTCCAATTAGTGACATATGCGAATCCGCGTGGTTTAAGGTAAGCATCGGGAGTCGCTGTGACGGGAGGTGACGCGGGCGTGACCAACGCCAGGGCGTCGGTGGACCCGCCCACGGATCCCTTCGAGGCGGCGCCGCCGCCTCCGGCCAAACATCCGGTACGGCCGGCGTCGAAAAAGCTGCCCCCAGGCGTTTCGCCGGACATCTTCCAGCCGGGGCGGCCGGGCTCGCCTCCCTTCGCGAAACCGCGGCAGGCGCTCACCCAGCAGAGCACGCTGCCCCCGGCGGTGCCCCCGGTCACGCCGTGGCCGGTGAAGAAGCCCGCCGCGACCGCCCTGCACATGCCGCCGCCGGAGGTGCCGCTCGACGACGAGCCCGATCCCGGCACGCCCGCCCGCGCCCGCCGCGTCGTCATCTACTCCGCGATCGGCCTGCTCGTCCTCGCCCTCGCCTACCTGGTGCCCGCCTGGATCATGTCCGGCAAGGTGCTGCCCGGCACCCACGTGGCCGGCGTCGACGTCGGCGGCCTGACCTCCGGCGAGGCGGCCGAGCTGCTCAGCGACCGGTTCGGCGTGCGCGCCGACGCCGACATCGCGGTCAAGGTCGGCGACCGCAGGTTCTCGGTGAGCCCGTTCAAGGCCGGGCTCGCCTTCGACCTCACCGGCACCGTCGCCCAGCTCCCCACCGGCTTCCCCGGCCCGGTGGACGTGTGGCGGGCGCTCACCAGCGAGACCGTCCTGCAGCCGCGCGTCGCGGTGAACGAGGGGCGGCTCAAGGAGCAGGTCGCGCTCATCGCCGCCGAGGTGGACCGGCCCGTCTACCAGGGCGCCATCGTCTATCGCGGGCGCGAGCCGGTGGTGGTGCCGCCGCGCGCCGGGGTCGTGCTCGACCGCGCCGCCGCGATCGCCGCGCTCCGCGACGCCTACCTCGACCTCGGCCCGCCGGTGCAGCTCGGCACGCGGGCCGTTCCGCCACTCGTCACCGCCGACACGATCAAGCAGTCGCTGCCCGCCGCGCGGGAGGCGCTGTCCGGCCCGATCACCCTGGTCAACGGCGGCCGGCGGGTGGTGCTCCCGGTCGAGGTGATCGCGGCCAACCTGCGGTTCGTGCCCGACCTGACGGGCCGGATCGAGCCGGTGTTCGACGCGCGCACCGCCATCGAGGGCGTCGAGCGGAACCTGCTCGACCCCGCCACCGCGCCCCGCGACGCCACCTTCGGCATCGTGGCGGGCAAGCCCGCGCTGGTGCCCGGCCGGGCCGGGCAGGCGGTGGACACCAAGCGGCTCGCCGCCGCCGTGGTCGAGGCGCTGACCGGGGGCGGGAGCCGTACGATCGAGGTGACGCTGACCAGGACGCGGCCGCGGCTCGACGACGCCGACGCGACCAAGCTCGGCATCAAGGACAAGATCAGCGAGTTCACCACCCGGCACCAGTGCTGCACCGCCCGCGTGGTCAACATCCGCAAGGTCGTCGAGCTGGTGGACGGGCGCATCGTCCGGCCGGGGGAGACGTTCTCGCTCAACGACGTGATCGGGCGGCCCGACCAGGCGCGCGGGTTCGTCAGCGCCCCGGCGGTGGACGGCGGCCGGGTGGTCAACCGGGTGGGCGGCGGCATCTCCGAGTTCGCCAGCGCCATGCACGTCGCGGTGTTCCACGCCGGATTCAAGATCGTCAAGCGGGAGGGGCACGAGGTCGCGATCAACCGCTACCCGCCCGGCCTCGACGCCGCGCTCGCCTACCCCGAGACGGACCTGCGCTGGCGCAACGACTCCAAGTACGGCGTGTTCATCCACGCCACGCACAGCGGCGACGCGCTCACCGTGGAGCTGTGGAGCACGCGGCGGTTCGACCGGGTCCGGGCCGTGACCTCCCCCAAGCGGGACGTCACGGCGTTCGAGACCGTCACCGGCAGCGGCCCCGACTGCGTGGCGACGGCCGGCGTGAACGGGTTCACCGTCACCGTCACCCGCGTCTTCGAACGCGACGGCGAGGAGGTGCGGCGGGACCCGCCGGTCACCACCGTCTACCGGCCGCAGCCCCGGATCACCTGCGGCGGCACGGCGCAGAGCGCGTCCGGGGAGAGCGAGCGGGCGTTCATCGACGCGTCCCAGCGGGACGGGTCAGGACAGGGGGACTAGCAGGATCCGGTCGTCGGCCGGGTCCGG
>Ga0164243_10010430_pt1 | contig 13354 bp, 15 predicted proteins | sample OricompcompostOP_FD_108781 | JGI IMG/M metagenome (GOLD analysis project Ga0164243, IMG submission 108781) | Organic Plus compost microbial communities from Emeryville, California, USA - Original compost - Organic plus compost (OP) | ecosystem: Engineered > Solid waste > Mixed feedstock >... | reverse complement strand
GAGCGGCGCCGGCCGGTGCGCCTCGAACAGCAGGGCGCCGGTCAGCCACAGCACCCCCATCCACAGCGCGGCCTGCGCGGGCCGGTACCCGTAGGCGACCGTCCAGTCCTGGAGGACGCCCCACACCTTGCCGGGCAGCGGCAGCGTCTCGCGGCGGCGGCGCTGCTTGGCCAGCAGCACGATGCGGGCGTTGGTGTCCTCGCCGGTGTTGCGGTACATCGCCGCGAGCTGCTCGTAGGGCTCGGGCGCGTACTCGGCGGTCGCCGCGTTGATCCACTGGAGGCGTTCGCGGACGTTGAAGTGGCCTTCCTTGGGGATGGCGTGCTGGTAGGTGAAACCGGCCATCCACAGCCGGTGGTCGGCGGGCCAGCTGGAGGCGCGGTCCATCAGTTTCTCCACCGTCGCGCCGGACAGCACGATCAGTCCGCGCTCGGGCAGTTGCGGGGTGAAGGTCAGCTCCGGGGTGTTGATGCGGCGCAGCGACAGCTCCTGGTCCCGCTGCATCTCCAGCCGGGCGTTCTCGATCACCAGGGAGGAGCCGAACCGTCCGTCGTCCAGCACCATGCCGCCGTGGCACTCGAAGTGCCTGGTGCGGTGCGGGTCCCACGCCGCGCGGCCGAAGCCCGGGGCGGCCGGCGGGGTCTCCGCGGGGGCGGCGAGGGCGTAGCGGGTGCCGGTCGGCGGTGTGGCGCCGTAGATCTGCGGGGCGCTGCCGCGTCCGGCGTCGGCGAAGCTGGCCACCTGCTCGACGGTCAGCTGCGGGGCGTACAGCGCGTAGCGGCCCGTGGGGTTGCGCAGACAGGAGCCGAACATGTGCAGGGAGCTGCCGACGGTGGCGCCGCGCAGGCTGACCTGCCCGTCGGTGACCAGCAGACTGGCCTGGAGTTCCTGCGAGACGGTGATTCCGTCGGCGGCCAGCGCGCGGGCCCGCCGGCCGCTGCCGAGGACTGCCTCGTTCAGCAGCAGGTCGGTGCCGATGGTCGCGTCCGTCAGCCGGATGCCCTCGGGGACGGTGCACCGGGGCAGGTGCAGATCGCCCTCCGTGGTCAGCCGGGCCGCCTCCAGCCGGGGCAGCCGGCAGCCGACGAAGCGTGCGGTGTGCACCCGCGCCTCGGGCATCCGCACCTCCTCCGCGAACCGGCAGTGGCGCAGCTCGAAGTACGGTTCGACCGCGCCGCCCGACAGGTCGAGGCAGCCGGTGACGAAGGCGCCGGTCAGGTGCAGCGAGGCCACCCGGCCCAGCAGGGGCGGCGGCCCGTGCAGGAGCAGCAGCGCGATGACGCGGGCCCGCACCGAGCGTTCCGGGCCCCAGGTGTGGTCGCCGTCCGGGTCGTCCAGTTCGGGCTCCCCGCTGCGCAGGTCGTGCTCCGTGCCGTTGCGGAACGCCTGCCACAGTCCCCATTCGGCAGTCGTCAGCCGCAGCCCGGCAGGCGGCTCACCGGATTCCGCCGGCTCGCTCACGCCGTTCCCCCTCACTCCCCGTGGTCGGTCACTGGCCCGCACGATGGTCGTACCGCTTCCATTCCCGCTCCGTGACCGGCTGAACGCGGGAGGCGACGATCGCCGGATGTGACCTGTATCAGCCTCTGATACGGGAGACGGACGCGCGTCGCGGGTCTGAGAGACTTGACGGTGTGATCTCCCGAATCGATCTGCGTAATTCCTTCCCGGGCACCGGCCCGGCGACCGGCACCATCGACCGTGACCTGCTGCCCCGTGCCGAGCTCGACGTCGAGGCCGCCCTGCACAAGGTGCGCCCCATCTGTGACGACGTACGGCATCGTGGCTCGGCGGCGGTGATCGAGTACACGGAGAAGTTCGACGGCGTCCGGCTGGAGCGGCTGCGGGTGCCCGCCGAGGCTCTGGCCGAGGCCCTGGAGGGGCTGGATCCGGCCGTGCGGGCCGCGCTGGAGGAGTCCGTGCGCCGGGCGCGGATCGTCCACCGCGACCAGCGGCGCACCGACTCGACCGTGCAGGTGGTGCCCGGCGGCACCGTCACCGAGCGGTGGGTGCCCGTCGAGCGCGTCGGGCTTTACGTGCCGGGCGGCCGTGCCGTCTACCCGTCGTCCGTCGTGATGAACGTGGTGCCCGCGCAGGAGGCCGGTGTCGGCTCGCTGGCGGTCGCCTCCCCGGCCCAGGCCGAGTTCGGCGGTCTGCCGCACCCCACCATCCTGGCCGCCTGCGCGCTGCTGGGTGTGGACGAGGTGTACGCGGTCGGCGGCGCCCAGGCCGTGGCGATGTTCGCCTACGGCACCGACGAGTGCGCCCCCGTCCAGCTGGTGACCGGCCCCGGCAACATCTATGTGGCCGCGGCCAAGCGGCTGCTCAAGGGGGTCATCGGCATCGACTCCGAGGCCGGCCCCACCGAGATCGCCATCCTCGCCGACGACACCGCCGAGGCCGCGCACGTGGCCGCCGACCTCATCAGCCAGGCCGAGCACGACGTGGTGGCCGCCGCCGTCCTCGTCACCCCCTCCGAGGCGCTGGCCGGGGCCGTCGAGGCGGAGCTCGGCAAGCAGGTGCCCGCCACCAAGCACAGCGAGCGCATCGCGGAGGCGCTGGCCGGGCGGCAGTCGGGCATCGTCCTGGTGGACTCCCTCGACCACGGGCTGGCCGTCGTCAACGCCTACGCCGCCGAGCACCTGGAGATCCAGACCGCCGACGCCGCGGGCTGGGCGGCCCGGGTGGTCAACGCGGGTGCCGTCTTCGTCGGCCCCTACGCGCCCGTCTCGCTGGGCGACTACGCCGCGGGCTCCAACCACGTGCTGCCCACCGGCGGCTGCGCCTGCCACTCCTCGGGCCTGTCGGTGCAGTCCTTCCTGCGCGGCATCCACGTCGTGGACTACACCAAGGACGCGCTCGCCGAGGTCACCCACCATGTGGTCGCCCTCGCGGAGGCGGAGGATCTGCCCGCGCACGGCGCGGCGCTCAAGGCAAGGTTCGACTGGAAGGTCCCGGAGAACTCGTGACCGGCAAGCCCACTGTTTCCTCGCTGGACGACCTGCCCGTCCGGGACGAGCTGCGCGGCAAGTCCCCGTACGGCGCCCCCCAGCTGGACGTGCCCGTACGGCTCAACACCAACGAGAACCCCTACCCGCTCCCCGACGAGCTGGTCGCCCGCATCACGGAACGCGTCACGGAGGCCGCCCGCAGCCTCAACCGCTACCCGGACCGGGACGCGGTCGAGCTGCGCACCCGGCTCGCCCAGTACCTGACCCGCACCGCCGGGCACCCCGTGGACCACCGGCAGGTGTGGGCCGCCAACGGCTCCAACGAGGTGCTCCAGCAGCTCCTCCAGACCTTCGGCGGTCCGGGCCGCACCGCGCTGGGCTTCGAGCCGTCGTACTCCATGCACGCGCTGATCTCCCGGGGCACCGGCACCGGCTGGCTGTCCGGGCCGCGCAACGACGACTTCACCATCGACACCGAGGCCGCCGTGGCCGCCGTGGCCGAGCACAAGCCGGACGTCGTCTTCATCTGCTCGCCCAACAACCCGACCGGCACCGCCGTCGCCGAGGAGACGGTGCTGGCCCTGTACGAGGCGGCGCAGGCGGCCCGGCCCGAGCGCGGCGCGCTGGTGGTGGTGGACGAGGCGTACGGCGAGTTCTCGCACCGGCCCTCGCTGCTGCCGCTGCTCGCGGGCCGCCCGACCCTGGTGCTCTCGCGCACCATGTCCAAGGCGTTCGGCGCCGCCGGGCTGCGGCTGGGCTATCTGGCCGCCGACCCGGCCGTCGTGGACGCGGTGCAGCTCGTGCGGCTGCCCTACCACCTCTCGGCCGTCACCCAGGCCACCGCGCTGGCGGCGCTGGAACACACCGACACGCTGCTGGGCTACGTCGAGCAGCTCAAGTCCGAGCGGGACCGGCTGGTGCGCGAGCTGCGGGCCATGGGCCTGGCCGTCACCGAGTCGGACGCCAACTTCGTGCAGTTCGGCGGCTTCGACGGCGCGGCCGGCTCCCATGCCGTGTGGGAGGCGCTGCTGGCGCACGGTGTGCTGGTCCGGGACAACGGGGTGCCCGGCTGGCTGCGGGTCACGGCGGGCACGCCGGAGGAGAACGACGCGTTCCTCGACGCGGTGCGAGCCGTGACGAAGGAGCTGAAGGAGAAGAGCGAGGCATGACGCGCAAGGGCCGCGTGGAGCGCACCACCAAGGAGACGTCCGTCGTCGTCGAGATCGACCTCGACGGCAAGGGCGTCGTGGACGTGTCGACGGGTGTGGGCTTCTACGACCACATGCTCGACCAGCTCGGCCGCCACGGTCTGTTCGACCTGACGGTCAAGACCGAGGGCGACCTGCACATCGACAGCCACCACACCATCGAGGACACCTCGCTGGCGCTGGGCGCCGCCTTCAAGCAGGCCCTGGGCGACAAGCGCGGCATCGTGCGGTTCGCCAACGCCTCGGTGCCGCTGGACGAGTCGCTGGCCCAGGTGACCGTCGACCTGTCGGGCCGCCCCTACCTGGTGCACACCGAGCCCGAGGGCATGGCGCCGATGATCGGCAGCTACGACACGACGATGACCCGGCACATCCTGGAGTCCTTCGTCGCGCAGGCCCAGATCGCCCTGCACGTCCACGTGCCCTACGGGCGCAACGCGCACCACATCGTCGAGTGCCAGTTCAAGGCACTGGCCCGCGCCCTGCGGTACGCCAGCGAGATCGACCCGCGCCAGACGGGCATCCCCTCGACGAAGGGCGCCCTGTGAACCGGGGACACCGCCCGGCGGCAGCCGGGGGCGGAGAAGCGAACGACAAGGAGTTGCCGTGACAGGGCTGGCGGCTCTGCTGATCTTCGTCGGGCTGTTCCTGGCGGGCGGGGCGATCTCCTTCTGGAAGCAGCAGCTCCCCAAGGGCGTCGTCGTGCTGCTGTCGCTCGCCTCGGCCATGTGCCTGGTGGCGGGCATCCTGCGGCTGGACTGGTGGTCATGATGAGCAACTCCAAGAGCGTCGTGGTCTTCGACTACGGCTTCGGCAACGTCCGCTCGGCCGAACGCGCCCTGGAGCGGGCCGGTGCCCAGGTCGAGATCACCCGCGACTACGACAAGGCCATGAACGCCGACGGTCTGCTGGTGCCCGGCGTCGGCGCGTTCGCCGCGTGCATGGCGGGCCTCAAGGAGGCGCGCGGTCACTGGGTGATCGGCCGGCGGCTGGCGGGCGGCCGGCCCGTCATGGGGATCTGCGTCGGTATGCAGATCCTCTTCTCCCGGGGCATCGAGCACGGCCAGGAGGCGGAGGGCATGGACGAGTGGCCCGGCACCGTCGGGCCGCTGCGCACCGACGCCGAGCACCCGGTGCCGCACATGGGCTGGAACACCGTCGAGACCCCCGCCGACTCGCGCCTGTTCGCCGGGCTGCCGGCCGACGAGCGCTACTACTTCGTGCACTCCTACGCCGTGCACGAGTGGGAGATGGAGACGGCCAACCCCGCCCTCAAGCCGCCCGTCGTCAGCTGGACCACGCACGGCAGCCGCTTCGTCTCCGCCGTGGAGAACGGCCCTCTGTGGGCCACCCAGTTCCACCCGGAGAAGTCCGGCGACGCCGGAGCGCAGCTGCTGAGAAACTGGATCGAAACCCTGTGACCCCCACCTTGCCCGTGAGTCTGGAGAGCGAGAGCGCCGTGAGCAACCGACTGGAGCTGCTGCCCGCCGTCGATGTCCGGGACGGCCAGGCCGTCCGCCTCGTCCACGGCGAGTCCGGCTCCGAGACCTCCTACGGCGATCCGCTGGAGGCCGCCTTGGCCTGGCAGCGGGCCGGCGCCGAGTGGCTGCACCTGGTCGACCTGGACGCCGCCTTCGGCACCGGCGACAACCGGGCGCAGATCGCCGAGGTCGCCGGAGCCATGGACATCAAGGTCGAGCTGTCCGGCGGCATCCGCGACGACGCCTCCCTCGAAGCGGCGCTGGCCACCGGCTGCCGCCGCGTCAACCTGGGCACGGCCGCGCTGGAGAGCCCCGAGTGGGTCGCCAAGGTGATCGCCGAGCACGGGGACAAGATCGCCGTGGGTCTGGACGTCCGCGGCACCACGCTGCGCGGCCGGGGCTGGACCCGCGACGGCGGCGACCTGTACGAGACGCTGGCCCGCCTCGACGCGGAGGGCTGCGCCCGCTACGTGGTCACCGACATCGCCAAGGACGGCACCCTCAAGGGCCCCAACCTGGAGCTGCTGCGCAACGTGTGCGCCCGTACCGACCGCCCCGTGGTGGCCAGCGGCGGCGTCTCCTCCCTCGACGACCTGCGCGCCCTGGCGGCCCTGGTGCCCGAGGGTGTCGAGGGCGCCATCGTGGGAAAGGCGCTCTACGCCAAGGCGTTCACCCTGGAAGAGGCGTTGGAGGCGGTTGCCCGATGACCGGAGTACACCGAGTGGCGTCCGACGCCCCCTGGGAGGAGCGGTTCGGGTACTCCCGCGCCGTGGAACTGCCGAACGGGCTGGTGCTGGTGGCCGGATGCACCTCGGTGATCGACGGCCAGATCGCCGAAGGCGGCCCGTACGACCAGACGGTCAACGCGTTCAACGTCGCGTTCGAAGCGCTCAAGGGGCTCGGTCTGGGCCCCGACAGCGTCGTCCGTACGCGGATGTACCTCGCCCACGCACGGGACGTGGAGGAGGTCGGCCGGGCCCACAAGGAGCTGTTCGGCGAGATCAGGCCCGCCTCCTCCATGCTCATCGTCTCCGGGTTCGTGGACCCGAGCCTCGTGGTCGAGGTGGAGGTCGAGGCCTACCGCGGCGGGCAAGGAACAGAAGGAGCACACACGGCATGACCCTCGCGGTCCGAGTCATCCCCTGCCTTGACGTGGACGCCGGCCGGGTCGTCAAGGGCGTCAACTTCCAGAACCTGCGCGACGCCGGGGACCCCGTCGAGATGGCCAAGGTCTACGACGCCGAGGGCGCCGACGAGCTGACCTTCCTCGACATCACCGCCTCCTCCGGCAACCGGGAGACCACCTACGACGTGGTGCGGCGCACCGCCGAGCAGGTCTTCATCCCGCTGACCGTCGGCGGCGGGGTGCGCACCCCCGAGGACGTGGACAAGCTGCTGCGCGCCGGCGCCGACAAGGTGGGGGTCAACACCGCCGCCATCGCCCGACCGGAGCTGATCCGCGAGATCGCCGAGCGGTTCGGCCGCCAGGTCCTGGTGCTCTCCGTCGACGCCCGGCGCCGCACCGACGGCGAGGGCTTCGAGGTCACCACGCACGGCGGACGGCGCGGCACCGGCATCGACGCCGTCGAGTGGGCTCACCGCGCCGCGGAACTGGGCGCCGGGGAGATCCTGCTCAACTCGATGGACGCCGACGGCACCAAGGACGGGTACGACACGGAGATGATCTCCGCCGTCCGCAAGCACGTCACCGTCCCCGTCATCGCCTCCGGCGGCGCCGGCCGGCTCGGCCACTTCCCGCCGGCCATCGGCGCCGGAGCCGACGCCGTACTGGCCGCGTCCGTCTTCCACTTCGGCGACCTGCGCATCGGCGAGGTCAAGCAGACGCTGCGGGACGCGGGGCACCCGGTGCGCTGAGAGCTGGCTACGATCGGCGCATGCCACGACCTTCGGTAGGAAAGCTGCTCCAGGTGGTCGCGATCGGTCACGGTGTGATCGGCGCGGTGCAGTACCGCGACACGCTCGCCGGCATGGTGCGCGGCGGCCTGGTGGCCACCGTGCCCGAGCGCGGCGACCGGGCCGCCGCCTTCTGGTTCATGACCGCGGCGCCCGCCCTGTGGATGGGCGGGCGCCTGCTGCGTTCCGCGGAGGAGCACGGCGACCTCGCCGCCCAGCGGGCCACCGGCGCCACCTTGCTGGCCGTGGGCGCGCTGGGCGCCGCGGCGATGCCCAAGGGCGGCTTCCCCGCCTTGGCCGGCCTCGGCGGGGTGCTCCTGCGGAGGGCTTGGCGGGGGTAGGGAGGGCTCCCGAGCAGGCGACGGGACTCAGGGCGCCCCCGGCACCGGCGTCACCGCCCCGTGAACAACCCCTTGCATGGCCGCATTGCGCGTCACTCTCGGCCTCACGTGACGGACGCCCGTCGCTGTGGTGCTCCGTCCGGGCAATGAGAAGCCCCATCGTGTCCCGCACGATGGGGCAGACCCGAACCGGAGGGTCAGACGGTGCCGAGCTCGCCGGTTTTGACGCCTGCGACGAAGGTGGCGAAGGCGGTGGCGGGGATGGTGAGGGTGGGGCCGGTGGGGTTTTTGGAGTCGCGGATGGGGACGGTGCCGTGTGTGGGGGCGAGGTTGGTGGCGACCTCGACGCACTGGCCGCCGTTTCCGCTGTAGGAGGACTTGTGCCAGCGGGGGGATTCGGTCGTCACGGGGTGCCCTTTCGCAACTGGTGGATCATTGCCACGGATTCGGCCTGGGAGAGCGCTTCGGCCTGTAGCTGATGGTAGGCCGTGAGCATGGGCAGCACGAACCTGTTGTCGCGTTCGAGATGGCCCCGTTGCGCGGACTCGGCGTAGGACATCAGCGACCGGTCCGCCATCGTCAGCACAGTTATCGGCAGGTTGAACGGACGGCGGGCCCCCATGGTGAACGGGGCGATCTGGAACACGGTGTTGGGCAGTTCAGCGAACTCAAGGAGTCGGTCGAACTGAGCTGTCATGACGGCGGATGCGCCCATGGGCCTCCTGATGCAGCTTTCGTCCAGCACGACGAAGACCAGCGGCGGGGGCGTCCGGACGAGGGCGGCTTGCCGTTCCGCGATGAGAGAAACTCGCTCGTCGGCCTGATCGGTAGTGATTGCTCCCCGTTTTACGCCGCTGTCCTCCAGGACTTGTGCGTACTCCCGTGTCTGGAGCAGGCCATGGATGACTCCCACCTCATAGATGCGGATCTCCGCAGCCCGGCTCTCATAGTCGACGTACTGAGGGAAGCCCTCCAGCAGACTGCCGTGGCGGATCTCGCGGTACTGGCGCTCGAACGTGTCCGTCGTGTCCGCGATGCCGAAGGCGATGTCCGCACTGCGCGAGAAGCGCAAGGTCGGCATCTTGCGACCGGTTTCGACGGCTGAAATGTGCGTGCTGGAATACCCCGTCTTCTCCGCCAGATCCTCCTGCTTCCAGCCGCGCGCCTCCCGCATGCTGCGTAAGCGTGCTCCGAAAGCTGCCTGGGGAGAGCTGTCCGGGTCCAACTCCTTGCGGTTCAACGGCTGTCACCGACCTTCCGTTCCCGTCTGACACGTTGAACGGTTCCTCACAGTACGCCACGCTGATTCCGCTTGGTAGTCACAGGACTACGGAGAGGAGTAGTCGTGGTCGGTAAGTATGACGCACGAGGCCGGGTCGGGGAGGCCGTGATTTCTACGTCCCCACGCCGGGCTGATCTCGACCAGCTGCAGGCCGCGTACCTGTTGCACCGTCAGGAGTGTCACCGCTGTACGCGAGGGCGTTCGTGCGCGATGGCACGGCGGCTGGAGGAGGCGCGGCGCGCACCGGAGGCGGCATCGTGACGATGAAGGACGGCGCGGCCTGCGCGGAGTGCGCGCGCCTGGAGCGCGAGCGGGAAGCGGCGCGCCGGGTGGGGGACTGGAGCCGGGTCACCGACTGTGCCGTACTGCTGCGGCGGCACCCGTGGCACCCGCGGCACGGTGGCAAGCCGGTGGTGCGCGGGTGACCCGCGCGACCTACCGGTTCCGTGAGTTCCGGCTCGTGCCGGACGCGGAGCCGGACGCCGAGCCGGTGAGCTTCACCATGCAGTGCGCCGTCTGCGGCCGGACCGCCGCCCCGCACACCAGCCGGTCGGTGCCCCGGAGCTGGGCCACCCGCCATCTGAGGCGGAACCCGGAGCACTTCACCTTCCGGGAGATCGTCACGCGCCCGTACCGGTTCGTACCGGGGGCGTGGCTGTGAACGGTCCCCGGGGAGTCCGAAGGAAGCATCCCCTTGGCCGGCGAGCCGAAGACGATCAGGAGAGGCCCTGCCGGCACGAGGTGCCCCGAGGGGCGAAGCACTGCACGAAGTGCAAGAGGCAGATCTATCTGTAGGGCGCGGTCAGCCGTCGTCGGCGGTCCCCTCGTCCCCGTCCGCGTTCAGCGCTTCGTCGCCAGCAGCAGGCGGCAGCGTGGGGAGCCGTCTTCGCGGCGTCCCAGTTCGCCGAGGGGGTGCAGGGCGACGGCGAAGCCCGCTTCGATCAGATCGCGGTGGACCTCGGCCAGCGGCCAGGTGCGGTAGTACATGACGAAGGGGGGCCGCCGGACGGCGTTGCGCACGCGCATGGCCGCGTCGAATCCGAGCAGCGTCCAGTACGCCGCTGTGCCCGGGCGCGGCGGGGCCGCCATCGGGAACGCGAACGTGCCGCCCTCGCGCAGAACTTCGCGGACCCGCGTGAACAGGCGGGGGCGCTCGGCGGGCAGGAAGTGGCCGAACGCGCCGAAACTCACCACCAGATCGAAGGTGCCCGGGCGGAAGGGCGGTGCCAGAGCGTCGCCCCGTACCCAGTGCGGGCCGAAGCCGGGTGCCGTCGCGTACCGGTACCTGGCCTCGGTCAGCATGCCCGTGCTGAAATCGAGGCCCGCCGTCTGGCCCGAGCACACCTCGTGAAGCACGCGGATGCCGGCGCCGGTGCCGCAGCACAGATCGAGACCGTCGGTGAACGGGCCCAGCGTCTTCAGGGCCCGGGCGGTCGCGTCCAGGACGCTGTCCGGGGTCCGGTACCGCGTGTGGTCGAACTTCGGCGCCAGCAGGTCGTAGCCCCGCTGTACGGAGGAGAGGGCCTGGCGGGCCAGTTCGGGAAGGGTGGGGCGCAGCGGGTCACTCATCGTGGCCCGAGTCTAGGCGCCCCGCTTCCTGGTGGCGGCCCGCAGGTACTCGCGGTTCATCGCGGCGATGGAGGACAGCGGGATGCCCTTGGGGCAGGCCGTGGCGCACTCGCCGGTCAGGGTGCAGCCGCCGAAGCTCTCGGCGTCCATCTGCTCCACCATGCCCAGCACCCGGCTCTCCCGTTCGGGGGCGCCCTGCGGCAGGACGTTGAGGTGGTTGACCTTGGCGGAGGTGAACAGCATGGCGGAGCCGTTGGGGCAGGCGGCCACGCAGGCGCCGCAGCCGATGCACTCGGCGTGGCTGAAGGCCGTGTCGGCGGCGGGTTTCGGTACGGCGGTGGCGTGCGCCTCCGGTGCCGAGCCGGTGGGTGCGGTGATGTAGCCGCCGGCGCCGATGACCCGGTCGAAGGCGCCCCGGTCGACGACGAGATCGCGCACCACGGGGAAGGCCGCGGCCCGCCAGGGTTCGATGTCGATGGTGTCGCCGTCGGAGAAGTGCCGCATGTGCAGCTGGCAGGTGGTGGTGCGTTCGGGGCCGTGTGCCCGGCCGTTGATGACCATGCCGCAGGCGCCGCAGATGCCCTCGCGGCAGTCGTGGTCGAAGGCGACGGGCTCCTCGCCGCGTTCGGTCAGCGTCTCGTTGAGGGTGTCGAGCATCTCCAGGAACGACATGTCGGGGGAGATGCCGGACACCTGGTAGGTGCGCATCTCGCCGTCCGCCGAGGCGTCGGCCTGGCGCCAGATCCGCAGGGTGAGGTTCACGTGTAGCTCCGCTGGGTGGGGTGGACGTACTCGAAGTGGAGGGCCTCCTTGTGCAGCACGGGCGGCTCGCCGACGCCGGTGAACTCCCAGGCGGCGACGTAGGCGAACTCGTCGTCCTTGCGGGCGGCCTCGCCGTCCGGGGTGCGGGACTCCGCACGGAAGTGGCCGCCGCACGACTCGGTGCGGTGCAGCGCGTCCAGGCACATCAGCTCGGCCAGCTCCAGGTGGTCGGCGACGCGGTGGGCCTTCTCCAGGGCCTGGTTGAACGCCCGGCCGCGGCCCGGGACCCGTACCCGCCGCCAGAACTCGGCGCGCAGTTCGGGAATGCGCTCCAGCGCTTTGCGCAGCCCTTCCTCGGTGCGGGACATGCCGCACTCGTCCCACATCAGCTGCCCCAGGTCGCGGTGGAAGGACTCGGCGGTGCGGTCGCCGTCCGCGGACAGCAGCGCCTCCAGCCGGCCGGTGACGGCGGACACCGCCTCGTGCACGGCCGGGTGGTCCGGGTCGGCCTCCTGGTGGGGGTGGCGGGCCAGGTAGTCGCCCAGGGTGGCCGGGAGGACGAAGTAGCCGTCGGCCAGGCCCTGCATCAGCGCGGAGGCGCCGAGCCGGTTGGCGCCGTGGTCGGAGAAGTTGGCCTCCCCGATGGCGAACAGGCCGGGGACGGTCGTCATCAGGTCGTAGTCCACCCACAGGCCGCCCATCGTGTAGTGGATGGCCGGGTAGATGCGCATGGGGCGGGTGTAGGGGTCCTCGGCGGTGATCCGCGCGTACATCTCGAAGAGGTTGCCGTACTTCTCCTCGACGGCGGCCCGGCCCATGCGGGCGAGGGCGTCGGCGAAGTCGAGGTAGACGCCCTGCCCTCCGGGACCGACGCCGCGCCCCTCGTCGCAGACGTTCTTGGCGGCGCGGGAGGCGATGTCGCGGGGCACGAGGTTGCCGAACGAGGGGTAGAGCCGCTCCAGGTAGTAGTCCCGCTCCTCCTCGGGGATGTCCTGCGGTGCCCGGTTGTCGCCGGGCGCCTTGGGCACCCAGATGCGGCCGTCGTTGCGCAGCGACTCGCTCATCAGCGTCAGCTTGGACTGGTGGTCGCCGGAGCGCGGGATGCAGGTGGGGTGGATCTGCGTGAAGCAGGGGTTGCCGAACCAGGCGCCCCGCCGGTGGGCGCGCCAGACGGCGGTGGCGTTGGAGTTCTTGGCGTTGGTGGACAGATGGAAGACGTTGCCGTAGCCGCCGGTGGCCAGGACCACCGCGTCGGCGAAGTAGGTGTCGATGCGGCCGGTCAGCAGGTCGCGGGCGACGATGCCGCGGGCCCGCCCGTCGATGACGACGAGGTCGAGCATCTCGGTGCGCGGGTGCATCTCGACCCGGCCGGCCGCGATCTGCCGGGAGAGGGCCTGGTAGGCGCCGAGCAGCAACTGCTGCCCGGTCTGGCCGCGGGCGTAGAAGGTGCGGGAGACCTGGACGCCGCCGAAGGAGCGGGTGTCGAGCAGTCCGCCGTACTCGCGGGCGAACGGCACGCCCTGGGCGACGCACTGGTCGATGATCTGGGTGGAGATCTCCGCCAGCCGGTGCACGTTGGACTCGCGGGAGCGGAAGTCGCCGCCCTTGACGGTGTCGTAGAAGAGCCGGTGCACGGAGTCGCCGTCGTTGCGGTAGTTCTTCGCGGCGTTGATGCCGCCCTGTGCGGCCACCGAGTGCGCCCGGCGCGGGGAGTCCTGGTAGCAGAACTGCACCACCCGGTAGCCGGCCTCCGCCAGGGTGGCGCCCGCCGAACCGCCGGCCAGCCCGGTGCCGACCACGATGACGGTGTGCTTGCGCCGGTTGGCCGGGTTGACGAGCTTCGCCT
>Ga0164243_10010429_pt1 | contig 13354 bp, 13 predicted proteins | sample OricompcompostOP_FD_108781 | JGI IMG/M metagenome (GOLD analysis project Ga0164243, IMG submission 108781) | Organic Plus compost microbial communities from Emeryville, California, USA - Original compost - Organic plus compost (OP) | ecosystem: Engineered > Solid waste > Mixed feedstock >... | reverse complement strand
CCCATGCTGACCGGATGGGTCAAGAACACGGTGAGGTCGCCGCGCGACATGATCATGGCGCGCCGGAAATGCTGCTCCAGCAACGGGCCGAGCACGAAGCCCATGATGAAAGGCGTCGGCTCGCAATTCAGCCGGTACATGAAATAGCCGAAAAGCGTGAAGCCGATCAGGGTGAAGACGTCGATCCCGTTATAGTTCACGCTGAAGACGCCCAGCGCGCAGAAGGCGAGGATCGCCGGGAACAGCCAGTAATAGGGGATGGTCAGCAGCCGCACCCAGATGCCGACAAGCGGCAGATTGAGGACGAGCAGCATCAGATTTCCCGCCCACATGGAGGCGATGATGCCCCAGAAGAGTTCCGGCTGGTCGCGGGCGACGTTGGGCCCCGGAATGATGCCGTGCAGGATCATCGCGCCGATCATGATGGCGAGCACGCCGTTCGAGGGGATGCCGAGCGTGAGCATCGGGATGAAGGCGGTCTGCGCGCCGGCATTGTTGGCCGATTCGGGGCCGGCGACGCCTTCGATGGCGCCGTGGCCGAAGCGTTCGGGCTCCTTGGCCAGCTTCTTCTCGGTCGCGTAGGAGGCGAAGGAGGAGAGAAGGGCGCCGCCGCCCGGCAGGATGCCGAGAAGCGAGCCGATGACCGTGCCGCGAATGATCGGGCCGATGATTCGCCGCCAGTCATCCCGGCTCGGGATGATGTTGGAAACCTTCTTGGCGACAAAGGCGCGGTCTTCCTCGTTCTCGAGATTGCGGAGGATTTCGGCGATGCCGTAGGTGCCGATGACGACCGCCGTGAAGGCGAAGCCGTCGTCGAGGTCGAGGAAGCCGAAGGTGAAGCGGGGGGTCGCTGTGTACATGTCCATGCCGACCTCGCCGAGCAATATGCCAGCGATCACCATGGCGACGGCCTTGGCCGGCGATCCGCGCGAAAGCAGGATCGACGAGATGAGGCCGAGCACGATCAGCGAGAAATACTCGACCGATGTGAAGGTGAGGGCGACCGCCGTCAGCGGCAGGGCGAAGAGGCCGATGAAGACCGTCGCCACGGTGCCGGCGAAGAAGGAGCCGATGGCAGCCGTCGCCAGCGCCGGGCCGGCGCGGCCCTGCTTGGCCATCTCATGGCCGTCGATGGCGGTGACGGCCGAGGAGGCCTCGCCGGGCATGTTGAGAAGGATCGCGGTCGTCGAGCCGCCATACTGGGCGCCGTAATAGATGCCGGCGAGCATGATCATGGAGGTGACCGGCGAAAGCGCGAAGGTCACCGGCAGGAGCATGGCGATGGTGGCGGAAGGCCCGATGCCGGGAAGCACGCCGATCAGCGTGCCGAGAAGCGCGCCGACAAAGCAGTAAAGGAGGTTCCACGGCTGGAGCGCGGTTTCGAGCCCGAGGGCGAGATTGGCGAGAAGGTCCATGTCGTTTCCTCCTCAGCCGAGCCGCAGCCAGGGGCCGAAAAGCTGAATGTTGAGATTCAGCGCATAGTGGAAGACGAGCACACAGAAGACGGTGATGCCGGCCGTGGCGAAAAGCGCCTGCTGCAGCGTGGTCTTCCGGCTGGCGAAGGTCGAGATGAACACGACGAGGGCAACGGAAATAACCAGCCCGATGCCGCGAACGGTGAGCGCGAAAACGGCCAGGGACACGACGACCATGAGGACCGCCCGCCAGGGGATCGGTGGCGCAGCCACGCCACGATCATGGGCCGCGAAGATGATGCCGGCGCCGAGCGCGATCAGGATGACCGCGAGCGCCAGCGGGAAATAGCCGGGGCCCATCCGGTTTGGCGTGCCGATGGGCAATTCGACGAGCGCGTAGATTACAAAGAAAAGTCCAAGCGCGACGAAAACCGCGCCGGATTTGATATCCGTCCCGAGCTTCAACAAACGATCCTCCCCGATAATTTTTTGAAGCGATAATTATGATGATTATGGGTGGGGGTCTGGTGGCCTCACATCTCCCGGCTTGTCCGGCGGCGATCAGCGCGCCACCGATTTCTTATTAATGTCAGACCTTAACGCCAAACCCGGCGAATGGCCAAGCGCGTTATTTAGGCTTTTCCCAATCGGAAACAGTTGAGCGAAAAGCGCTTCAGGCGGCGCTGATGCGCGCGGTTCTCTCGGCCTCGATCTCGCTGTCGTCGCGGAACTGCATGCTGTAGAGCCGGGCATAGGCCTTGCCCACTGCGAGCAGTTCGGAATGCCGGCCTTCCTCGACGATCTTGCCGTCGACGACAACGCAAATCTTGTCGGCGCTGAGAACGGTGGAGAGGCGATGGGCGATCACGATCGTCGTGCGGCCGCGCATCAGGCGGTCGAAGGCAAGCTGCACGGCGCGCTCGGATTCGGAGTCGAGCGCCGAGGTCGCCTCGTCGAGAAGGATGATGCGGGCGTCGCGCAGCATGGCGCGGGCGATGGCGATTCGCTGGCGCTGGCCGCCGGAAAGCTGGTTGCCAAGCTCGCCGACCTCGGTGTCGTAGCCGTTCGGCATGGCCATGATGAAGTCATGCGCCATGGCGTTCCGCGCCGCTTCCTCGATCTCCGCGTCGGTGGCGTCGGGCCGGCCGAAGCGGATGTTCTCGCGGATGCTGTCGCGGAAGAGGACGATGTCCTGGCTGACCAGCGCGATCGTATCGCGGACCGAGGCGATATCGACCTTGGAGACATCCTGCCCGTCGATCAGGACCTGCCCGGACTGCGGATCGAAGAAGCGCAGGATGAGCGAGATCATGCTGCTTTTGCCGCCGCCCGACGGGCCGACCAGTGCGGTCATGCGCCGGCCTTCCGCGACGAAATCGAGATCCTTGAAGAGAGGCCGTTCGGGACGATAGCCGAAGCTCACCTTGTCGAAGCGCACCTCGCCGGAGCCCGGCTGGAGCTGCGGGCCGCCACGATTGAGCTCCATGGTCGGCTCGGTGTCGAGGAGCTGGTACATCAGCCTGACCCCGACCAGACCCGCGGCGATCGAGACATTCGTCTTGGCGAGGCGCTTGGCCGGCTCATAGGCAAGGAGCACGGCGGTGATGAAGGCCATGAAGGAGCCGGGCTTCTCGTCGAGATAGATCGCGGCGTAGCCCGCCCACAGCATGACGCCGGCAACGGCCGCGCCGCCAAGGGTCTCCATCAGCGGGCCGGTGCGCGCCTGGATCTCGGCAATCTTGTTGGCGCGCTGGCGGACATTCTCCACGGCCTCGTCCATGCGCGAGCGCATGGCCGGCTCGAGATTGAAGGCCTTGACGATCTTGATGCCTTGCGCGGTCTCCTGCATCGAGGAGATCACCATGCTCTGCGAGGCATATTCCGCGCGGGCGATCTTCTTGATCCGGCGCACGAGCTGGCCGACGCCGAGGATTGCGGCCGGGCCGATGAGGAGCGCGATCAGCGACATGGACGGGCTCTGCACGACCATGACGGTGACGAGCCCGATGACCGAGAGAAGGTCGCGGCCGAAGCTGGTGACGACCGTGTTGAGGACGGAGCGGGCGGCAGCCGCATTGGCCGACATGCGCGTCACCAGCTCGCTCGAATGGGTCTTGCCGTAGAAATCCACGCCGAGATTGAGAAGGTGGTCGAAAAGCCGGCGCTGGGTAAGCGCGACGATGGAATTGCCGATCCGCGACAGGGTCACGGTCGATCCGTAGTCGCCGATGCCGCGCAGGATCGAGATCACCAGAATGGCGCCGGCCAGATAGAAGAGCATCCCTTCGTCCCGGTCGACGAAGATGTGGTTGACGACGTCCCGCATGATCCAGGCGGAGAGCGCCGTGGTCACTGCGGTAAGCAGCATGAAGAAGAAGGCAACCACATAGCGCCGCGCGAACTGGCGGCCGGTTTCCGACATCAGGCGGCGAACCAGGGCGAGGGAGCTGTCGGGAGAAGGTTCCGGCAAGTGAAGGCGGAAAGCCATCAGCGCGATCCGATCATTCTGTTCCGGCGCCGCCTATAACCGAGAGGCGAGCATATGACGACCCCTTCAAATGTCACAGGGGAAGCGCCTTTTCCACCAGCCGGACCCAATAGGAGGCGCCGACCGGGATGATCTCGTCATTGAAATCATAGGCAGAATTGTGGAGGCCGGCCGAATCGCCATTGCCGATGAACAGGAAGGCGCCGGGCCGTTCTTCCAGCATGTAGGAGAAATCCTCGCCTCCCATGATGGGCGGGGTCGCACCGTCGACATTGGCGGCGCCGACGACATCGGCCGCAGCGGAAACCGCAAATTCCGTCTCGCGCGGGTGGTTGCGGGTGACAGGGTAGTTGCGGTCGTAATCGAGGAAAATTCGCGCGCCATGGGCGGCGGCAAGTCCGTCGAGGATCGCCCGCATGCGCTGCTCGACGAGGTCGCGGTCGGCTGCCTCGAGGGTGCGGACCGTGCCGCCGATGAGGGCCGATCCGGCGATGATGTTGTGGGCCTCGCCGGCATGGAAGCGGGTAACGGAGACGACGGCCGAGCCGACCGGGTCGATCGAGCGCGAGACGATGGTCTGGAGCGCCTGCACCACGGCGGTGCCGACGATGATGGGATCGACCGTCTGGTGCGGCTTCGCCGCATGTCCGCCCTGGCCGGTGATCTCGATGTTGAATTCGTCGGTCGCCGCGAGGAGCGGGCCGGGCCTCGTGGCGAAAGCGCCGGCCGGCAGGCCGGGCATGTTGTGCAGCCCATAGACCTCGCCGATGTTCCACCGTTCCATCAGGCCGTCATCGACCATGGCCTTGCCGCCTCCGCCGCCTTCCTCGGCCGGCTGGAAAATGACGACGGCCGTTCCGTCGAAATTCCGCGTTTCGGCGAGATAGCGTGCCGCGCCGAGCAGCATGGCGGTGTGGCCGTCATGGCCGCAGGCATGCATCTTTCCGGGCACGGTCGAAGCATAGGCTTTTCCGGTCGTCTCCTCCAAAGGCAGGGCGTCCATGTCGGCGCGCAGGCCGATCACCCGCCCGCTGCGGTTCTCGCGCCCGCGGATGACGCCGACGACCCCGGTGCGTCCGATGCCGGGCACAACCTCGTCGAGGCCGAAGGCGCGCAGCTTCTCCTCCACCACGCCGGCCGTCCGGTGCACGTCGTACTGGATCTCGGGATGGCGATGCAGGTCCCGGCGCCATTCGGTGATGTCGTCGTGAAACTCGGCCAACCGGTTGATGATCGCCATTCATCCGCTCCAAACGCTGCAATATACCATTGAATATACCCGCTTCCGAAAGCGGCGAGCGAGCGCGGCCTATGGAAGCGGCCTGCCGGGAACCGAAACGGTTCTATCGTTAGGCGTTGTTTCCTAACAATATTTTATCTCTCGGCGAGCGGGGACGGCGTCCGCCAGCGGCCTGGAAAAGCTGCCGATTTTTCCGCTTTCAGGCGGCCTGCCGCAGTCCCCCCATGCGGCGGATGATCTCGACGATCGTCTCCAGCCCTTCCTGCTTCTTCATATTGGCGAAGACGAAGGGACGGTCGCCGCGCATCCGGCGCGAATCGCGGTCCATGACCTCGAGCGAGGCGCCGACGAGCGGGGCAAGGTCGGTCTTGTTGATGACGAGGAGGTCGGAGCGGGTGATGCCCGGCCCACCCTTGCGGGGGATCTTGTCGCCCGCCGAGACGTCGATGACGTAGATCGTGATGTCGGCAAGCTCGGGAGAGAAGGTCGCGGCGAGATTGTCGCCACCCGATTCGATCAGCACGATTTCGAGATCGGGAAATCGGGCGCGAAGGTCGGCGACGGCGGCAAGGTTGATCGAGGCGTCCTCGCGGATTGCGGTATGCGGGCAGCCGCCTGTCTCGACTCCGACGATACGGTCCGGCGTCAGCGCGCCGGAGCGGGTGAGGAACTCGGCGTCCTCCTTGGTGTAGATGTCGTTGGTGATCGCGGCGATGCGGTATTCCTCGCGCAGGCGCTTGCAGAGCGCATCCATCAGCGCCGTCTTGCCGGAACCGACCGGCCCGCCAATGCCGACGCGAAGCGGCCCGTTTGTGGAAAGGGTCATGAGCGGAACAGCCTCGTATACTGGGTTTCGTGCTTCATCGACGCGATGTCGGCGCGGAGAGCCGCGCCACCAAGATCGTCCAGATTGGCGTCGAGCGCGGCAATGGAAAGCATCTCGACCAGCGGGGTGAGGGCCGCGATGGTCTTCTGCCCGTCCGTCTGGCCGAGCGGCACGGCGCGGATCGCCGCCGAAACGAGATTGGCGGCGAAGGCGCCGAGATAGGCATTGAGCGCTGCGGGTAAGGGAACGCCATGGATGGCGCTCGCGACGGCAATGGCGACGGGATAGGTGATTTCACCTGTCCCGAGCCTGTCCAGCGACTCATCCGGCCATGCAGCCTTCACCGTCAGCATGAAGGCTCGGCCCTGAGCGGTCGCTTCCAGATGGCGTTCGCGGCTCGGTTGCAGGGCAATGGCAAGCTCGCAGACTTCCGCCAGCCCATCGCCGTCATCAGTCTGGGCGGCGCGCCAGGCATGGGCGAAGAGAATGGCGTCGCTCCAGCCCGCGCCGTGGCGAAGAATGGCGGCAATCCAGCTTTGGAGATCGGCGGCGGTGCGGACCGTGCCGTCCTCCACCGCCCATTCGAGACCGTGGCTGTAGGTGAAGCCGCCGACCGGGAAGGCGGGCGAGAGCCAGGTCATGAGACGGAGGAGGGCGGCCGGCGGGAGGGCGTCGGGCGCTGCTGCCTCGCCGGCCGTATCGGGCGTCTCGATTTTCCTTGGCTCAGCCATGCCCATGGTGGTGGTGGCCATGGCCGTGGGAATGGTCCGCGTGGTCGTGATGATCAGGATGTCCGTGCCCGCCATGGGCATAGGCGCCGCCTTCGGGATCGAAGGGAGCCTCGACATGAGCGACCTTGCCGCCAAGACCGATAATCATCTCCTCAATGACATGGTCGCGCCGGATGAGCAGCCGGTCTTCCGATATCTGGGCCGGCAGATGGCGGTTGCCGATATGCCAGGCGAGACGGAGGAGATGGAGCGCGTCCTCGGCCGCGATCTCCGCCAGCGGCTCGGGTTCGGCCTCGACGGCAATGATGCGGCCATCCTCCAGCGACAGGCCGTCGCCATGACGGAGCGCCACGGCCTCGGGAAGATCGAGAAGGAAGTCGGTGCCGTTCCGGCCGGTCATGCCGAAGCGGCGGCGATGGCGCTGGTCGAAATCGAGGACAACGGTATCCGCCGCCGGCTCATGCCAGCTTCCCCGGGACAGGACCTTGGTGGCGCGGATCATTCTTCCTTCCTAGAACAGGAAATAGCGCTGCGCCATGGGCAGGATTTCCGCCGGGGCACAGGTGAGAAGCTCGCCATCGGCACGGACTTCATAGGTTTCCGGATCGACCTCGATCGCCGGGGTCGCGGAATTGTGGACCATCGCCTCCTTGGAGATGCCGCTCCGTGTATTGCGGACGCCGAGCAACTGGCGGTCGACGCCGAGCCTGCGGCCGATGTCCTCGTCGATTGCGGCCTGGCTGACGAAGGTGACGGCGGAATGGGTCAGCGCCTTGCCATAGGCGCCGAACATCGGCCGGTAATGGATCGGCTGCGGAGTCGGGATCGAGGCATTGGGGTCGCCCATCGGTGCGGCCGCGATGCTGCCCATCTTGATGACGAGATCAGGCTTCACGCCGAAGAAGGCGGGCGACCAGAGGACGAGGTCGGCGAGCTTGCCGATCTCGATCGAGCCGACCCATTCGTCGATGCCATGGGCGATGGCGGGATTGACGGTGACCTTGGCGATGTAGCGCTTCACCCGGAAATTGTCGTTGCCGGCTCCGTCATCGGAGAGGGGCCCGCGCTGCACCTTCATCTTGTGGGCGGTCTGCATGGTGCGGATGATGACCTCGCCGACGCGGCCCATGGCCTGGCTGTCGGAAGCGATGATCGACAGCGCGCCCATGTCGTGAAGAATGTCCTCGGCGGCGATCGTCTCCTTGCGGATGCGGCTCTCGGCGAAGGCGATGTCCTCGGGAATGCCGGCGTCGAGATGGTGACAGACCATGAGCATGTCGAGATGTTCCTCGAGCGTGTTCACGGTGTAGGGCATGGTCGGATTGGTCGAGGACGGGATGACGTTGGAGAAGCCCGCGACCTTGAGGATGTCGGGCGCATGGCCGCCGCCGGCGCCCTCGGTATGGAAGGCGTGGATGGTACGGCCCTTGAAGGCGTCGAGCGTGTTCTCGACGAAGCCCGACTCGTTCAGCGTGTCGGTATGGATCATGACCTGGATGTCGTAGTCGTCGGCGACCGACAGGCAGCAGTCGATGGCCGCCGGCGTCGTGCCCCAATCCTCATGGAGCTTGAGCGCGGCGGCGCCCGCCCTGATCTGCTCCTCCAGCGCGGCGGGCAGGGACGCATTGCCCTTGCCGGCGAAGAGAAGGTTCATCGGGAAGGCTTCGGAGGACTGGATCATCCGGGCGATGTGCCAGGGGCCGGGCGTGCAGGTGGTTGCCGTGGTGCCGCTCGCCGGGCCGGTGCCCCCGCCGATCATGGTCGTGACGCCGGAATAGAGCGCCTCGTCGATCTGCTGCGGGCAGATGAAATGGATATGCGAGTCGATGCCGCCGGCGGTGAGGATCTTGCCTTCGCCGCCGATCGCCTCGGTGCCCGGTCCGACAATGATGTCGACGCCCGGCTGGACATCCGGATTGCCGGCCTTGCCGATGCCGGCGATCTTGCCGTCCTTGATGCCGATATCGGCCTTGACGATACCCCAATGGTCGATGACCAGCACATTGGTGATGACGGTGTCGACGGCGCCTTGCGCCCGCGTCATCTGGGACTGGCCCATGCCGTCGCGGATGACCTTGCCGCCGCCGAACTTCACCTCCTCGCCATAGGTGGTGAAATCCTTCTCGACCTCGACGATGAGCTCGGTATCGGCAAGGCGGATGCGGTCGCCGGTGGTCGGGCCGAACATGTCGGCATAGGCGGTCCGGGAAATACGGTACGGCATCTGTCGTCTCTCCTAGCCGAGCTCGCCCATGATCTTCTGATTGAAGCCGAACACCTGCCGGTCGCCGCGATAGGGAACGAGCGTCACCTTTCGCGTCTGGCCGGGCTCGAAGCGGACGGCGGTGCCGGAGGGAATGTCCAGACGCCAGCCCTTCGCCTTGTCGCGGTCGAAGGAGAGCGCCGGATTGGTCTCGTGGAAATGATAATGCGAGCCGACCTGAACGGGACGGTCGCCCGTATTGGCGACCTCGATGGTGACGGTCGGCTCGCCGGCGTTCAGCTCGATGTCGCCTGAGGCCGGGAAGATTTCGCCGGGAATCATGGCTGGGGTTCCTCTCGGGTCAGCGGATCGGGTTGTGGACGGTGACGAGCTTGGTGCCGTCGGGGAAGGTCGCCTCGACCTGGACGTCGTGGATCATCTCGGCGATGCCTTCCATCACCTGCGCGCGGGTGACGACATGGGCGCCGGCTTCCATCAGATCGGCGACGCTGCGGCCGTCGCGCGCGCCCTCGACGACGAAATCGGTGATGAGCGCCACGGCTTCCGGATGATTGAGCTTCACCCCGCGCTCCAGTCTCCGCCGCGCCACCACGGCGGCCATGGCGATGAGCAGCTTGTCCTTTTCCCTCGGCGTGAGATTCATGGGTCTCCCTAGCAGTTCCAGACACGCGGCATGGGCATGCCGCGAAGCGTTTCGACAAGGCGGGCGAGGTCGGCGCGGAGCGTGTGTCCGTCCGGTGCGATGAAACGGCCGACCATCATGCCGTTCCAGGCGCTGATCCCGGCCTCGCTCCGGCATTCCGCAAGGCTGGCCCGGGCCGTTTCGGCGCGTGTTTCGGCATCGGATGCGACGAGGAGAAGCGTGGCGAAGGCCGATGCGCCCTTGCCCGTCGCGCCTCCGGCGAGCGTTTCGACAGCATCGCCCTCGATACGGAGATTGTCAGCGAAGAGGAGCTTGCCCTTCCGGCGGACGCGCCAGCGGTCGGAGAGAGAAATGGACCGTGCCGTCTCGCCCATTGCGGCGCGGCCGAGCACGATGCTCTCGATGGCAAGGAGGCTCGCATCCTCCGCAAGGTCGGCGGTAAGCGAGCGGCGGAGGGCGGAACGGTCGAAAGCGATCGTCTCCTGCGGCAGCCAGTCGAGATGCGCCGAGGTTCCGACTGCGAGGGACGTCTCGACCTCGGCCGTTCCGGCGCTGCGGCGATAGATACGCTCGGCGGCCTGGGTGGTGACGGTGAGGGCCGTTCCTGCGCCGGCCTCGACCTCATAGGAAAGCCGGTCGCCGCCGGTGACGCCGCCGGCCGTGTTGATCAGGACGGCCTCGCGTCTTGCGCCCGGCTCCACTCGGGGCAGGCGGATCTTGGCCGAGCCGGACTGGTAGAATTCCGACAGCCGCGTCTCTCCACCTTCATATTTGCAGGCAAGGCGCGCCCGGCCGCGCGCTCGCTCCAGAACCGGGGTTCCGGGACGGCTGCGGAGAGTGGGCGGGTGGACAATCTGAAGGGCTGTCATCGGCGTGATCATTTTCGAGCCCACTATCCTTTGCAAGGGCAGGGCCATGGGTTTCGACCTAAAGACGCGCGGGAAGCGGCTGCTTCTTTGCCGGGCTTTTCCGGCTTCAGCCCAAAAAATAGGCAGCCACGCCCGATCGACGCGGCCGATGCGCTGCGCCTTGCAAAATGGCGGAAAATTGGTAGCTAGTTGACCCAACCCATCGCGCTCCGGCGTCCTGCCCTTCAAGCGGCGAAGGCCTTTCCATGCGTTTTGTCCTGCAGTGCGCCCTGACCCTGCTGCTCGGCCTCTCGGCGCCGGCTTTCGCCGCGCAGGAGCCAGCCTTCATCGTCTTCGACCTGCAGAGCGGGAACGTGCTGGCGCAGCGGGAGGCGGGGCGGCTCTGGCACCCGGCCTCGCTGACCAAGCTGATGACCGCCTATGTGACCTTCAAGGCGCTGCGGTCCGGGGAGGTCAACGACAAGACCACCGTGGTCGTCAGCAAGAATGCGCTGCGCGAGCCGCCGGCCAAGATGGGCTACAAGGTCGGCACCGAGATCGATCTCGACCAGGCGCTGAAGATGATGCTCGTGCGTTCGGCGAACGATATTGCCGTCGCCGTGGCTGAGACAGTCGGCAAGGGCAGCGAGGCGGCCTTCATTCGGCGGATGAACAGCGAGGCGCGACGGCTCGGCCTTGCCTCGACCTTCTATCACAATCCGCATGGGCTGCCGGACGAGAAGCAGGTGACGACGGCGCGCGACCTTGCTGTGCTCAGCCGCCAGCTCTGGCGCGATTTCCCCGAATACCGGCCGCTTTTCGGCATCCCGGCGATCAAGGCCGGAAACAAGGTGCTCAAGTCGCAGAACACCCTGCTCGAACGCTTCCGCGGCGCAAACGGCATGAAGACCGGTTTCATTTGCGATTCCGGCTTCAACATGGTGGCGACCGCGACCCGCTCGGGGCGCAATCTCGCCGTGGTGGTGCTCGGCTCGGAAAATGCGCGCGACCGGGCCGAACTGGCGGCCAAGCTGCTCGACGACGGCTTCAGGGGACGGCTCGGCGGTTCCAAGGGATCGCTGACGGCGCTCTATGCGACCAAGGCGCGGGGGCCTGCGGTCAACATGCGCGACCAGATCTGCAAGAAGCGCGAGCGCGGCGAGGGTGAGGAAGACCCTGTGCTGGCGAGCGCGGCGGGGCGATCCGCACTTGAACCGCGCTTCATCCTGATGGACCCGGTGCCGGTCTATCCGCGCACGGGCACATCGAGGACGCGGCCCGCCTCGAACATTCCGATTCCGCGTCCCCGTCCGATCCTGCCGCATGATGCGGCCTCGAGCCTCGAAAGCGATTTCGACTATGGCCGCTTCTGGCCGCGGGAAGCGGGCGATGCCGGGGACGGCGATCCCAATGGGGATTTCTAGAACCGACAAGAAGCCCGGCGGGCCGAAGCCGCATGTCCCGTTGACGGTCGTCACGGGCTTTCTCGGCGCGGGCAAGACGACGCTGATCAATCGCCTGCTGCGGGAGCCGGAACTCTCCGGGACCGCGGTCATCGTCAACGAATTCGGCGATATCGCGCTCGACCACCTCCTCTACGAGACGGCGGGCGACGGGATCATCGAGATCGCCTCGGGCTGCGTCTGCTGCAGCGTGCGCGGCGAGTTGGCCGAGGCTCTGGAAAGGCTGCTGCGGGCCGCGGATAACGGGCGGATCGCGACGTTCAGACGCGTGATCGTCGAGACGACCGGCCTTGCCGATCCGGGGCCGATCCTCGCCGTGCTGACCCGCCATCCCTATCTTCGCCTGCGGTTTCGGCTGGATCGTATCGTCACGGCCGTCGACGCGCTGCATGGTCTGGCGACGCTCGATGCCCATGACGAGGCGGTGCGGCAGGCGGCAGCCGCCGACACGATCGTGCTCACGAAGACGGATCAGGCGGGAGACGTCACGGAGCTGAGGAAACGGCTGGCGCAACTCAATCCCGTGGCCCGCTTCATCGAGGCGGCCGATGCGGGGACTGCGCTGCTCACGGATGCCCCGGCTATCACGGGAGCGGTTCAGCGCTGGCTGCCGGCGGAGGAGGTCAATGCGGACCAATCCGCCCATGCCATTGCCTCATCTGCCTTTGTGAGCGAGCGGAGCATGACAGCGGAGGTGCTCGACGCCTTTCTCGAGCGGCTCGCCTCCGATTTCGCCGGCAGGCTCATCCGGGTGAAGGGGCTGGTCCGCAATGGCGCGGACCCGGAGCGGCCCTTCGTCATCCACGGTGTGCAGGGGGTCTATGCACCGCCGGTTCTCTGGAAGACATGGCCGGATGGCGACAGGCGGAGCCGGCTGGTGGTGATCGGCAGGGATTTCGCTCCGGACGCGGTAGAGAGGCTTTTCGATGCCTTTCTCGGCGAGGTTCGGCCGGATGGGCCGGACAGGCAGGCGCTGGAAGACAATCCTCTGGCGATTGCCGGCTTTCGGCCGGGAATCAGGTAGCGGTCTTTCCCCGTTCGACCAGAAAGCGGAACAGGCCATCCACCTGATCCGCCGCAAGCAGCACATGCCCGGCCTCGGCGCAGAAATGGGGAATGTCGATCCGCGCCATGGGATCGGTCGCCTCGACGAGTAGGCGCTGGCCGGGCAGAAGGCCGAGAAGGGCCTTCCGTGCCTTCAGCACGGGGAGCGGGCAGGCAAGGCCTCGCGCATCGAGCACTGCGTCGTGATGCAATCGGGTGACATTTTGAGCGTCTACCCCTTGTCCGTTTTCCTCCGTCACGATGCTATGCTCGCTGCCGAATCCAAGGCTGGTTGAAGACTGCCGGCTGAAAAATCGATGGGGAGGTGATGGGCGTCTTCGACCGGCTCCGCAAGGACTATCTTTTCGCGACCGGTATCGGCCTCGCGCTCATCCGCGTGACGCCCATGGCGCGGCGGCGGACACGCACCTT
>Ga0164243_10010427_pt1 | contig 13355 bp, 13 predicted proteins | sample OricompcompostOP_FD_108781 | JGI IMG/M metagenome (GOLD analysis project Ga0164243, IMG submission 108781) | Organic Plus compost microbial communities from Emeryville, California, USA - Original compost - Organic plus compost (OP) | ecosystem: Engineered > Solid waste > Mixed feedstock >... | reverse complement strand
GCTGGGTCTCCGCTTTCGCGGGGACGAACGGCTAGAGTCTCTTGGTGGGGCGATCATCAAAAACCAAGCCGCGGGCCGCGTTGCGCGGTCACGCGCGCGCCGCCGCCGATAATAACTTCGGCGCCGGCATTGAGACCGGACACGACTTCGGTCATCACGCCGTCGCTGGCGCCGATCCGCACCGTCACGCCTTGCGGCTGGCCATCCTTGCCGACGATGAAGATGCGGCCGCTTTGCGTCGCCCGGCTGTCACGCGACTGTGCGTTGGTCTGCACGATCTCGTCGAAGCGCTTCTTCTGCTCCGGCGTCAGCAGGCCGGCGATGCGCTGCTGCAATTCGCCGCGCGCGACGCGAAAGCGTTCGCGGCGGGCATTGGCGTCAGCAAGACCAGAATTTGCCGCGCCGGCATTCGCCATCATCGCCTGGCGCATCTGTGCGGCCGCTTCATCGACATCGCGGACCTGCTCGGGCGTCAGCTTCAGCTCTTTCTTGACGGTGTCGAGAAATTCCGCAGCGCCGCCACCAGCAGCGCCGCCTTCACCGCCAGGCCCGCGCCGCGGCGCGCCGCCGCTCTCGGGCGCACCACCATTGCCGGTCGGCACGACAAACGGCTGATCGGCCGTCACCGGCGGACGCCAGCGCAAGGCCGCGTTCGGAATGCGCACGACATTCTCGCGCCGTTCGGTTTCAACCCTCAGATTGGCGGTCATGCCCGGCAGCAATTCGCGCTGCGGATTATCGATCGAAATGATGGTGGTGTAGATCACCACATTCTGCACGGTCTGCGAACCGAGGCGCACCTGCTTGACCACGCCATCGAAGGAGCGGCCCGGAAACGCATTGACGGTGAAGGTCACGCGCTGGCCCGGCTTGATGCGGCCGACATCGGTCTCATCGATATTGGCGGAAATTTCCATCTTGCGCAGATCGTCTGCGATCCGGAACAGCTCCGGCGCCTGCAAGGACGCCGCCACCGTCTGTCCGAGTTCGACATTACGCAGCACGACCACGCCCTGCACAGGCGAGCGGATTTCTGAATTCTGCAGATCGACTTCGATCTGACGCGCCGCCGCCTGCCGTTGCAGGATCTGCGCCTTTACCGCTTCGAGATTGGCCTTGGCGATCTGCTGATCGGCATCGAGCGACATCAGCGCCGCCTTTGCCGCGTTGACCTGCGCACGCGCGGAATTGAGCGCCGCCTGCTGCGCATCGCGCGTCGCCTTTGCCGTCTCATGGATCGATTCAGACGCATAGCCGCGCGATCGCAATTCGGTCTGGCGGGTGAAGTTGCGCTCGGCATCGGCCAGCAGCGCTTCGTTGCGCAGCACCTGCGATTCCATATCGATCTGCGCGGCCTTGGCCTTTTCAGTTTCGGCGCGCACCTTTTCGATCTGGCCTTCGGTGACGAGTTGCTGCGCCTGCATCTGCGCGAGATCGGCGCGGGCGGCGTCGAGCCGCGCGCGGATCTGGTTCTGGTTCAGGCGGGCAACGACCTGACCGGCCTGCACTTCGGAATTATAATCGGCCAGCACTTCCACCACCTGGCCGGACAGTTGCGAGCCGACAATGATGGTGGTGGTGGGATTGATGGTGCCGGTGGCGCTGACAGTGGCGATGATCTCGCCGCGTTCGGCCTTGGCGGTGCGGTAGCTGCCTTCCGCCGGCGCACCGCTCCAGCCGACAATCAAATAGAACCCGGCCGCGATCGCCACGGCGAGCAGGACGACAATCAACGGCAGGCGGCGCATATCTGAAAACCCTCTCCGCGCGGATTTAACGCCTCCGCGCGGCCGGCGTCACCTTACCGTTTGGATAGCTTCGGCCGCGCAGCGAGCTCCAATAATGTCGCGCTTTCAGGCGCTTAACCGCCGTTCATTTATTGCGGGCGGCGATGAAGCGGGCGGTCTGGCGCAGGATCTCGGCGCGCTCGCCAAAGCCGCTCAGCGCATCTTCCGCATCCTTGACGCAGCGGGCCAGCCGCTCGCGTGCGGTCGGAATGCCGAGAATGCCGACCAGCGTTGCCTTGCCGGCGGCGGCATCCTTGCCGGCCGCCTTGCCGAGCGTCGCCGCATCGCTTTCGACATCGAGAAGATCATCGGCGATCTGGAAGGCAACGCCGATGGCGAGGCCATAGCGCGACAGTGCGTCGCGATCAGCCTTGGAGGCATTGCCGAGAATGCCGCCGGCGACGCAGGCGAAATGCAACAGCGCGCCGGTCTTCATCGATTGCATATGCACGATCGCGCGCTCGTCCTGGATAGGCGAGGTGCCGAACCGGCCTTCTGCCGCGAGATCAAGAAGCTGCCCGCCGACCATGCCGCCGAGCCCGGATGCGCGCGCCAATTGCCGCACCAGCGCGATGCGGATGGCGGGATCGGGATGCGTTTCCTCGCGCGACAGAATGTCGAAGGCGATCGTCAGCAATGCGTCACCGGCCAGGATCGCGGTGGCGTCATCAAAGGCTTTATGCGTGGTCGGACGGCCGCGCCGCAGATCGTCATTGTCCATCGACGGCAGATCGTCATGCACCAGCGAATAGCAGTGAATGCATTCGAGTGCTGCGCCGGCCATCAGCGCCTGCGAACGCGGCACGTCGAATAGCTTGGCGCTTTCGACCAGCAGGAAGGGCCGCAGCCGCTTGCCACCGGCGAGTGCGCCATAGCGCATGGAATCGGTGATCCGCTGCGGCCGGTCGATCTCGCCATCCATCACCTGGCTGGACAGCAATTGCTCCATCAGCCGCTCGATATCATTGGCGGTGTTTTCAAGACTGGCCGAGAAATTGTTTTCGTGTTGTTTAGTCATTGAAGGATGTGAGCTTGCTGTTCATGAGTGAGATCGGGTGACGTTATCGCAGCAACCGTGGATGCGTTCCGGCCGGGGCGGGGGTCGCCGCGCGTTGCGTCTCGCGCTGTACGCCGTCCTGATCGTGATCCTGCTGCCATATATTCTGACGCCGCTTTATCTTGTCGTGACGCCGGTTTCCACCCCGATGCTGTGGCGTTACTTAACGGGCCAGCCGGTGACGCGGATCGTCCGGCCGCTCAGCGAGATCGCCCCGGTGCTGCCGCGCACGGTGATCGCCTCCGAGGACGCCCGGTTTTGCAGCCATCGCGGGGTGGATTGGAAGGGCCTGCGGGATCTGTTGGCCGAGTCCGGCGACCTCGAGGATCTGCGCGGCGGTTCCACCATCACCCAGCAGACCGCCAAGAACCTGTTCCTGTGGTCCGGCCGGTCCTATGTCCGCAAGGTTCTGGAACTGCCGCTCAGCCTCTGGATGGACTTTATCCTCGGCAAACGGCGGGTGATGGAACTTTACCTGAACATCGCCGAATGGGGGCCGGATGGCCAGTTCGGGGCGGAGGCGGGCGCCCGCCGGGCCTTCAACAAGCCGGCCAGTGCCCTGACCGGGTCCGAGGCGGCCTTGATGGCGGCGATGCTGCCCAATCCCCGCCGCCGCGACGCCAAGCGGCCCGGGCCCGCCGTGCGGCGGCTCGCCGGCATCTATCAGCGGCGGGCGAACACCGCCGGGCTGGCGGATTGTTTGCGGGGCGGGCGTTAAAGCATTCGCACGAGGTGCGAATGACTCTAGCCATCCAGCCCGCCTTCCTCTATAAGCCGCCGCAAATCCCTTATGTCCGGTCCGGCCCGGTGGGTTTTCCCTCGGCCGGATTGTTATTTTTTCAGGAGTTCCAGCAATGGCCGTTCCGAAACGAAAAACCTCGCCGTCACGGCGTGGCATGCGCCGCTCGGCCGACGCGCTCAAGCAGCCGTCCTATATCGAGGACAAGGATTCGGGCGAATTCCGCCGTCCGCACCACCTCGACCTCAAGACCGGCATGTACAAGGGCCGTCAGGTTCTGAAGGTCAAGAACGCCGAGGCGTAAGCCCGCGCGATCGGGAGACGTCAAGCCAGAGATCGAAGGAGCTGTTGTCCCATGTATCTCGTCGGCTTTCCTCTCCTGATCATCCCGCTCGTTCTGTACAACATCATCGCCTTCCTGTTCGGTCAGGGCTTCGGCGATACGTTGTTCACGGTGGAGATGATGTCGGGCGCCACGCTCGGCGTCACCACGGGCGACCTGATCATCATCCTGTCGATCCTTTTGCTGTTCGTCGAAATCCTCAAAGCCACCCGCTTTGGGACGAAGTCGATTGTCGACCACATGCTGTCCTTTGTGGTCTTCGTGGTCGCGCTCGCCGAATTCCTGATGGCGCCGAAAGCGGCGACCTCGACCTTCCTTCTCTTCCTCGTCATCTGCGCGATCGATGTGGTCGGCGGCTTCTCGATCTCGATCCGCGCCGCCTCGCGCGACTACAATGTCGAGGGCAGCCACCCGGTGGCGCGCTAGCCCCCAATTCCGCGTGAGCTATCTCCGCGCGACAAGACCTGCATAGGCTGCATAGCCATGACACGCGATTTCCATCGTCCCGGCCGTTCACCCGCTTATGCCACGCAAGGCATGGTGGCCACCTCGCATCCCCTGGCCTCGCTCGCGGGCGTCGAGATCCTGCGCGCCGGCGGCACGGCGGCGGATGCCGCGGTCGCCGTGATCGCGATGGCGGGTGTGCTCGAACCGGCAATGAGCGGCATCGGCGGCGATTGCTTCTGCCTCGTTGCCAAGCCAGGCCAGCCGGTCTGGGGCTATAACGGCTCAGGCCGGGCCGGCGCTGCCATGCGCGCCGAGGCGTTGATCGAACAGGGCCTGACCGAAATAGCGCCCACGTCCGTGCACAGCGTCACTGTCCCTGGCGCCATCGAGGCCTGGGACACCATCCTGAAAACGCATGGCCGGTTCGGCTTCGACCGCGTGCTGCTGCCGGCAATCACCGCCGCCGAACAGGGCGTGGCGGTGACGCCGCGCGTCGCCTTTGACTGGGCGCGCAACAAGGACAAGCTTGCCAACTCGCCGGGCGCGACCGCGCATTTCCTGCCGCAGGGCGATGCGCCCACGGTCGGCGAGATCGTCAAATTCCCGGCGCTCGCCAAAACGCTCTGGACTATCGCCGAACACGGCCCGCGCGCTTTCTATGAAGGCGAGATCGCCGATGACATGATCGCGACGCTCAATGCGATGGGCGGCGTGCTGACAGCGGAGGATTTTGCGTCCCATCGCGGCGAGGTGGTGACGCCGCTGACCTCGCATTATCGCGGGCTCGATATCGTGGAATTGCCGCCGAACGGGCAGGGCATGATCGCGCTGATCCTGCTCAACATCCTCGAACGCTTTCAGCTCGCCGATCTCGATCCGACCGGCGCCGATCGCTATCACCTGACGACAGAAGCGGCGCGGCTGGCTTATGCCGTGCGCAACACGCATCTCGCCGATCCGGCTTTCATGACGCAGCCGGTACCGTCCTTGCTCGATCGCAGCTTCGCCGCGCAACTCGCGGCTTTGATCGATCGCAGCAAGCGTTCGGATTTTCCGAAAGCGCCGAAGCCGCAGGGCTCGACCGTGCTCGCCTGCATCGTCGATCGCGACCGCACCGCCGTCACCATCATCAATTCGCTGTTCTCATCCTTCGGCTCCGGCATCGCCACCGAGAAGACCGGCATCCTGCTGCATCATCGCGGTTCGGGCTTCAATCTCACGCCGAACCATCCCAATTGCATCGGTCCCAGCAAGCGGCCGATGCATACGATCATCCCGGCGATGGCGATGCGCGATGACAAGGTCGAGATGGCCTTCGGCGTCATGGGCGGCGCCTTTCAGGCGATGGGCCACGCGCTGTTCATCTCCAACGTTGTCGATTACGGCATGGACGTGCAGGCGGCGATCGATCTGCCGCGCATCTTCTTTGAGGGCGACAAGGTCACGCTGGAAAACGGCATCGATGATGCGGTGCTGGCCGATCTGCAAAGGCGTGGCCATGACGCAACGCGCGTCGTGGTGCCGCATGGCGGCGGCCAGGCAATCCAGATCGACTGGGAGCGCGGCGTGCTGATCGGCGGCTCCGATCCCCGCAAGGACGGCTGCGCGCTCGGCTATTAACTAATTCTGTTGCTTAGATACTGCGCGACACCAGCCGGCCGGTCGGCACGCTCGGCTGGGTGGCTTTACGATAGCTGCGATTGGCGTCGGAGGGATCGGCCCGGCGCTTCTCGCGCGTCTGCGGCGCCCAGATCTTGGTGGCGAACATATGCGCCAGGAAGGTCGCATCGGCGAGCCGCGATGATGGACGCTCCCGCGCCGGAGGATTGACGACCACCAGCTCGCGCCTGTTCAGCCGCAGCACATCGTCCCGTTCCGGGAACGTGGTCGAAAAATCGCCATCACGAGCGCTATGATCGGACGCCACAGGCGCCTCCTGTCTCAAACCGGGACAGAAAACTCTATCCCGGCGATATCATCGCAATCGCCGTGCCTCCCAATGCGCGTGTGGCGAAAAAGTGCCGGAAAGATACAAAGCTGCCGCCTGGCTTCCGCATTTGTTTAGGTTCGTCCCACAAGATTTGCGGACGCACCAGAATCCGGCGCATCGGAGCAACGAAGGGGCGATGGGTGAGCAAGGCGACCAAGGCGTCTCGTCCGGTCGGAGCTGATGCTGGCGACGCGGCGACGCGCGGCGCAACAGCCCGTTTGGATCTCGGCGCCATCCTCACATCCTGCTGTGAAGCTGCTTATGACTGGCGGCTCGACACCGACACGCTGACCTGGACCAGCAACGCCACCGAACTGCTCGGTCTTACCGATGAGGCATCGATCGCGACCGGCAGCGCCTATGACGGGCTGCTCGATGACGACAATGTCACGACTCGCTTTGATGCGGTAATGCGATCGCAGGAAAGCGATCGCGGCAAGGGCGTTGCCTATCAGGTAAAATACGCCATCCGCAGGCGGCCGCGCGCCCGCAAGCAGTGGGTCGAGGATACCGGCCGCTGGTTTGCCGGGCCCGATGGCAAGCCGCAGCGGGCCGAAGGCATCATCCGCATCGTCAATGATCGCCACAAGCGCGAGCAGCATCTGCGGCATTTGTCGCGCGTTGATCCGCTGACTGGTGAGATCAATCGCTGGCATCTCACCCGCCAGCTTGATGAAGTTCTGAAAGAGACGCTCGAAAGCAAAAAGTCCTGCGGCTTTCTGCTGGTTGCGGTCGACAATCTCGGCCAGATTAATCGTGCCTATGGCTATGACATCGCCGACGAAGTGATTGGCGTGGTGGCCAGCCGCCTGCGCAGCCGCATTCGCGAATGCGATTGTCTTGGACGATTTTCCGGCAACAAATTCGGCGTGATTCTGCGCGATTGCAGCCCGGCCGATATCAGCGTCGCCGCCGATCGGTTGCTGGAGCATATCCGCCGCGATGTCGTGCGCACCTCGGCAGGTCCAATTGCCGTGACGGTGACGATCGGTGGCGTTGTTGCACCGTGGCTCGCCGGCGACGTGCACAACGTTCTCACCCGGGCTCAGGAAACGCTCGATCTCGCCAAGCAAAAGAATCCCGGCTCATTTCTGTTGTACCAGCCAAGTGTCGAACGCGAGGCCATGCGGCGGCAGAACATTCTCGCCACCGACAGGATCGTTTCGGCGCTCAACGAACGACGGATCATGCTGGCTTACGAGCCGGTGGTCGATGCCAGAACCCGCGACTGTGTGTTCTATGAATGCCTGTTGCGGATCGAGGCGCAGAATGGCGCGATCATCACCGCGAGCGAGATCATGCCGGTGGCCGAGCGGCTCGGCCTTGTGCGACTGCTCGATCAACGCGTGCTGGAGCTGGTAATCGCCGAGATGGTGGCCGATCCCGGCTTGCGCGCCAGCGTCAACGTGTCGGCGACATCGACGCTCGACGTCGATTGGTGGGCCCGGCTTGAGGCCTTGCTGCATGTGCATGACAATGTGGCGGAGCGGCTGATTGTCGAAATTACCGAGACGACGGCGATCCATGATCTTGATCATGCACGCGCCTTCGTGGCGCGGGTGAAGGATCTCGGCGCGCGGATCGCGATCGACGATTTCGGCGCCGGCTTCACCTCGTTCCGTAATCTGCGCAAGCTCGGTGTCGACATGATCAAGATCGACGGCGCCTTCGTTCAGAATCTGCAGCGTTCGGCCGACGACCGCACCTTCGTCCGCACCATGCTGGATCTAGCGCAAGGGCTGCGGCTCAAGAGTGTCGCCGAATGGGTGCCGAATGAGGAAACGGCGGCCATTCTGGCGGATTGGGGCTGCGATTATTTGCAGGGCGGCTATGTCGGACAGGCAAAGCTCGATCGCCGCGCAGCTTTCCGGCAAAGACCGGTCGCCGAGATGCGCCTGCGGCGATAGGTCTTAGCTTGTCGGCAATGGTGGCGCGCTGACTGCGCTCCATACTCCGTTCGTCCCCGCGAAAGCGGGGACCCAGGATTGTTTATGCGTCTTGGCTGACAGGGGTGCTGGATTCCCGCCTTCGCGGGAATGAGCGGTGGAGAGAGCACGGGCTCATCTAAAGCAGCGATGGGCGGAGAAGGCGCGGGCTCATACAAACCCGCGCGCCTTCCATCATTCCTTGTCGCTGATCTTGTCGATCCGGCGCTGCATTTCCTCGATCTGGCGCTTCAGCGCATCGATGTCTTCCGACGAGGTGGACGCAGGTTTGGGCGCTTCGCTTGCGCCGCCAGCAGGCGCTGAACCGCCGCCGGCCGGCCGCGCGAACGGCGTGAACATCGAGAATGTCTTCTGAAACATCTCCATATTCCGCCGCACCTGTTCCTCCATCGGTCCGAAAGAGGGCACGTTGACGCCGAAAGTCTGCGCCATCTGCTGGCGCATCTTTTCCTGCTCCTTGGTGAAGCTCTCGAGCGACACTTCCAGATAGCGCGGCACCATCATCTGCATGGAATCGCCGTAGAAGCGGATGAGCTGGCGCAGGAAATTGATCGGCAGGAGATTCTGGCCTTCCTTGTTCTCCTGTTCGAAGATGATCTGGGCCAGCACCGAGCGGGTGATATCCTCGCCGCTCTTGGCGTCATAGACGACGAAATTCTCGCCGGCTTTGACCATTGTCGCCAGGTCTTCCAGCGTTACATACGTGCTGGTCCCGGTGTTATAGAGGCGCCGGTTGGCGTATTTCTTGATCGTAATCGGTTCGTCGGATTTTGCCATGACACCGCTTATGACACTTGAGAGGCGCGCCGCTGAACACCCGGAAGAATGGGCCGATAAAATAGGTTAGGCGGTTTCGGCGACGTGGGCCACAATTTTGTGCGGGGCCGCGACACGGGAATCGAGACCGCGTCACGCGGATGGAAGAGGCCGGTGGTTTTGCGGGATCGTCCCGCCGTGCTATGGCCTTGCGCAACGGACAGGGAGCATTTCCATGCAGGATGATATCGTCATCGTCGGGGCCGCGCGCACGCCGGTCGGCGCTTTCAACGGCGCTTTCGCAAATCTTCCCGCGCACGAGCTGGGCAAGGTCGCGATCGCGGCCGCGCTCGAACGCTCCGGCGTCGAGGGGGCCAAGGTCTCCGAAGTCATCATGGGTCAGATCCTGACCGCCGGCGAGGGCCAGAATCCCGCCCGTCAGGCCTCGATCGCCGCCGGCATTCCGGTGGAAAGCCCGGCCTGGGCGGTCAACCAGCTCTGCGGCTCAGGCCTGCGCGCGGTGGCGCTCGGCTATCAGGCCATCCTTAACGGCGATTCCGACATCGTTGTTGCCGGCGGCCAGGAATCGATGTCGATGGCGCCGCATTGCGCACATTTGCGCGGTGGCGTGAAGATGGGCGATTTCCAGATGGTCGACACCATGATCAAGGACGGCCTGTGGGACGCCTTCAACGGCTATCACATGGGTGTCACCGCCGAGAATGTCGCCAAGCAATGGCAGATCACCCGCCAGCAGCAGGACGAATTCGCGGTGTCCTCGCAGAACAAGGCCGAGGCGGCGATGAAGTCCGGCCGCTTCAAGGACGAGATCGCGCCTGTCACGGTGAAGTCGCGCAAGGGCGATATCGTCGTCGACACTGACGAATATCCGAAGTCCGGCGTGACCATGGACTCGATTGCCAAGCTGCGTCCGGCTTTCGACAAGGAAGGCTCCGTGACCGCCGCCAACGCGTCGGGCATCAATGACGGCGCCGCCGCGGTGGTGCTGATGCGGGCCTCGCAGGCGCAGAAGGAAGGCCGGCCGATCCTGGCGCGGATCGCCTCCTGGGCGCATGCCGGCGTCGACCCGGCGATCATGGGCACGGGGCCGATCCCGGCTTCGCGCTCGGCGCTGAAAAAGGCTGGCTGGAAGATCGAGGATCTCGATCTGATCGAGGCCAACGAAGCCTTCGCGGCGCAGGCCTGCGCGGTCAACAAGGACCTCGGCTGGGATCCGGCGCGGGTCAACGTCAATGGCGGCGCGATCGCCATTGGACATCCGATCGGTGCATCGGGTGCACGCGTTCTGACCACGCTGCTGTTCGAGATGGACAAGCGCAAGGCCAAGAAGGGCCTGGCGACGCTCTGCATCGGCGGTGGCATGGGAATTGCCATGTGTCTCGAGCGCGCATAGCGCGCGAGAACACAGTTAAGGCTGGAGCGCGCATAGCGCGGGCGACCGCAAAAATTGTGGCTCGCGCGTTGTAGTGACGCAGCCGGGCCGACAATCGATCTCGTTGATGGCCGGGGCATGCTCCGGCCATAAACGTATCTGATCATAATGGTTCTGCATCGTTGCCGGCTCTGCACCGTTGCGATGCAAAACCATAACGTGATCGAAGTCTCGGACTTTGAAGCATGATGTTATCCGAAAACCGCTTCTCACTTTTCGGCATCATGCTCTAGTCTTGAGGGACCCGGCCGCAACGAGTTGGGCCAGACAAGGCGAGGGGATGAAATGTCGCGGGTTGCTTTGGTGACAGGTGGGACGCGCGGAATCGGCAAGGCCATCTGCGTGGCATTGAAGGCCGAGGGCTATAACGTCGCCGCCAATTATGCCGGCAATGACGAGGCCGCGCAGTCCTTCAACAAGGAAACCGGCGTGCCGGTTTTCAAATGGGACGTGTCGAATTTCGACGCCTGCGCTGCCGGCATCAAGGAGGTCGAGTCAGCGCTCGGTCCGATCGAGGTTCTGGTGAATAATGCCGGTATCACCAGGGACGGCATGTTTCATCGCATGACGCTCGATCAATGGAATGCGGTGATCGGCACCAATCTCGGTTCGCTGTTCAACATGTCGCGGCATGTGATCGAAGGCATGCGCGCGCGCAAATTCGGCCGCATCATCAACATCGCCTCGATCAATGGCCAGAAGGGCCAGATGGGCCAGGTGAATTATTCCGCCGCCAAGGCCGGCGAACTCGGCTTCACCAAAGCGCTGGCGCAAGAATCGGCGCGCAGCGGCATCACCGTCAATGCGATCTGCCCGGGCTATATCGGCACCGAGATGGTGCGCGCGATCGCCCAGGACGTGCTGGAGAAAAACATTCTGCCGTATATCCCGCTCGGCCGTCTCGGCGAGCCGGAAGAGATCGCCCGCTGCGTGGTGTTTCTGGCGTCCGATCATTCCGGCTTCATCACCGGCTCGACGCTCACCGCCAATGGCGGCCAGTATATGACGTGATGCGCGTTGTTGCGCGCACAGCTCTCTCCACCGCTCATTCCCGCGAAAGCGGGAATCCAGAGCTTCAGAAAGAGCGGTGCTTGTGACCCTGGGTCCCCGCTTTCGCGGGGACGAGCGGGGATGGGTTTGTGATTCCCCTCACGACGTCCTTTTTGCGGACTGCGTGCGGCTTACAATCGCGCTAAGGCTCCCAACCTTTCGGCGCCAGTTCGAACCCCGAAAACTCAAAGCCCGGTGCAACGGTGCAACCGACCAGCGTCCAGTCGCCGAGCGATTGCGCGGCCTGCCAGGCATTCGTCGGCACGATGCCTTGCGGCCGTTCACCCTGCGCAAGGTCAGGCCCAAGATTCAGCGTTATGCGCTGATTGCCATCGGCGATCTCCAGCGCCAGCGGCGCACCGGCATGCCAGTGCCAGGTCTCAACCGCATCAACCCGGTGCCAGTGCGAGCGCTCGCTGCGCGCCAGCAGAAAATAGATCGCGGTCGAGGCCGCGCGCGTGCCATCGATGGTGCGGCTGTCGCGAAAGGTCTCGCGATAATGGCCGCCTTCAGGATGCGGTTGCAGATCGAGCAGCGCGATCACATCGGCGGCGGTGAGTGATGTCATATCTTCATGCTCCGCCCTCATCCTGAGGAGCGCCGCAGGCGCGTCTCGAAGGAGATGGGCGGCCTCGTCCTTCGAGACGCGCGGCAAGGCCGCGCTCCTCAGGATGAGGCCGGTTGAAGCGCATGATGCCAAAACCTTTCGGACGACATCATGCTCCTAGGATAAAATCTCGAATTAAAACTTGTTCTTCCGCGCGCGGATTTCCGCAAACACTTCCGCCGCCGGCTTGCCGGCCATGCCGACCGCCGCAGCGACTTCCGGAATGTCGGCGCGCAGGAAGCAATTGGCCGCCTTTTCCGCGCCGATCGTGGCCGGCAATGTCGGCTTGCCGGCTTTGCGCAATTCCTCCACCTCGCGCGCGCGTGCGATCAGCGCCGAATTCTCCGGCTCGATCGTCAGCGCGAATTTGACGTTGGACTGCGTATATTCGTGGCCGCAGTAAAACATCACGTCGTCCGGCAGCGCCCGCAGTTTCAGCAGCGAATCCCACATCTGCTCCGGCGTACCTTCGATCACGCGGCCGCAGCCGATCGAAAACAACGTGTCGCCGACAAAGGCCACCTTGTCGTCATCGAACACGATCGAGATATGGCCCGACGTATGGCCCGGCGTATCGATGATGCGGCCGCCGAGATTGCCGACCATCACTGCATCACCGCCGCCATAGGTGGCGTCGAGCCCCTCGATCTTGTCGGCCTCGCCGCGCGGGCCGGTGACGCGGAAATTATGCCGCGCCCGCAGGTCCGGAATGCCGCCGGTATGATCGGCGTGATGATGGGTGACGAGGATGTCGGTCAGCGTCCAGCCGGTCTCCTGCAGCGCCCGCTCGACCGCAGCCGCTTCCGGCGCATCGATCGAGGCGGTGGCGCCAGTGTCGGTATCATGAATCAGCACTCCGAAATTGTCGGAGAGGCAGGTGAACTGGTGGATTTTCGCCGGCATTATCGCCCCTGTCTGGTCAATGGTCGCTGTTGCAATGCTAGCACGGCCAGACGAGCGCGTTAACTTCGCTCGTTCCGTTTCCGTGCTACCCTCACGGCCATGTTCATCGATGTCGTGGATTTGCGGAATTTCTACGCCCAGCCGCTGGGCGTCGTGGCGCGCCGCTTTGTGGGCCGCGGCATCCGCGCGCATTGGGGCGACGTGCGGCAGGAGCGGGTGGCCGGCATCGGCTATACCACGCCCTATCTCGGCATTTTCCGCGAGGAGGCCGAGCGCT
>Ga0164243_10010426_pt1 | contig 13356 bp, 20 predicted proteins | sample OricompcompostOP_FD_108781 | JGI IMG/M metagenome (GOLD analysis project Ga0164243, IMG submission 108781) | Organic Plus compost microbial communities from Emeryville, California, USA - Original compost - Organic plus compost (OP) | ecosystem: Engineered > Solid waste > Mixed feedstock >... | reverse complement strand
GTTCTGGCTACACGTGCGCCTGATCGGCGTTTCTCCGTTCCCCATTTCAGTCGTCTGAGGCGAACGCCACCGCAAGTTTCCACGCGGACTCCCACGTCCGCATCCACGCCGAGTGCCTAGCGTGAGGGCCGACTGAAACGCCCCGGTTCTCACCACGCACTTCAAAGGCACGCATATGACCCATCTCAGTCGGGCGATCGCGCTCACGACTGCCCTCATCGGCACGCAAGACGCGAATGCCGACCCGGTTCTCGAATGGAACGACATCATGCTGACGGCGTACGCCGGACAAAACCCGGTGAACGCAGCGCGCTCGGCCGCGACGACGCAGCTCGCGGTGTTCGAGGCCGTGAATGCGACGACTCGGGAATATCAGCCGTACCTGGGCTCCGTGTTTGCACTACCAGGGGCTTCGACGGAAGCCGCCGCGATTGCAGCGGCGCATGGCGTGATACGCGCCTATGCGCCTGAGCATCGCCCGATGTTGAACGAACGTCGTGAAGCATCGCTCGCTGCGATTGCGAACGGGCCCGCGAAGCATGCCGGCATTGCCGTCGGCGAAGCAGCGGCGGCCGCGATGCTCGCGGCGCGAGCGAACGACGGATCGGCGCAGATCGAAACGCACATCCCGACTTCGACCGCGCCGGGCGAATGGCAGCTCACGCCGGGATCTACGTGCGGCTCGCTCGCGCATTGGCGGCATTTGAGGCCGTTCGGAATCGGCAATCCGCGCCATTTCCGCCTCGAGCCGCCGCCGGCGCTGCAGAGCACGCGCTACGCCCGAGCGTTGAACGAGATCAGGCGCGTGGGCGGAGTGAACAGCGATGCGCGCCCGCAGGATCGTGCGGACGTCGCGCAGTTCTATGCCGCCGCATCACCGACGCGCGTGTGGAATGCGATCGTGAAGCAGGTCGCCGTCGCGCAAGGCCGCTCGCTCACGCACACAGCGCGTGCGCTCGCGCTCGTCAACATGGCGATGAGCGACGCCTGCATCGGCGCGTTCGACACGAAGTATCGCTATCGCCTGTGGCGGCCGGTCACCGCGATTCGTAACGCGCACCTGGACGGCAATTTCTTCACCCACGCCGATCCTGAGTTCACGTCGTTCGTGGCGACCCCGTGTCATCCGGGCTATGCGTCCGCGCACGCGAGCTCATCGTATGCGGCGCGCGCGGTGCTCGATCGCATCTATGGCAAGCGCGGGCATTTCATCACGATGCCGGGAGATGTCGTGCGTGGCGTGAAGCTGCAATACACGGCGTTCGAGCAAATCACGCGCGACATCGACGATGCGTGCGTTTACGGCGGGATTCATTTCCGCTTCGACCTCGAGGCCGGCGCGAAGCTCGGCGAGCACGTCGGCTCGCATGTGTATCGGGAGAATCTGGTGTGTTTGAGGAATTGGGGAGATCGGGATCGGGTGGGTTTGTGAGGAGTGTGAGACGTGTGAGTGGGTCCCGGCTCGTGGCGAAGGGCTGCTGGGCCGCTGGGCTGCTGGCCAGAGAGAAGATGGGATCTGCATCTGCTTCTGGCCAGCAGCCCAGCGCCCAGCAGCCCTTCCGCCAAATTCATCACCCTCACCCCGCCCCCTTCCCCAACGCCGCCTCGATCGCCTTCGTCAGCTCCGCGCTCTGCGGCGTGACTTTGCTGCCGAAGTGCGCGATCACCTTGCCGTCACGCCCGACGAGATACTTGTTGAAGTTCCACGACGGCTGCTGGCCCGTCCTGGCGCTGAGCGTCTTGAACAACGCATTCGCGTTCTCGCCCTTCACGGAGGATTTGCTGAACATCGGAAAGGTCACGCCGAAATTCAACTTACAGAACTCCTGAATCCCACCATCGGTCGCGAGTTCCTGACCCGCGAAATCCCCGGACGGAAAGCCGAGCACGACCAAGCCGCGATCCTTGTAGTCGCGATAGAGCTTCTCGAGGCCTTCATATTGCGGTGTGAAGCCGCACTTGCTCGCGACGTTGGTCACCAACAGCACTTTGCCGCTGTAGGTCTGGCAGATGTTCTCGTCAGCGCCGAGCAGGCGCTTGTGGGTCGTATTGATGTCGGTTGATTTGCAATCGGCGGCAAAGAGAGGGGCGGCACATAGACTCAGCAACAGGAACATCGCGGCGCGCATGTTGGGATTCCCTCGATGGCAGAGTGGGCCTGCGATTCTAGACGCAGACGCCGCACGCTGTCCGAATTACGCCGTCGTCCCGGCGAAAGCCGGGACCGCCCGAGGCACCATCCTTCGTCATCCCGGCGAAAGCCGGGACCTCATTCGGCACCGTGCCTGATTGCGATCCCGGCTTTCGCCGGGATGACGGGCGCTCCCTGCGACCTCCTTTCCACGTCGATTCCCACGACCGCATCCACGAACGGGCTCTAGCGTGACTCGCGACTCAAACCGCCGGAGCGAAGCTCATGCATCCCCTGCACGCACGCGACATTACGATTCGCCGCTGCACTGCCGACGAATATCCATACCTCGGCCGCATGCTCGTACGAGTGTATGCGGGCCTGCCTGGCATGCCGCAGCCGCACGAACAGCCCGATTACTACGACATGCTCGCAGACGTCGCGAGGCGCAATCGCAATCCGGCGATCCGCGTCTTCGTGGCCGCGAACCAGCGCGATGAGCCCGTGGGCAGCATCGATTTCATCGCCGACATGAAGCACTACGGATCGGCGGGAGCGGCGAGCAGTATTGCGAACGCCGCGGGCATCCGTCTGCTCGCCGTGCGACGTGACTGGCGCGGCGAAGGCATCGGCAAGGCGTTGACGAGCTTTTGCATCGAGCACGCCCGCACGCAGCATAAGTCGAAAGTGATCCTGCATACGACGCGTGTCATGCGCACGGCGTGGTCGATGTACGAACGGCTGGGATTCGAGCGGTTTCCCGAGATCGATTTTCAGCAGGGCTCGCTCGAGGTGTTCGGCTTCAAGCTCGAGCTCACGTAACCCCCCGTCGTCCCGACGCAAGTCGGGACCGCAGTTGGCACGGTGCCGAATGAGATCCGACGTACGTCGGGATGACACGGCGCCAAATGAGATCCCGACTTGCGTCGGGATGACGGGGGTGGCGGGCGGCAGGCAGCTGTCTGCATTTGGCGTCGACTTCGGACGCAGGCAGGCGCCGAGGTCGCGAGGTGACACTTTATGTCCATCCCTGCCCTACCGCCGTGAAGGCCCAAGTCACTGACTTTGCGGCAGATTCACCACTGGCATAAGCATTGCAGCGTGAGGCTGCTGCAAAACGCATTGCCAACAAGAGATACCGACATGAAATGCGAAGTGGTGGGCTGGTCGTTCGTCGATTCCGAGAAACCGCAGTTGTTCGTGCGCGAAGCCGAGGATGCGCCGCCGCAGACCGTCAATCTCGACGCCGGCTTCGCGCATCAAGCGATTCAGACCGGCGCCTTCCGCCGCGGCAATCCGATCGTCGATCCCGTGACGCAACGGACGATCGGCTACGAGATGGAAACGCTGCTCGCGCGCTTCCCGTTCTGACTCCTTCTCCCGCTTGCGGGAGAAGGCCGGGATGAGGGTGCCCTCCCCTCACCTCAATCCAAACACCGCCGCGATCGCACTGCTGCCGCGGCCCAGCGGATCCTGACGGATCAGCTTCTCCTCCTCGCCCACCTGCTTGAACAGCGCGTCGAGACTCTGCGTCAGCACGTGCTGCTCCAGATCGAGCTCCGGTTTGTTCGCTAGCGGCAGCTGCTTGTACGCCGACAAGAACTGCTGGTATTGGCGATAGAACCCGAGCTGCTCGAGATTGCGCTGAATGATCGGCTGATAGCGCTGGCGGAGCGCAATCTCGGTCTGGCGCCGGAAGTACTCCGTCGCGGCGGTGTCGCTGCCGCGCACGATGCCGAGCGCATCATTGACCGTCATCGCGCGCACCGCGTCGATGAAAATGCCTTTCGCTTCGACCGCGGCCTGCTCGGCGCCCTGATTCATCAGCGCCTCGACGCGGTCGAGCTGACCTCCCAACCCGAACTGACGCAAGCGCGTCGCGATCGGCTGCACCTGCTGGGGCAATTTGATCCGATACAGCGGATGCTGACTGTAGCCGCCGCTCTTCGCGAGCATGTCCGCGGCGCGCGTGCTGCCGAGCTCGAGCGAGGCTTTGATCGCATTGGCGAGCATCGAGGGGTTCGAAGTGGATGCAGTGCCGCTCGTGCTCGAGGGCGTGAGGACCTGCGACATCTCTGCACAACTCGCGCACGACATCACGAGCAGTACGCCGAGCGCCATTCGTTTGATCATCGATCACCTCTTGAAAAGCCCGGACGCACCGGGCGATGAGCGCGCGGAGCATGCCATGCCGCGTCGGCGCGGGAAGTATCGAATTCACGGTTCAGCCAACATCGGCAGCGCCACGCGGCGCTCGCGGTCATGTTCCGCGTCATCAGCTAAGCTCGCGCGATGTCATTTCGATCACTCGCGCATCTGCTGCTGCATTTCGTCGTTCCGCTCACGGTCGCGCTGCTTTGGTTTCGCGACCGCTGGCAGCGAGCGGCGCTCATCATGATCGCGACGATGCTCGTCGATGCGGACCATCTGCTCGCGCAGCCGATCTACGACCCGGGCCGCTGCAGCATCGGCTTTCATCCATTGCACACGTGGCCTGCGATCCTCGCCTACGTCGCGCTATTCACTTACGCGCGCACCCGCTTGATCGGGCTCGGGCTGCTCATTCACATGGCGCTCGACGCCGTCGACTGCGCCTGGATGAAATGGTGAGCGCGTCAGGCCTGCACGCTCAGGAATTGATGGATCGCCTGCACGACGACCGACCCCTCGCCGACGGCGGACGCCACGCGCTTCACCGAGCCTGAGCGCACGTCGCCGACTGCGAAGATGCCGTCGACCGAAGCTGCGTAGGGCGAGGCGACGCGCTCGCCCGTGCGCACGAATCCTTTGTCGTCGAGCGCGACGCAGCCTTCGAGCCAGTCCGTGTTCGGGCGCGCGCCGAGCATCGCGAAGACGTTCAAGATCGGTCTGCGCGTCTGTCCGCCGGTCGTGCGATCCATCCAGATGACCTGCTCGAGCGCACGCTCCCCTTCGAGCCCGACGATCTCCGTGTGCGTGAGCAAGGTGATGCGCGGCGACGCGTGGATGCGCCGCACGAGGTAATCGGACATCGTCGCGGCAAGGCTTGGACCGCGCACGAGCATGTACACGTGCTTGACGGTACGCGATAGAAACATCGCCGCTTGGCCCGCCGAGTTGCCGCCGCCGACGACCGCGATTTCCTGATCGATGCACAGGTTCGCCTCCATGGCGGTGGCGGCATAGTGAATGCCCTGCCCCTCGTAGCGCGCGAAATTCTCGACATCGAGCGTTCGATAGCGCGCGCCGCTTGCGATCACGATCGCCCGCGCCAGCACTGTGCTGCCGTCATCGAGCGCGATCCTGAACGGACGCACGCTGCAGTCGACGCCGACGACGGCGCGCGAAATTGCGAGGCGCGCCCCGAACTTCTGCGCCTGCACCTGTGCGCGCCCCGCGAGCGCCTGGCCCGAAATGCCGGTCGGAAAGCCGAGATAGTTCTCGATCTTCGAGCTCGTTCCCGCCTGGCCGCCGGGCGCAAGTCCCTCGAGCACGATCGTCGCGAGCCCTTCCGATGCGCCGTACACCGCGGCGGCGAGTCCGCCCGGACCTGCGCCGATCACCGCGAGGTCGTACACGACGCTCGCATCGAGCTCTTCGGTCAGACCGAGCGCGTCGGCGAGCTGCGCATTGGTCGGATTGCGCAGCACGTCATCGCCCGACAGCACGACCGGCAGCTGATCGAGCGACAACTCGAAGCAATTGAGGAAGCCCTTGGCTTCGGCATCGCTCGAGGTGTCGAGCAGATGATTGGGATAGCCATTGCGGGTGAGAAAGCTGCGGATTCGCAGCGTGTCCGCACCGCGCGCAGCACCGACGACCGTCACACCGCCTTGCGCATAGCGGATGACGCCGACGCGGCGCAGGATGAAGGCGCGCATGATGATCTCGGCGATGTCCGCCTCGGTTGCAACCAGGCGGCGAAACTCGGCGCGCTTGACTCGAATGACGCTCGCGTCCGTCACCGCGCAGCCGCTCAGGAGCACGCGGCGATTGTTGAAGAGGTCGAGCTCGCCGGTGAACTCTTTGGCCCGATGCAAATGAACGACCCGCCGCTCGCCATGCTCGTCGACATCGAAGATCTCGATCTCGCCGGCGAGCACGACGAAGAAATCGACGCCGCGGTCGCCGCGCCTGAACAGCAGCGACCCTGCCGGCAATTGCTCGCGCGTGCCGAAGGCGCCGATGCGCTCGATCATCTCATCTTCGAGCTGCGGGAACGTTTGTTCGCGGCGCTGATAGGGATCGCTCGGATCGACGGACGTCGCGGGACTGTCGTTCATGAGTTTCACCAGGGTGCGGTCGGCGCGGATGCGCCGTTGTGACACGAGCTAGCGTAACATCGGCCGCCGTGTCGGCCAGCGGCCATCCTCTTTCCGTTCCAAGCGCGAGGCACTCATGAGCGACGAATGTACTCACCTTCAGGAGTTTCGCGAGGTCACGCCGTCGGCCGACGGCTGTGAGGAATGCCTTGCAATCCACAGCCGCTGGGTTCACCTACGCATCTGCCGCGTCTGCGGACACGTCGGCTGCTGCGACGACTCCCCGAACCGCCATGCAACGAAGCACTTTCATGCGACGAAGCACCCGGTCATGGAAACTTACGATCCACCGGACGGCTGGGGCTGGTGTTATGTGGACAAGGTGATGATCGATCTCGAAGGCAACGTGACGCCGCATCCGGACGGCTGGAAGTATTGAGCGCTCGTCTCGGGCACTCATCGCGCTCGTCCTCACATCGCGCGCCGCCGCATCGGTGCGGCGCGCTGCGGACGCGCGAGGCTAGAATTCGCGACGTGAGCATTCGTACGACGTTGCGCGCTCGCACTGCGCCGACCGTCAAAAACGCCGCGATCGAAACATGATGCGCTACACGCCTCTTCTCTATGTCGCCGCTGCGCTCGCCGAAATCGCCGGCTGCTTCGGTTTCTGGGCATGGCTGCGACTCGGCAAGTCCGCGTGGTGGCTTGCGCCTGCGACCGCGTCGCTCCTCGTGTTCGCGTATCTCTTGACGCTCGTACAAACACCGACGGCGGGCCGCGCATTCGCGGCGTACGGCGGCATCTACATCGTCGCCTCGCTCGGATGGATGTGGCTTGCCGAGGGCGCGCGCCCCGATCGCTGGGATCTTTCAGGCGCTGCGGTATGCTTGCTCGGCGCTGCAATCATTCTCGCAGCGCCGCGGTAGGGCCATCGCGCCGAACGCTCGGAGTGGCCGCGCCGGCATCGTTACGGAGAATCTCGTGAGCCTCACTCATCGACAACGCGAAATCGTCACGCTGCTTTGTGAAGGTCTGACGACGAAACAGATCGCCCGCCGCCTCGGCGTCGTGCCGCCGGTGGTTTCGAATCATCTGCTTGCCGTGCGCAAGGCGAACGGGCTCAAGAACATCGCGCAGATCGGCATCGCCGCGGAACGCGCGGGCATCGCCCGACTCCCTGGCGATGAGCATAGGACTACGGGCAGCTGAGATCGCCGGCGCGCGACGTGCTCTTGCAATGATCCTAGAGCGGGCATCCGCATAGAGGGCATCTGGGCCTTGCGGAAACTTCGCCGCGTTTGATCCGTTCAATGCCTACATGTCGCTCGACATCGGAGGCTCGCCATGAACGATCGCGTCTACAAGACCGTTGAGATCACCGGCTCATCGTCCCAGAGCTCGGACGATGCCATTCGCACCGCGCTCGATCGTGCTGCGGCGACGATCAAGAACATGCGCTGGTTCAAGGTGAGCGAAATCCGCGGCATGATCGAGGACGGCAAGATCGGCTACTGGCAAGTCACGATTCAGCTCGGCTTCACACTCGAATGACCGCAGGGCTCTCGTCGTCTCCGCACGGAAGGCGGCGCGCTTCTCTCATCCCGACTCCGCTCCGGCTGGCGTTGATCACGATCGCGACTGCCCTGATATCGGCCTGCGCGAACATGCCTCATCGCGATCCCGTCGAGGTGTATGTCGTAGGCGTCGAGCCGCTGCAGGGCGAAGGACTGGAGCTGCGGATGTCGGTGAAGCTGCGAGTCCAGAATCCGAACGACACGCCGATCGAATACAGCGGCGTCGCCATCACGATGGACGTCGATGGCCGCACGTTCGCAAGCGGCGTCAGCGATGCGTCCGGCAGCGTGCCGCGCTTCGGCGAAAGCGTGATCAGCGTTCCGGTCAGCATCTCCGCGCTACGCGCGCTGCGCAGTGCCGCCACGATCGCCGGCACTCATCCCGACAAGATCGCCTATCAGCTCAAAGGCAAGCTCGCCGGGCCGCTCTTCAACAGCGTGCGGTTTACGTCGAAGGGGGAAGTGTCGCTGCCGGGAGATGTGTATGGGCCGAGCGACGGAGGCTGATCTCAGCCCTGCGTGGAGCGTTTTCGCTGCGGCACGATCGTTTCGCCCCGTGCCAGCATATCTACGAGCGCGGCGATCTTCTTCGCGCGGCCCGCGGCCGTCTTCATGTTGTTCGTGCGGAAGATCAGTGCGAACAAGTTTTGACGATTCAGCGTCCGAAACGTCTTGAGCGCGCGCGGCTTCGCTTCGATCGCCGCACGCAGATCTTCTGGAATCGTCGCTTCGCTCGCTGCGCGGATCGGCGCATAAGCCGCCTCCCAGCGTCCATCCCGCTTTGCCGCTTCGACGTGTCGCAATCCGTGCGGCGTCATGCGCCCTGCCTCGATCAGCCGCGCGACATGCTCGCGATTGATCTGACTCCACATGCTCTTGGGGCCGCGCGGCGTGAACCGCTGCAGGAATGAACGCTGATCGAAGCCCTTGCGAAGCCCGTCGATCCATCCCCAGCACAGCGCGACATCGATCGCCTCGGCGTGCGTCACGGTCGCGAGGCCCGAATCCTTCTTGTGGATCTTCAGCCACAGCTCATCTTCGCGGGCATGATTCCGGGCTAGCCAGCGCTCGAACTCTCGTTCCGAGCGGAAGCTGCGAATCTTCTTCGGGTCTGGTGTGACTGCCGCCATGACTTCGGCTCGCGCGAGCGCCTCACACGGATTCGACGAACACGTCCCGATACATCGTATAGACCGTGATGATCGAAACCGGCAGGGTGATGAGCAGGCCGAGCCCGAACGGTATCGCGGAAACGCACAGCACGATGAGCAACACCACACCAAAGACGAAGCCCGGCAGAACGTTCTTGAACACGGCCGCGAAGCTCATCTTCATGGCTTCACCCGGTTTCATGTCATGGAGCATGATGAGCGCGGGCGCAAGATACGTCGCGGCAACGATGGGCAATGCGAACAGCAGGTAGACGAGCATCGCGAGCAGGAAGTTGATGCTCATCACGCTCATCGGATCGAAGTCCGTTCTTCCGAGCACCATTCCCGCTGCGACGTTGCTCCCGACGAATGCCCGTACCGACAGGTACATGATGGGATAGCTGATCAGCATCACGACACCGACGCTTGCGAGCGGCGCGAAACGCGGCCCAAAGCCCGCGAACATTCTGCCTACGGCGAGCGATCCGTCCCGGCGTTGGACGTCGGCCGCAAACATGAGTCCTCCGCCGAACACCGGCCAGAGCACGCTAGACACCACGTTCGCAAACGGAATCAGCGACACAGCGATCCACACCACGCAAAAGACCAGCAGGATCCCGATCCATTGCCATGGGCGCTGAAAAAAGAGGCGGAACGCATCGCTGAGCCAGCGCACGCCGTTGCCCGCCGGCACTCGCCGGCCGTTCGGGATCAGCGTGCCGTCCGTCGGCTCGGGCACATGATCGGCGACGCCGGCCGTGGGCGGCGCGTAAGGATTTCTCGGCTCGTTCATCGGGAGTACCTCACGGAGATTGAGACGAAGCGCAATGCAAGTCAGGTCGAGCTTTTCTTCGCGGTCACTTCGATTTCGATCTTCATGCGCGCATCGGCAAGGCCCGCCGAAATCATCATCGCCGCCGGCCGGATCTCGCCGAAGTATTTGCGCAACGTCGGCCAGGTTTGTTCGAACTCCGCCGCGTTCGGCACGACGTAGGTCACGCGGACGACATCCTTCAGGCTGGCACCGGCCTGTTCGAGCGCGTGCACGATATTGCGCATGCACTGCTCGGTCTGCGCGACGATGCCCTCCGGTATGGTCATCGTTGCGTAGTCGAATCCCGTCGTACCCGAGACGAATACCCAGTCGCCATCGACGACGGCGCGCGAATAGCCGATCTGTGCTTCGAATGTGGAGCCGGAGCTGATGAGTTTGCGTGACATGGCCGTCTCCTGGCGCGGGCTCGAAGTATCCGCGCCTGCCCGCGCCGCGACAACACTTGCGTAGCATGCGCGATGTTTGCTTTCCTACGCCGCCTCACGAACCCCGGCGCACTCCCGATGAAACTCTATTCCTGGAACGTCAACGGCATTCGCGCCGTGCTCAAGAAGAATCTGTTTCACCCGTTCCTCAAGGAGCACGATCCGGACATTCTGTGCCTGCAGGAAACCAAGGCCGAGCGCGGCCAGATCGAGATCGACCTGCCTGGTTATCACGAGTACTGGAACTCCGCGGTCAAGAAAGGCTACTCGGGCACGGCGATCTTTACGAAGCGCAAGCCGCTCGAGGTGATCAACGGCTTTCCCGATGCCTTCGCGAAGCGCTTCAAATTCGCGGACGAGCTGCAGCGCGATGCGGGCGAAGAAGGCCGCGTGATCACCGCGGAGTTCGAGAAGTTCTATGTCGTGACGGTGTACACGCCGAATGCGAAGGACGACCTGAGCCGCCTGCCGCTGCGTCACAAGCATTGGGACCCCGCCTTTCTCGCCTATTGCAAGCAGCTCGAGCTCAAGAAGCCCGTGCTCTTTTGCGGCGATCTGAATGTCGCGCACACCGAGCTCGATCTGGCCAATCCCAAGCCGAATCGCGGCAAGAAGGGCTTCACCGACGAGGAGCGCGAAGGGTTTCAGAACTTCCTGAATGCGGGATTCATCGACACGTTCCGGATGTTCACGCAGGGCGGCGGGCACTATTCATGGTGGAGCAACTTTTCGAACGCTCGCGCCAGGAACGTGGGATGGAGAATCGATTACTTCCTCGCCTCCGCCGCTTTGCGCCCGTACATCGTTGCGGCGGAGATTCATCAGAAGGTGATGGGCAGCGATCATTGTCCAGTGAGCGTCACGCTGAAGATGTGATGCGTCACGGGCGGCTTCGTGGTCGCTCCTGAAGCGCTCAGGCGAGATTGAGCTGCCAGGAGACGCCGAACCGATCATTCACCCAACCGAATTGCCGGCTGAAACCATAGTTGTTCAGCGGCATCAGCACGGCGCCGCCGGTGGACAGCAGATCGAATGCATTGTGAAGCTCGGCTTCACTCTCGCACTCGACGAACAGCGACATCGAAGGCGTGAAGGTGAATGCGTGCTGCACGGGACTGTCGATGCAGATCACCTCCTGCCCGGCCAGCATGAAATCGGCTCGCTTCACGCTACCCGGCGCGCCTGGCTCGCCCCCACCGTAGCGCTCGAGGCGCGTGATCTCGGAGCGGGAGAACAAGCCGACGTAGAAGCGCATGGCTTCCTCCGCGCATCCTTGAAACATCAGGAAGGGGGAGATCTTGTGTGCCACTCGAAAGTTCCTCGTAGGATCTGGTCGATGCGGATCCAAATGCGGTATGCACCCGCACCTTTGCAGAACGCCCGTTCAATCTCTGACGGCGACGGCGAAAGGCACCCAGCCCGGCTCAGCGATTCCCGACCGTGTTGCTGGTGTAATGCGCAGCTTTGCCTTCACGACTGCCTCCGCGTTGAGCGTGACGATTTCGTCGAAGCAGGCATCACCGCTCGATTTGTGGAGGACGAAGCTGTCGATGACTCCGTCTGCCGTGACGTGCCAGCGCAACGCAGCCGTGCGCGGACCGCCGCAGGCCGCAATATTGCGACGCATGATCTTCATCAACGGACGGTAGTCGGGACCGGTAAGCACGTTCGGGGGCGAAACCGGATCGTTCGCTGCGTTGGGAGTTATCTGAGCTGTTGCTCCGGACAGCGCAGGGCTGGCGAGAAGCGCTGCCGGGGGCGCAAGGCACAGAACGCCCAGCAAGAGAATCGGCGCGGAGATTCGTACGCCAAAGGATCGAGAGATTGATGGCTGCATGCGTGCTCCTGCGGTCGTTGATCGATCAAACGGCATCGCTCTTCTTCGGTCCCATCGATTGCCACACCTCTGCAGGCACGCCGTATTCCTTTGCCACATACTCTGGATCTCTAACCCCGAGCAGCTCTCTCTGTACGACATATCGCCAGAACGCTTCGCCGGCTTCGGCAATAAGCGCTGCACGCACTGCTGGTGTTGGCGCTCCTTTCGATACTATGCCTTCGTCGTAGTTCCGGAGATTGTCGAGAGCGCGTCGCAGACGCAGTCCTGCGTATCCGAGCGACTCGGCAGCGACCTGTGCTTCGAGCGGGCTGCGAATGCGCGTCATGGTGCGTCCCCGCAATTGTGCGGTGCGCTCACACCGGTACTTTTCTACCCGGAAAGGCTTTCATCCAATGAAGCACCTCGACACTGCGGCGAAGGCCCTGAACCCAGAACGGATCGGTCTTCAGCAGTTGTTCGACGGCGCCTTTGCTTTCGCATTCGACGACCCAGCACGCGCCGACCGGGTTCGCGGCCGGCTCCTCGCGCAGGGAGCCGGCGACTAAAACTTCATCGTCGTGTGCTTCCAGCCATTTGAGATGGTCAGACATGAACTGCTGTCGTATCGACAGTCGGCTCGGATCGTCGGTGAAGCGGACTATGAAGAGCATAGGGGATCCATTGCTTGCCAATTGCTCAAAGCGTGCGGCGCCCGCTGACGCTCGCACGCGACTGACACTCAGGCGAAGGTCTTTACGAGCGAATACACCAGGAAGGCAGTACGACCAGCAGGAAGATGATCATGTGCCGAACGGTCAGAGGCTTCGTCGATTGCGCAGTCGGCTCATCGTCCAGAACCAATCGTTGCCAGGGCAATTCGTTTGCCCAGGATTCGCCCTGGACAAGAAAGCCTCTGAATGCCGCGCGCACTTCCTCTTGCGTCAGGCTCGCTTTCGAACAACTGAAATGTGCATCGGTCGAGCCGTCCTGACGTTCGAGCACAAAGCCGCGGCGCTCGTTCTTCGCTGCCTGAACGAAGCTTTGCCCATGCGACAGAATGATGAACGAATCCTGAGATCCGCTGAAAAAGCTGTCGAGCCCGCGAGCGAGATCGCTTTCCGTCGCGACTTGGGCAAACGCAGCGCCATTCAACTCCAGATCTATATCAACTCCCCTTTTC
>Ga0164243_10010423_pt1 | contig 13358 bp, 15 predicted proteins | sample OricompcompostOP_FD_108781 | JGI IMG/M metagenome (GOLD analysis project Ga0164243, IMG submission 108781) | Organic Plus compost microbial communities from Emeryville, California, USA - Original compost - Organic plus compost (OP) | ecosystem: Engineered > Solid waste > Mixed feedstock >... | reverse complement strand
GCGGTTGTAGCGGTCGAGGGTGGCCTTGTTGGTCGACGCGTCGACGAACTCCAGCGACCAGGGGCCGGTGTTGACGTCCATGTCCTTGCCGAACCCGACCCACTTGCCGGCGAGCCGGCGGCCTACCGCGGCGCCGCGGTAGGCCGAAGGGCGCTCGCGCTGGTGCGGAGGTGGCGATGCGCTTCCCATGAGCGGGCGGATTCGGCCATGTGCCGTTTCCAGGGGTTGGGGTCGGAGTCGGCGATGTGTGTCCACATTCGGGCGAGGATGGCCGAGAAGGTGTCGATCGCCCGGGTGGTGGCGTCGGTCCAGGCGGGGATCGCACCAACGTGGGCTTCCGCCTGTTCGGGGGTGTGTCCGGCGAAGATCAGGCGGACGACCAGGCAACTGGGATCGATGAATCCCGCGCCGAGGGTGGGCCACGCCCAGTCGACGAGACGGGCCGCGCCGCCGTCCACGAGCACGTTGTCAGGGCTGTAGTCGGTGTGGAGGAGGGTGTCGCCGCGCAGAAGATGGAGATCATTCTCGTCGGCGTACGCGGCCCACCGCTGCTCGGCGCGCTTGAGCTGGGGCAGGCCCGGACACCACAGCAGCGCCAGGCGGCGCATGGCGTCGACTACCTTCGGCAGGTCAGCCGAGCCGGGCGAGTAGTCGGCGTGCCGGCCGGGGGCGGCGCGGAAGCCGAGGAGGTTCCAACCGTCGACCTCGGTGTGCCACAACAGCTGCGGGGACAGCGCGGAGACGTACCGGCTGACGACCGCTTCGCGCTCCTGGCTAACCACGCGTGGGTCTTCCACCCGCAGCCCCTTGACGAAGACCGGGCCACCGTCAGTGCCGAGGACGGCGGCGATGGCGGAGTTCTTGCCGGCCGGGGCGGTGCGCGCGGTGCGCACTCGGCCGGTGCGGCGTTCGATCGCCGCCCGCACGGGAGCGGTCAGCTGGTCCCAATCCGTGCGATGCATGGTCTCCCTCGCGGTCGCCGATCACGGGGCGGCGGGGCAGTGTCCCCCGGACGTGGTCGTTGCTCGGGCTCGACGACAGGCCGGCCAGGGCGTGGAGCTGCACCAGCGGCACACGTGCCCTCGCGCCGGAGACACGAGCGCGGTCCGGCGTGTCACCCTCGGCCACGAAGGGCATCGTCGGGATCCAACGGACGCGAGTTAGCCACGCGCCGGCTGGTTCCATCGCGGAGCGGACCCCTTGTGGGCTCTCGGCTTCCACCGCATACCAGGCGGCCCTCCCCGTAGCGCTGAACGGGAAGAGGCCGCCTGCGAGGTCCGCCACACCGCTCACGCAGAGCGCCAACTCGGAAGACGTGGCCAGTGTCGGGTCGACGGACCTCCACTAGGGTCCTGCGACAGCTGCCGGCACCCCGACGCCGCACACGATCAGCAACTCGGCCGCCTCCATCCGGGTCTGGCACGGGAAGCGGCCCCAGCAGTTTCGGGCGGCACACTTGCGCGGGTCATCGGCATCCCGCCCGTGCGCCAGGTAGATCCGCGTCCAGGCGGCGACGGTGGCTTTGGTGGGTGGGTGGCGGCGCACTGTGGTCCCCCTTAGCTTGCCACCAGATCGCCGAGGGCTCGATGAAGCGAGCGGGCCTGGTCTTCGGGCATCAGGTAGGTGGTCGTTGCTCCGTCGTCGGTCACCTCCAGGCGTACGAGCCGCGGCGCGCTGGGTACGTCGAGCTGCATGAGCATGGCGTCGATGCCGAGCAGGTCGCCGGGGCCGCTGACACGGATGGTCGCGGACCGGTGTGCCGCCGTGGAGCCGCAATCGACGCGTCGGCACCACTCCGGGTGTGAAACGAGTTTGATCATGGCGCGTCCTTTGAGTCTCGGGGAGGACCCGGGGTGAGGCGCGTCGCCGCTGGCCAGAGCAGCCACCCCACCCCGGGAGTTGGAGCCGGCGCCAAGCCACGCGCCACCGCGCAACAACCCGGCGCCGGAGTCTTGCGAGCACGACCGCGGGGCTCCGGCTCACCGTAGATCGACACAGAAACCCGGATGTCTTGCCGGGGCTGGCCGACTGACCCGCCGTCGCGCTCTCCTCACAGCCTGCGGCAATGGCTAGGCTGCACGCAATTGAAGCAAGTGAGAATCGCAGATTTGATTTTTGCGCGGGCTCAGTACGACTTGCACGTGTCTCAAAATGCGACACCCAGGACGGTCCCCAACGCAGCGGAGGTGGGTAGGGTGCCGAACATGCCAAGCTCGTCAGTCCCCCGACGACAGCTCGGCCGTGTCATCCAGCAGCTACGCGATAAAGCAGGCATGACGGTCCGCGACGCCGCTGCCGAGATGGAGTGGTCGCATCACACCTGGTACCGGCTGGAACGCGGTGAGGCGCCGCTGCGCTTGATCGACGCCAAGGCGGTGTGCGAACTCCTCGGCGCCGATCCCGACTGGACGGACGTTGTTCTGTTTCTTGCACGGGAGAGCAAGGCACAGGGTTGGTGGCAGGCATACGGGTCCGCCGTCCCCGAGTGGTTTGACCTCTACCTCGGCATGGAGGCGGCGGCCGAGCGTCTGCGCCAGTACGAACCGATGCTCATCCCTGGTCTTCTCCAGCAGGCGAGCTACGCCGAGGCGATCTACCGCACTCGACCGGGAGTCACTGACGACCATGTCCGGCGGGCCGTGGACGTGCGGATGAAGCGGCAAGATCTCCTCAGCCGTAAACGACCCGACCCTCCTATGCTCGACGTGATCGTCGATGAGGCGGTGTTGCGTCGGCGGATCCCAGACGCTGTCGCCTGGCGGGCACAACTGGCGCACCTGCTCGACGTCTCCCAGCGCAAGCGCTTCAGCCTCCGCGTGGTGCCCGCCACGACCGGTCCGCACCGCGTCTTCATCGCCGGCGCCTTCGTCATTCTGGACTTCCCACCGATCCCACGGGTCAAGCGCAAAGAACCGACAACGGTCTATAGCGAGAGCCTGACCGGCGCGCTCTACCTGGAACTTGAGGAGGAGGTGGCTCAGTACGAGCAGGCATGGAGCCAACTGGAAACCATCGCGCTCGACACACCCCAGTCGCGTGATCTGATAAACAAGATCATCGAGGAGGCAAGATGACCGACCTGACCGACGCCAAGTGGCGCAAGAGCAGCACGAGTGGTGACGGAGGCAACTGCGTCGAGGTGGCCGACAACCTGCCGGGCATCGTCGGCGTGCGGGACAGCAAGGACCCCGACGGGCCCGCGCTGACCTTCGCGCCAGAGGTGTGGCGAGCCTTCATCGAGAACGTCAAGGCGTCCTGAGAAACAAAGAGAACACCCCCGTATCCCCGACACGAAAGGCGGGTACGGGGGTGTTCCGCACGGCGGGGCCGCCAGTGCGACGAATCCTGATGCGGTGCACGACCGCTCGCAGGAGTGAATCGGTCCTTTCTGGGCAAGGGCCCGGCGGTCAGGGGGTGAAGTTCGCGAACAGGACGGCCGCCAGGGCGAGGGCCAGGGCGATGTTGACGACCGTGGCGCTGGCGAAGACGGCGATCGGTCGCCAGCCCGCTTCGCGGAGGGCCGTGACCCGGAACTCCAGGCCGATGCTGACGAAGGCCAGGATCAGGAACCACGTGCGGAAGTTCGTCGCCACCGCCTGCGCTGCAGTGTTGTCGGCGGCGCTCACCGTGTTCGCGAAGATGGTGCCGATGATCGACGCGGCGATGAAGCCCAGGACGAACTTCGGGAAGCGGCGCCACAGCTCGATCGCGCCGGGGCGGTCGGCGGTGCGCTCGACCTTGAAGGCGAACCACGCCGTCAGCGCCACCGCGACCACGCCGATGAGGGCGTTCTGGGTGACCTTGACGATGGTGGCGATCTTCAGGGCGTCCTCGCCCGCCAGGGTGCCGGCGGCGGTCACCGCCGCGGTCGTGTCGATGTTGCCGCCGATCCAGGCGCCGGCCACCGCGTCCGACAGGCCGAAGACGTCGGCCAGCCACGGCAGCAGGAAGATCGACGGCAGGGCGAAGAGGATCACGAGGCTCGCCGCGTACGCCAGCTGCTCGCGGCGGGCCCGGACGGCGCCGGCGGCGGCGATCGCGGCGCTGACGCCGCAGATGGAGACCGCCGAGGCGAGCAGTGCGCGGAGCTTGTCGTCGAGACCCAGGACGCCGCCGAGCCACCACGTGAAGAGGAACACCAGGCTGATCAAAAGCAACGCCTGGACGATGGCCGGGCCGGCGGCGGTGACGAGCAGCGACAGGTTGATCGAGACGCCGAGCAGGACCAGGCCGGTCTTGATGAAGAACTCGGTGCGGAAGGCCGGCGCGAGCCGGTCGCGCAGGCCCGTGACGGTGAGGATGACGTTGCCGCCGAGGCCGATCGCGATCGCGTAGATCGGGTACTCCACGGACTTCGCGACGCGGGACAGGCTGGTCCCGGCCAGCCAGTCCGGCACGTTCTTGTCCAGATACTTCGTGAGGTAGGCGAGGGCGAGGACCAGGACCACGCCGGCCGCCACGCCGGGCCAGTCGATCCGGCGCGGCCCGGCCGGCGCCAGCGCCTCGGTCTCGTTGACGGCCGTCATTGCAGGATGCCTTGGCTGATCACGCCGGTCAGGATCAGCACCAGCAGCGCCAGGCCGACCACGGTGGCGGCCCAGTCCTCGCTGATCGTGCGCTTGCTCATCGCGTACCTCCTCCACTCGACGCCGCGAACGGGACGGCCGGCGCCTCGTCGCGCGGGTCGTCCACCGGATGCCGCCACAGCCCTCGGGCACGGAGGATGGGCAGCACACCCTCCGCGAACCAGTACGCCTCCTCCAGGTGCGGGTGCCCGGAGAGGATGAACTCGTCGATGCCGAGGCCGGCGTACTCGACGATCCGGTCGGCGACCTCCGCGTGGCTGCCGACGAGCGCGGTGCCGGCGCCGCCGCGGACCAGGCCCACCCCGGCCCACAGGTTCGGCGCGACCTCCAGCGCGTCGCGGCGTCCACCGTGGAGCGCGAGCATCCGGCGCTGCCCCTCCGACTCGCTGCGCGCCAGCCCCGCCTGCACGGTGGCGATGTCGGCGTCGCTGATCCCGTCGAGCAGCTTGCGGGCCTGCGTCCACGCCTCCTCGGCCGTGTCCCTGGTGATCACGTGCAGCCGGATGCCGAACCGGATCGGACGGTCGCGGCCGGCGGCGAGGTCGCGGATCCACTCCAGCTTGCGCGCCACCGCGTCCGGCGGCTCACCCCAGGTGAGATAGACGTCGGCGTGCCGGGCCGCGACCGCGCCGGCGGGACCCGACGACCCTCCGAAGTAGATCGGTGGCACCGGCGACGGCACCCGCGACAGCGCGGCGTCCTCGACGCGGACGTGCGCGCCGTCCACGGTGACCCGCTCGCCGCGCCAGAGCCGGCGGACGACGTCGAGGAACTCGCCGCACCGCGCGTACCGGTCCTCCTTGGCCAGGAAGTCCCCGTACGAGCGCTGCTCGTGCGCCTCGCCGCCGGTGACCACGTTGAGCAGCAGCCGCCCGCCGGAGTGCCGCTGGAACGTGGCCGCCATCTGCGCCGCCAGCGTCGGCGAGAGCAGCCCGGGCCGGAACGCGACGAGGAACTTCAGCCGCTCCGTCGCCTCGACCAGCATCGCCGTCGACAGCCACGCGTCCTCGCACCAGGCCCCGGTCGGCGTGAGGGCCCCGACGAAACCCAACTGCTCCGCGCTGCGCGCGATCTGGCCGAGGTACGCGCGGCTGGCGGGCCGCCCGCCGGCGGCGAATCCGGCCGGCAGCCCGTGGCCGCCGCCGACGATGTAACGGCTGTCGCCGTAGGTCGGGAGGAACCAGTGGAAGGTCAGGGTCATCGGTGGGCCTCCTCCAGGACGGGTACGCCGAGCCGCGTCAGCAGCAGCCGCCGGTCCGCCGGCGCCTCGCCGATGACGCCCCGGTCGAGCACGAGGATCCGGTCGGCGAGCAGCAACGCCTCGTCGACGTCGTGGGTCACGAACAGCGCGGCGAACCCGTGCTCGTCACGCAGCCGCCGAAACAGCGCCTGCATCCGCATCCGGGTCAGCGCGTCCAGCGCGCCGAACGGCTCGTCGAGCAGGAGCAGGTCGGGCTCGCGGACCAGCGCGCGGGCGAACGCCACCCGCTGGGCCTGCCCGCCGGACAGCTCCGCCGGCCAGGCCCGGTCCCGGTCGGCGAGGCCCACTTCGGCGAGGGCGGCGGCGACGCGGTGCCGCTGCGCGGACGGCAGACCGAGGCCGACGTTGGCGGCGACCCGCTTCCACGGCAGCAGCCGGTGCTCCTGGAAGACGACCGCGCCGCGGCCGGCACGCCGGATCTCGCCGGTCGCGGCGGCGTCGAGGCCGGCGAGGACGCGCAGCAGCGTACTCTTGCCGCTTCCGCTGCCGCCCAGCAGCGCGACCACCTCGCCGCGGGCGATGGTGATGTCCACGTCGGACAGGACGACGTGGTCGCCGAACGCGCGCCGGATCCCCCGGCCCGCGATCAGCTCGCCTTCAGCCCGACCCGCCATGCCAGGGCCCTCCGTTCCGCCACGCGCAGGATCAGGTCGGAGGCGAGGCCCAGCAGCCCGTACACGAACAGCCCGAGGACGACGACGTCGATCTGGCTGAACTCGCGGGCTTCCATCATCATGAAGCCGATGCCGCTCTGCGCCGCCACCTGCTCGCCGACGACCAGGCTGAGCCAGGCCGCGGCGATCGCCAGCCGCAGCCCGAGGAAGAGGGAGGGCAGCGATCCCGGCAGCACGACGTGCCGTACCCGGTCGAGGGCCGACAGCCCGCACGACCGCGCCGCCTCCACGAGCCGCTCGTCGACGTCGCGGATCCCGGCGTACGTGTTGAGGTAGACCGGGAAGAACGCGCCGAGGGCGACCAGCGTGACCTTGAGCGACTCGTCGATGCCGACCCAGACGATGACCAGGGGTACGAGCGCCAGGTGCGGCAGCATCCGGGCCATCTGCACCGGCGGGTCGACCAGGTCGTCGCCGAGGCGGAGCAGCCCGGCGACGGAGCCGGCGAGCAGGCCCAGCAGCCCGCCGATCAGCAGCCCGAGGGCGGCGCGGGTGAGCGAGTCGGCGAGGTGGCTGCCGAGGTCGCCGGAGCGGGCCAGCCGCCAGCCCGTCGCCAGGACGGTGCTCGGCGCGGGCAGCTTCTCCTCGGCGATCGCGCCGGCGCGGCTGGCGGCCTCCCAGAGGACGAGGACGGCGACCGGGGTGATCGCCCGCCGCGCGTGCCGGCCGGTCACCGGAACACGTCCGCGTACGTGTCGTCCACCCGCGCGCGGATGTCGACCGGCGCCGGGATCAGGCCGAGCTCGGCGAAACCGTCGGCGATGGCCTGCAGCTCCGCGCCGATGGCCGCGTCGATCGGGGCGAGGGGCTTGGCGCTGCGGGCGAGGGCCCGTTTGGTGACGGCCTGGTCGATCTTCAGCTCGGGGGCGAGGACCGCCGCGCGTTCGTCCGGGTTCGCGATGCCCCAGTCGGTGACCTGGCGGTACGTGCGCAGGAACGACCGGATCGCGTCGGCCTTGCCGGACAGCGCTTCCGGCGAGGCGAGGATGTACTCCCGGTTGTTGACCAGGTCGGTGGCGTCGGCCAGGATCCTGACCCCCGGCTGCTCGGCCAGCGCGAAGTACGGGTCCCAGATCACCCACGCGTCGACCTGGTCGCTGTCGAACGCGGGCCGCCCCTCGGCGGGTTTGAGATAGCGGACGGTGATGTCGTCGGGCGTCATCCCGTGCTTCTCCAGCAGTTTGACCAGCAGCCAGTGCACGTTGGACCCCTTGTTGAGCGCGACGGTGCGGCCCTTGAGGTCGCGGAACGAGGTGAACCCGCTCTTCTCCTTGACCAGCACGGCCTCGCCCTGCGGCACGGGCTGCGAGGTGCCGATGATCCGGAAGTCGGTCTTGCCGGCCGCCGCGAAGATCGGCGGCGCCTCCCCGGTCTGCCCGATGTCGATGGAGCCGGCCTTGAGCGCCTCGGTGAGGGCCGGGCCGCTCTCGAAGAGCGACCAGGTGACACCGGGAGCCGCGTCCCGCGCCTTGACCAGGGCCAGCCCGCCGAACCGCTGGTAGCCGATCCGCAGTGGCTTGGCGGCCCCTTCGGCGGCGCCGGCCCCACCCCCGTCGCCACACGCCGCGAGCGCCGCCAGCACCAGGGCCACCAGCCCGAGAGCACCGATCCTCCGTACGCCCACGCGCGTCTCCTTAACCCGACAAGTCCTACCGACTTGATAGGTTAACGATACGTCGATGCCTTGGCAATCCCGGTTCGGGGGCCGTCAGACGGTCAGCGCGACCGCCGCCGTGCCGGAGCCGATCAGCGCCACCGCCCACACCAGGTCGAGGTTGATCCAGGCCGTCCGGAGGATCGCGAGCCCGACGACGCGGTAGACGAGCAGCGCCACCACGCCGGCCACCGCGACCATCGCCACGGTGTGCACCGCGGTCGCGGCCAGGCCCTGCCACAGCAGCGCCGTGGCGTCGGCCGGCGCGTGCAGCGCGTGGTCGCGGTGCACGCCGGGCGGCGGGTTGGCGACCAGGACCGGCACCAGCATCAGGCCGGCGCCGTGCACCGACGACATGAGAAACGACCAGGTCGCCAGCTGCCACGGGGTCAGCCGCATCCCGGCCCAGGTGAAGTGGCGGCGCGACAGCGCGCGGTAGAGCCCGAACCCGACCAGCACCACACCGCCGGCGATCGCCACCCAGCGGGTCGCCACCACCGACCGCAGGCCCTCCACCAGGCCGGCCACCACCAGCACGGACGCGGTGTGGCCCGCGGCGATCGGGCCGAGTGCGCGCGCCACCGCCGCCGCGGACCGCTCCTGCAGGCCGATCGCGACCGCGAACAGCCAGCCCATGCCCGGGTTGAGCCCGTGGAACGCCCCCAACCCGGCCAGCGTCGCGACTTCCAGCCCGCTCACGGGAAGCAGTACGAGTCCGAGGACGCGTCGCCTCCCTGGAGCCGGGTCTGGTGCACGCGCAGCCCGCGGAAGTCGTCGCCGTGCGGGAAGAACCGCGGGTCCGGCGCCAGCCCGCCGTTGTCGAGGTCCACGTCCAGCCGCGCCGCCCAGGCTCCGACGCCGTCTGGGTAGAACTGGTCGTCCCAGGCGCCGTAGAGCGAGTTGGTGACGTAGACGCGCCGGCCGTCCCGGGACACCTCGACCATCTGCGGCCCGCCGGCGAGCGGCAGCGACGGCGCGGCCGGATGGGCGGCCCGGCTGACGATGCCACCGAGCCGGACCTCGCCGGTCAGCCGCGGCGCGAACGGGTCGCTGACGTCGTACTGCAGGAGCTTGCCGATGCCCCACGCCGAGACGTAGAGGTAGCGGTCGTCGACCGACAGGTCGATGTCGGTGACCAGCGGCGGCACGGCGCCGAACGGCTGGAGGATCGGCGGCAGGTCCGCGGCCGGCGCCGGCTCCGCCGGGATCTCGATGACCTTGCGGACGGCGAACTGGCCGGTGCCGGCGTCGCGGTGCCAGAGCCAGACCGACGCCGCCAGCGTCTCGACGTCGACGACGACGCCGACGAAGCCGTACTCCTTGGTGGGGTCGTGGGCCGGCCGCAGTTCCAGCACCATCTGGTAGCGGTCGCCGAGGTCGACCTCCTGGACGTGCCGCCGCCGGCGCAGGTCCCAGAAGTGCAGGGCGTGGCCGTACTTCCGGCCGAGCAGCAGCTCACCGACCAGACCATCCTCGATCATCGACGGCGTGCCCCACTCGCTGGTCACCACCACGTCGCGGGCCAGGTGCCACCACACGTCGTACGCGAAGTGCTGCGGCCCCCGCTCGATCTCCCACGCGCCGCGGACGTCGAAGGAGTCGTGGTCGAGGAGCGCGATGCCGCCCGGCCCGTCCGCGCCGCCGGCCCCGCCGAGGTTGGAGACGTAGATGCCCTCCGGTCCGCAGTGGACGGTGTGCGGCCGCGAGTAGCCGGCCTTGGCCAGCTCCTCCGGTTCGATGGTCTTGACCAGCGTGGGCGATCGCGGGTCGTCCTTGGTGTCGAGCACGTAGATCCGCGACGAACGCAGGCCGGGCACGATCAGGTAGCGGCGCTCCACGTGCGGATGCGGCGCGGCCGGGCAGAGCGCGCTGCTGCACGCGTTCCACCCGAAGTGGTGCAGCTCGTCGCCGAGGTTCGGCAGGTCGGTCCAGCCCACCGCCCGGCCGTACGTGTCGGAGCTGTCGTCGACGTCGAGCACCGCGATCGCGTCGGGCCTGCGGGCGGCCCGGTCGAAGGCGGCGACGTAGGCCAGCCTCTCCGGCGGCGCAGACGCGGCCTGGCGCGGCGACGGGTAGAAGGTCGGGTCGGGCTTCCACAGCGGCATGGCACGCTCCCTGCGCTCTGGCACTGTCGGCGCCGCTGAGCATAACCTACAATGCATATAGGAGAAGAGGGGTGGCGATCGCGATGGACGCGTACCCGATCCTAGTGGTCGGCGGGGGCCCCGCCGGGGTTTTGACGGCGTTGGCGGTCGCGCGGCGCACCGACCGGCCCGCGGTCGTCGTCGAGCCGTCCCCGGAGCTCGGCCGCGGCACCGCCTACGCCACCGACGAGCCGCACCACCTGCTCAACTCCCGCGCCAAGGACATGTCGGTCGACCCGGCGGCGCCGGACGACTTCGTCGCCTGGGCCCGATGTCGACCCGACGACTTCGTGCCGCGTGCGACGTTCGGTGCCTACGTCGGGGCCCGCGCCGGCGCGGTCGCCCACGTCGCGCGGCGCGCGGTCCGCGTCCGGCCGGCGGGACCGCGCTGGGAGGTCGACCTGGCCGACGGCACGAGCCGCGAGGCCGCGGCGGTGGTGCTCGCCCTCGGCGCCGCACCGCCCGCGTTCCCGGCCGGCGCGCAGGCCGGGGTACGGCTCGCGGCGGGCTACGTCGCCGACCCGTGGCATCCCGGCGCGCTGGCCGGCATCCCACCCGCTGCCCGCGTCCTGCTCCTCGGCACCGGGCTGACCGCCGTCGACGCGGCCCTGACCCTGCTGGCCCGCGGCCACACCGGCCGGATCGTCGCCGTCTCCCGCCACGGCCTGCTCCCCCAGCCCCACACCGACCGGCCCGCGCCACCGGCCCCGGCGTCCGCCGGCGCGGTCACCGTGCGGGGGCTGCTCCGCGAGCTACGGTCGAGCGACGACTGGCGGGCCGCCGTCGACGCCCTCCGCCCCCGCGCCGACCAGATCTGGTCCGCGCTCACGATCGAGGAGCGGCGCCGCTTCCTGCGCCACCTCGCCCGCTACTGGGAGATCCACCGCCACCGGTGCGCGCCGGCGGTGGCGCGCACGATCGCCGACGCCCGTGCCCGCGGCGCACTCGCCGTCCGCGCGGGCCAGGTGACATCGATCCACCCCGCGCCGCGAGGCGGTTTCGCGGTACGGCTGGGCGGCGGCGAACACTGGACCTTCGACGCCGTCGTCAACTGCACCGGCCCCGGGCACCCGGCCGGCATCCCGCTCGTCCGCACACTGGTGGCCGACGGCCTGGCCCGCGCCGACGACCTCTCCCTCGGCATCGACGTCGACTCCCACGGCCGCCCGGTCGGCCGAGACGGCACGCCGCGCGAGGGCCTGCACGCGGTGGGCAGCCTGCGCCGCGGCCGCTGGTGGGAAACGACGGCGATACCCGAGATCCGCAGCCAGGCCGACGCCCTGGCGGCCCACCTGGCCGCGCGACGACCACTCGACCTGGCCGCTGCCTAAAGGACGTCTCGTAAGCCAATCTCTGTCTGTTGAGGACAGTCTTCGATGATGATGTGCTCGTCCAGGGCGTCCGCCTGCGTCGGCGGCGTGTTCGGATAGGACAGCGAGTCAGTGATCGCCGGTGGTCATGACATCCGTCATCAGGTGATCACCTAACGAGTCGGGCTCGGTGCCGAGCGGTTCGGTACTGGCTGCGAAGCGGAGGGCTGGTTGGGGCTACCACCGGTACGGGCAGTGCTGGCGCTTTGGGGCAGCCCTGCCGATTGCGCCGAGGCCGCCGCAGTCCTTGATGGAACTGTTGTGTTCCCACCCTGCCGCGTCGAGCCCGGCGGTGGTTCCGGGCCGTAAACGGGCGGCGCATACGATCCGATCGACCGGTTGGCATGCTCCGCGAGCGCCGCCGCTCGCGGAGGATTGTGGGAGGCCGATCCGGCGGCATTTACACTTTGGGTGACCGCCGCGGCAATGTGTTGGGTAATCGAATTCAGATCGTAAGCCCTTTGACGGAGCCCAGCCACTTCCCTGTTAACCGCTTCGACCAACCGCCTCTCGACATCGGCATGGGAACCAGGAACGACGACCACCTTTCCCGGTTCCCTGGATTCCAGGAGCACGCTCGTGGCAATCATTTCCGTCGCGGCCGGAAGCGAAGCAAGCGTACTGGCCTCTTTGGCGAGCGCTACGTTGTCGAGCATCTCGGTGAGCCGCGTTCCAAGGTACGTTTTGTCGACCGACGGAGGCTCTGGACGCCCGCTCAACTCAGGCTGTGGCCACTTAAGTAGTTTGTCATAACGATCCGACAGTCGGTCTCGGTCCGCTTCCGGCAATTCCGATACGACCCGGCGGTTTCGTTGCACGAATTCGGCGATTATCTGGGCGGACATCCACGACGCCCACCGTGCATTGGGATCGGACAGAGGGGGCATAAGGCAACCTCCAAGGCGATGCGGTTCGCTGACCGACTCCTCTAACGGCTCGAGTCACACCGTGGTTCAACGTGATCGCCGCGCGGCGGAGTACGACGGCCCTCGGCACCGATAACTCCGGGCTGCTCGGCGCGCACGCGGTGGGCAGCCTACGCCGCGCCGCTGGTGGGAAACGACGGCGATCCCCGAGATCCGTACCCAGGCCGACGCCCTGGCAGCCCACCTGGCCGCGCGACGACCACTCTGCCTGGCCGCTGCCTAAAGGACGTCTCGTAAGCCGGCCTCTGTCCGTTAAGGACAATCATGGATCGTGATTTGTGCAGGTGATCTCGGCAGCCGACCCCGAGTGAATCTCCCCCTTCACCGGGCTGCAGCCTGCCCAGTTCCGCAAGCTGATGCGGCTGGTCGCCGAGCGTGGCGGCGACGGCGATCCTCGACGGCTTGCCCGGCCGGCAGTGGGCCCTTGACCTGCCGGACCGGGTGCCGATGCTCACCGCCTACTGGCGCACCAACCTCACCATGCGCCAGATCGGTCCGCTGTTCGGGTGTCGCACTCCGCCGCACACCGCGTCGTGCACACCCTCGGTCCGCTGCTCGCCCCTGCCACCGGTCCGCCGGCGGCGGGTCGCCCAGATCACGTGTACGCCGCCGCACGGCGTACCGTTCACGTCGCCGCTCCGGGCCGCCTGGTGGCCGTGGCTGGGCTGTTCACAGTGGCCGTTCGTAGCTGGCCCACGCGACGTGGGACTCGTGCAGGGTCACCGTGATGCCGGCCAGGTCGC
>Ga0164243_10010422_pt1 | contig 13358 bp, 23 predicted proteins | sample OricompcompostOP_FD_108781 | JGI IMG/M metagenome (GOLD analysis project Ga0164243, IMG submission 108781) | Organic Plus compost microbial communities from Emeryville, California, USA - Original compost - Organic plus compost (OP) | ecosystem: Engineered > Solid waste > Mixed feedstock >... | reverse complement strand
TTCGGGCGCGCCGGAAAGACCGTGAATTTGCCGCGGAAGTTGGCTATAACTGTCGAAAAATTTCTGATTATCGTAGATATTTTGTGCCATCGCTTTCTCTTTGAGGTTTTGGGAAGACGATCTCTGGCTACACTATCAATATTCACATCCACTGTAGCCATATCTCACCTCTCCTATTGATTCCACGATTACTCTTCGATTTCTGGCGAACCGCATGATTGACCCTCACCGGCAGATGGGTGTTGGGATGGTGTTCATGTTTTAAATGTCATTGCCAAACTTTCGCAAGAAACTGGCTCCCCTTATTTGGGAGGGTTCCACGGAAAATTCTGCGAAAAATATCAGGAGTGCACGTACAGGGCTAGCTTAGGGACATGAAGGGTACAGTAAAACAAACCGAATAAACCATATTATAGATAAGCCAAGCGCGATCCATAAAGTCGGATGAATTTGACCTTTTTTATCAAAAATAAGCAACCCTGCAAACAATAACGGCAGAATGTACAAAATGCTAATGAATGGTGTGCCGCCATCGTCTACAGGAAGAGTACAAAATGTTAGCTTTTCATCAGCCAATAGCGGGTCGTCGAGCATCCATTCAAATTTGTTTATTGGCATTGAAACAATAACCAGCGCACTAAATATGGAATACAGCGCAATAACTAGGTCAACAACAAAGAGAATAATTTTTTTCATATTAATTTTTCACTTCATCAACCCGATGATATGCTCCCTTCGCCGCAGCATTACGCGACCATATTCGGAATACTTTCTATCAGGCGCGCCCGGCGATGACTTGATTGAGTCTGTTATATCGGATAATTTGCGCTCAATTCCGCGGTTGTAATAGTTAGATTTTCATCCATCCAAGCTGGTCCACTCCAATCGAATCGACGACCCATGTATATCGGGCGCTTCCAGGAAACAGCCTTACCGCCTAACTCTTCCCATGCAACTGCCGCCAGCAAAATGGGAGAAATGCCGTATTCACCAGCAATCGCTCTTATTCTGTTCTTGTTATAAACAACCCACGCATCCTTATATTCATGCAAATAAGGAACGCCACCGCCAAAGATTTTTGGAAAAAATACCAACGAGCAACACTAAAGGTTGTCCACTCCGGATAGTTATCGACTCCCGGAATACAAATCATTGGCTCGGCCATTCTCTCTCCCTATCCATAACTGTCGCTGCTTAAAAAGTACTCTCATATTTTTGTGAAGTGTAGATTGAATAGCTGGTTTAGCATGTAAAAACAAAATAGCAATATGTAAAAATTTACACACCGCAGAGAAATCCACATGGAGTACCGGACGCACAACCATCGGTCCCCAGCACGCTGCTCAAATAATTGCGCTTTAGCCGCATAGGCTGTAAATTTTTGAAATATTTTATAGAGCGATTATTATCAGATATCGTATGAAAATCAATGTTTTTGTTTGCTGAAGGCGACTGCTGAGGAAAAAAGCGGGAAATGGTAGCGCTGAAAAACGCCCGCGAAACAATATTTGATAAAAAGTATAAGCAAAGTTGCCTTATTCGTTCAGAATTGCCCATCTCTCATGATCCCGCCATTTCCCATCAACAAACAGATACTTGGGCGAGAAACCTTCTTGTGTAAATCCCACCCTGCGAACTAACGCTAGAGAGCGGGCATTCTCAGGCTGGATGTTTGCCTCCAGTCGATGCAGCTCCAGTTTTTCAAAAGCATATCTAACGGCTAGTCGCAAGGCTTCTGTCATGAACCCCTGCCCTGCATGATCAACCGATCCATAATATCCAAGGTACGCACTCTGGAATGCGCCCCTCACTATTTCATTAATATTAATCAGACCGATGATTTCATCCGAATCTGATTTACATACAACAAGACCAACAATGGTGCGTGCTTGACAGCGAGAAAACCAGGTATCAAAACCTGTCTTGTCAAAGAACGGTGCGACCCACGGGTGATGATAGGATTGACTGCGTTGATTCAATCCAATGAGCTCATGCATGTCGGAACTGTCAACGGGCCGAATATAGACTTTACTCATCAGAATAATTTGATTTTGTAATATTACGTTTGATATCAGAGAGCGAATAGAATCATCTTTTACTTCTTTTCTAGATCGTATTGCACGAATCCGTCCGATATTTCATGCCACGACGCTTTACCACTGACGAAAACGTGGAACTCGGGCTTTACGCCCGGATCGGTGTCCAGTGCGCCAAGTGGTAATCCGTAGGTCGATTTATCGTCATCAAAACGGCTAAATATTGGAGACCCACAGACACTACAGAATCCTCGATGCGTGCCTGGCGACGATTCGTAGAACTTTACCAAATTCTCGCCCAGTAAAAATTCAAAATCCTTCGCTTCTACCCTTGCCCGACTCCTAAATGCTGAGCCATGGGCTTTGCGGCACATTGAGCAGTGACAATTCGGGGCCCCGGTTAATGGCCCATTAATCTGAAATCGCACGCCTCTGCAAAGGCAGCTTCCGAGTATTTTGGTCAAAATAACCCCTTCTTGCACAGGAACATTACAAGTAATTGGTTGAGCAAGCCACGCCAGACGGCTGCTTGCGTTTTTCACTGTTGCTTATGATCCCGGCGGTAGAGTTCCCACTCTTCTATTTCGCTTCCGTCAGGCAACTGGCAAATTCCAATTTGGCCTTTCTCTGAATTTTTTATAACCAGCGTGCCGCCCTTCTCTTTGCAGTACACCGAGGCGGGATTCGCCAGACCAACTGATTGTTGGGCACATGCGGTCAAGAATAGTCCGGGGATGAGTAATACAAGCAGTTTTTTCATATCGCGCTCCGATCGTTCAGGGTTTAACTATACGCGATGAATGGGCTGGTATCATCCTATTATTTGAATACAGGACTGCGACTATGGCCAGCGATGGGCTTTGAAGGGCGCCGCACGCCACAAAGCGATACTCTTGTCGATATAGATGTGTGTTGGAATGGTGTTTATGTCTCAAAGAAAATGGCATTTTTCCGGCTTATTTTCAACGACTTTTGAAGTAGGTACAACTGATCGAGACACGCTAATGTCACGCTGTCCCCTGGCAGAAGACTAGCGCTTTGTCGAATTTTCGTCCGGTATTTCGATCAAGGTTAAGATGCTGAGCAAAATGGTACATCAGTGAATGACCCAGATTTTTCTGGTCAATTTACCTGAAGTCAATACACCTTTTGCAAAACTCAGCCCGTTCGGTATAAACTCCCAAATCTTTAAAAATCACCACCAGAAGTAAACGCTATGAGTGCATTTTGTGTATATGGCATGACAGATGCCATTGCCAAACTTTCGGCAAGCAAGAAATCACCTCCGCTTGTTTGGGAAGGCTCCACGGAAGAATTCTACGAAGAATATCAAGAGCGCATATACAAAGCAGGCCCGCACCGACAAGTATCCCCGGCCTATGACGCCCCGCAGTTTTGCCGCGATTGGATAGAACTAGCAAAAAGAACAATGAAAACGCGCGGCCTTACAATAATGTGTCATGGTCAAAAGACTGATAGGCATGGCTCGCCCCGAATCGACAGCAAAACCAAACAGCCTGTGACCGGATGGATTCCTTATGAGCAGGAATCTGAGAAAGGATTCATGGGGCTGAATGATAGATAAGTCTTTCGAGTTCTCCGCTAACTCGAAATTAACTATGTCGAAATGAAATCTCGAAAAAAATTTAATAGCTTAGGTTATTTTAAGAAAAAGAGTAAATCGAAATAGTACCCCAGACTTGATCTGACAAAATCCGTCGGAACTGTCATGCACAAAACGGCCAAACAGACCAACCGAGTATATTGGGTCAGATATGGAAGGCCTAGACGAGAGCCGTAGGCAATAAAAAACCCTCCTTAGGCGGGTCTGTAATCTAACAATTTCCTTTTTTGGCTTGCCCTGGAGGACAGAAACGTCCACCCCCACCCCCTCCGCGGTAATATCCCCCATCATGGTAACCGCCGTCATAGTAGGGATAAATACCGCCTGGGTCGACGGAAACAGATGGGCCACGCGCCGTACAGCCAGCAAGAAAGACGACCGACAGCCCGAGAAATGTGATGATTGTTTTCATTTTGAATTTCTCCGTTAGGGGTAAATACGGCAATGGTAATCGTTACTCTATTCGTACGTATATCATAGTTGTAAATAGGATTTCATTCACATACAAACATATGAGTTTTGGATAAAAAACAACTCCAAGGGCGCATTCAAACCAATGATTTTATTCCAGATGCGTGGGACTGTTTATAGCATAATAAAACTCGCCGGAACAGGTGGCTGCGTACCGTGCCGTCAGATTCCCTCTTTTTGATGATATGGGACGGTGTCCACTCGATAATATCCTCGGGACGCTGCAGGGTGCGATAAATCAAGTTTAGAAGGACAACGACATTGCGCGGCGCGATCTTGGCTACTGCTTCGTACTCATCATGGGTGACATACCGGTCCCGCTTGGATTCCCGGTTTCGGCGAATCCCGATACAAGGGTTATCCGTGATCCCGGAATCGGGCTTCGTGCGCAGCCAGGTGAAGCACGCCGACAATGTGGCTTTCTCCCGGTTGGCCCGAACTCCCCTATTGGCCTTCAGGCCCATTTCCAAATACTCGCCCACGTCATGTCCCTTGACCTGATGGGCCAGCATCTTGCCAAAATAGAATTTCAGATAGATGACCGTCTTCTTGTAATCCTGCAGGGTCAGTTGGGACATACCCCCTTTTTTTCGTTCCAAACGCGTGCGTTCTTCGCAGTGCACCAAAAATAGATCGAGCCAGTACGCCATAGTCCCGAACTGGCTTTCCGGATCCGCATACAGAATGCTGCGCTTTCTTGCCTCGGCCACGTCCGTACCGATATGCTCCCATTTGCCGTCAGGATGGGCATAATAGAACGCACCATGACGCGCGTACACGCGTTCCGGCAAATTCAGCGGATTGCTAAGCCGTTTTCGTCCCATTTTTTTCCTTCTTGATCAGACGCAAATATGCTTCCCGGTCCGGCTGGCTGCTTTCGTCATTGGCCGACGCCTGGGCAGGTCGATTAATCATAGCGCGTTCAAACTCGTTGCGCGCCACCAGCGGGCGGCCATTCGGTTTTTCCCGGACAAGCAGACCCAGACCAGCCAGGAACCGAATCTGCGAATTGGAGCGCTTGAGCGGCGAGCAGATATCGTTGATTTCAATATCGGTCAGGTACGGTAAAGTCATAGGTTCACCCCACTGTTTTTGTGTTGTTTGCAACATGCTGCAGATGGCGTCGGTCATTTCAACAGCCCCGGAAATACTTGACTCATTTCCTCGCGTGACAGTGATATTCGATCCACTGGTATGTCGTTGCCTGAGTGAAACTTCTCTCTAATAAGCTCGAAAAATTCCTGTGCTGACAACGACGGCGTATCAAACTTGCTACCTCCAGGCAAGGCAAATGTCTTACCGAATTCGTCTTTGCAAAAGCTGTCCCATGTTTCCAGCTTATTCATAAGCCTGAAACCGTCAGGCATGCCTTCTTTTTCAAATGCTGCGATGCGATCGGCAATCTCCTGTGGCGTAGGCGTGTGTCCTATCGGGAAATTGATAGTCACTTCCCCGTTGTGCTCACCGTCGGTGATCTTGATAACAAGACTCATAAATCCAGGGAATGTAATTTTGATGCCGCTCATTGTGCCACTCCAGAATGGGAGATTGCTAATGCAATCAAGTTCTTACGTCTCAATTTCGTTGGTTCCACAACAACATAAACTATTTCGTTCATTTCTGCATGCCCTCCGGCGCCGGCAACAGATTCTGAGCCTCGACCGTCTCCAGCACAGTCCGCCCGTTCCCAAGCAATATCTGGCTCAAAAACGCACCCTCAAAGTCAGAATGCCAGTTTCTACCGCCATGACCTGGCCTTTTACCCAATCCCGCAGGATCGAGCAGACACTGATTTCAGCCTGGCGCATCGCCTTTTTCGTCGTACTTCTGACGGGTGCCGCGCGTGCGTGCGGTGTATGGGTGTACCTTCATCCATGCAGCGGCATAGCCGCGATAGCTGGCCCGGGCGCTGACATCGCGGCCCCTGTATGTGAACTGAACCAGCAGCTCGCCTTTTTTCGGTATCGGTCATGGTACCGAAGCGGGTACAGCCGAATTTGGTCAGAATAGCGTTCAGGTCTGACAGTGCTTTGCCGCCGCTGGTGGCGTTTCCGTAAGGTAGACTCATTTCATCAACTCCGGGTCAATTTCATTTACTTGCGCACGGGTCAACGTAATGCGATCGACGGGAATATCATTGCCTGAACGAAAGCTCAGTCGAATAAACTCAATAAGCGCGTCCTCGTCTGTCCATTCATTTATCCACGTCCGCACCATAGGCATATCCGGGCGAGCTGCGATTTTTTGCTGAAACTCGGACGCCAGTCGGCAGGATGGGAATGTGACCAAAACAGAAAAATCGCTGTGGCGTTCGATTTTCATGATTTCTCCTGGATTTCAGGTTTTTCCGCAAATATCTTTTGATAATTCCTTTGTTTCCCAATAACGTTTATGCTTGATAAAACTGAAAAGGAATTCAAATGAAAGTGATCACAGCAGTAGCGGCTCTTGGTGCGCTGGTCGGTTGTGCAAGCTCGAAGCAACCATTGCCTACACAGTCCAATATTGAACCGAGCAAATATGCCGGAACCTGGTACGAGCAGGCCCGCTTGCCTAACCGCTTTCAAAACAAATGCGCTGGTGACGTACACGCTCAATACACAGTAAATCCGGATAAGACGATCAAGGTTGTCAATCAATGCAGAACGACGGATGGCAAAATTGATAAGGTCGAAGGAGAGGCGCGTCTTGCCACAAAAACTACGCCACCGGATTTTTCGAAACTTGAAGTCCGATTTGCTCCCAAATGGATTTCTTGGATACCTGCGGTTTGGGGCGACTACTGGATCATGAAAACTCACGGCAACTATGAGTATTCCCTTGTAGGAACGCCAGATCGGAAATTCCTGTGGGTGCTTTCGCGTGATAAAGTCGGTGACGGACGGATCGTTTCGGAATTGCTTAATTACGCCAGTACTCAAGGTTTTCCTGTGGAGAAAGTGGTTAAAACCAAACAATGATTGCGGCTGCACAGCAGTATTGACCGTGGACAATTTCACGATTTCGCCCTCCCCACCGCCGTAACAATATCCATCCCGGTAATAATCCGGCCATAAACCGCAACGCCGCAGCGCTGCCCGATTTGCTCCAACACATGCGCCAGGCCTGTGCGATCGTCCAGGATCGTGTCCAGCGTGTGGCGTGGCCACCTTCGCCGGATTTCTTGCAAGACGACGGTTTCGATTGTTGTGACTTCGGTCATGACAATTCCTCAAAAAGCCACGCCATCATCGATCTCTATAATCCCACCCGCTCCCCTGCTCTACCCCTGCTGGGCGGGCTTGCGTGCCTGGAGCGGAATATCAGCCGGCACAGCATCAGATCGACCGCCAAGCAGCTGAAACTCATGCACCACCAGCTCCGTGACACTCTTCGTGTGGCCGTCTTTCTCATAGGAACGGGTTTTCCTCTTGCCGCGTACCAGAACCTGCTTACCCTTGACCCCGCACTCACCGACGATTTCAGCCGTCCGGCGATAGGCCACGCAGCGGTACCATTCGGTCGATTCGACACGCTCGCCGTTTTTGGTGTACGACTCATTAACGGCAACCGAGAAATTGCAGGCGGCATTGCCTTCGGCGCTATATCTGACTGCCTCTGAGCGGCCTATATTGCCGACGATGATTGTTTGGGCGAATGACATTATTCAATCTCCGCCAGACACAGCGATAAGTGCTTGGGCGTGTGCTTCGGCTGCCTCTATAGTCGCGTGGCAAAGTCCCAAAGACTGCCATCTTTCGTCGTGGTATTGATGGCGCCACATAAGTCCAGATGGTCCGATGTGCGGGGTGACAAGATAGAACATGCTTCCCTTTTCCGGCGCTTCCCGCAAAGGCTCCGGCACTTCCATATCGCCGATCTTTATCGTGCGGGGCTTGATGCGCCATTCTGTTTCAGGATCATTAAAACAAGGTATGAAACCAGCACGATCGTCATAATCCAAGAACCGCCCAACCGTTGAATTTTTGAACTGAATGTCTTCCCCATTCGCCCAGGCGATGATGACATCGGCCCATTTTTGACGCTGTGCCATTACGCTGCCTCCCGCATAGTGCGCTTCTCGCCGCCCATCGCCTCGACCAGAGCTGCTATCAGTCCTGCCAGCTCTGCCGTCATCAGCGCCATATCCGCCTCAAACCGTTCGGCTTCGTCCATGCTGGATAAGTCTTGATTCTCCTTTAGGACGCTCAGTGGCTGCACGCGCTTGATAATGAGCGCATCGGTGATGCACGAAGGAAACGCGGTCTGACCAGGTCAATGCTAATTTCGTGCACAATTCTCCGGACTGGACGTGCTTCTGTGTGTCGGCCAGCTCGGGACTCTGGCGTACGTACTTGATCGTCGCCTTGTTCTCAGAAGACGATTGCAGCTCCATATCCTGGTCGATCGAGAACATAGCCGGCGCTTCGTCGGCAAGCAGCCATTCGGTCATTGCAACCGCTGGCGACTGCTCGGGATACAGGCTTTTGGGCGGCAGCGGATCGATGACCTTTGCCAGGGCGCCGATGACCTCGTCGGCCCGAGTCCCCGAACTGGCATCTATTACCAGCCAGTGATTGCGGGTGTCAATCCATACGCGAGTATCGCGGTACTGACTGAATGCTTTGGGCAGCAACGTGTCGGTCACCTGTTCCTTGATTTCCCGCATCTGCTTCCGGCCCGGCTCGTATGGGTCTGCTACTTCTTTTTCGTGCTCGCATTCGCTGCACCAGATGCCACCGACGGGCGTTGTGCGCGGCGCTGGCATGTCGGCGAGGATTTTGATGGTGGTAGTCATGACACGAACACACCACGTTTCGCCAGCCACCTGACGGCTGCTGCACGGGTCGTGAATTGTTTGGAACTGGAGAGCGTCAGTGCATAAAAGCCATCAGCAACTTTGTTTGAGAGGCGCTCGATCTGAGTGTGTTGGCTCTAGCGTTCATTTCAATCATCCTTCCGGGGTTGGGTTCGATGATTGAATATTACCCTTGGGTAAAGTTTATGTTGGTACCTGTGGGTAATGTTATTTGTTCTGCGGGTAACTTTATTTTGTAACTATGTCTATCAGAAACAACAAACCCCGCACTCGGCGAGCTGTGATTTCCTAACCGTACTCGACAAATATAGGTATAAACCCTAATATCATGTATAATGCAGTTTGTCTCCTCACCCGAAGCTATTTGGGTGATTTACCAGCCTTCGGGCTGGTTTTTTTTTGCCGTCTGATTAAGGCACAGTGTGGCGGCATGCTACATTGAGTAGCATCAAACTAATTTATCGGAGAGGCTTGTAAGTGACGGAGATAACATCGAATTTCCAAAGTGATCACGAAAAGTCATGCATTTTCTGCGCCATCGTTCAGAAGAAAATTCGTGCACATATTGTCTACGAAGACGATGATTTTGTAGCCTTCCTCGATATCAACCCAATTCGACCAGGGCACCTTCAGTTAGTGCCACGAGTTCATTACCCATATTTTGACGACATACCTGGCGATATTGCCAGTCGGATGATGCTGATCGGCCAGCGGCTTGCCAAGGCGCTGAAACGCATCCATGAAGTGGAACGCGTGGGTTTTGTATTCACCGGTAGTGACATCGCCCATGTTCATGCTCATCTGGTTCCCTTGGTTGGCCCCGCGGATATCACCTCTGCAGCATATATAGAACAGAAAGATCTACAGTTTGTTGATGCTCCTCAATGTTCAGAGAAGGAACTAAAAGACCAAGCCGATTTGCTATTGCAATTTTTGAGCCCATAGAAAGGCAAAATAAAACCCGCCTTAATTGGGCGGGTCTATCATGCTAAAAGCGTGCTTTCCACTTTTCTAAACGGGCCTTTTCGACCTTTTCACGGTTGATATCTGTTTCTAATTTATTCAACCATTCTGATCTTGCTAAGCTATCTGCTCGATACCAGCTACGATATCCCCTATCCGATATATTTGTTTTGAGCCAATGATCAAACTCTGGGCTCTTCTTATCTGTCACATCTATTTTTCTAATGTTTCTGTATGGCATTATCTACTCCTTATAAAAGTTTCAACGAAAGTAGAGCCATTACGGTAACATATTTGGATGATGTAATTGTTGCTAATCATGACTGGACGTAGGTGCCAGAAGGTAAAATAAAACCCGCCGGAGCGGGTGAACTGGTTTATTGCGGGGTAGTATCTGAAATGTGTAATTTCGACACTGTCCCGTCGGGCCGAACTTCGGCCTTTGCATAAAATTCAATAAGCTCAGCTCTGCTCATTGAAATCACATAGCGATTGCCCGGTTGGCGATACACCGGGTCAGTAATTAATGCATTTATACGTTTGTTCGAATCCACGCCTTGCAACTTAACTTTGCAGGCACCGGTTTCCATGTCCATCTCGGAAATGATTCCCCTATAAAGCCTGGTTGGATCTTTCGTATTGTTCTCGTCGTTATAGAACCGATCTTTGTCATCTTGGTCAAGTTTTGCGGTCAACTGTTCACCTCGGTGAACAGAAATAGTTCCGCACGTTTCTCCAATGGGAGAAAGAGCTTGTTTGGCGGCGGGACGCAGACCTTCGATGAGACTTTCCTATAATACTGTCGTGGAGGGGAAACCCATAAATATCAAGGTCGAAGGCAAAAACGCTTTTGCAAGGGGAAATCAATGAAAATCTGCCCGAAATGCGAGACAGAACTTGAAGACAGTGTGACCAGTTGTGTTTCCTGCGGCTATCACATGGATCCGCCTCAACGCAGTCGTGTCGGCATTGCGATCAAGTGGCTTTTTATTGTGTTCAACGTAGCGATGGTTTGCTGGGTATTGGTTGCTATGGGCGTATTTGACCCGCTGGACCCCTCAACGCAAGAAAAGGCGCTACCGCATGGCACCGAGCACTCCGAAGGCATCGGCGTTTCGATGATACTGATGATCTGGGTAATTTGTAACGCCGTTTTGGGTGTGCTTCTGTGGGACACCAGGGCGAAGAGAAAGGCTCTACAAGAATCGAATTTGAAATTAGAAGAGTGAAATAACCACTTTGAGGCTGGTAAGTATTCTGTGAAAAAGACCGCTGACACGGTCAAAGGCTGCCTTACTTCGATGTGATAAGGATATTCTGAAATGGAGAAATAGGAGGATAACTTATGGCCAGGAGACAGACAAAAACGCCCGGGTGGGGGTTTGGAATATTGGCATTGCTGCTGATTTTCGTCATTAACTCTTGCGGCAGCGGAAATAAGGAAGCGAAGCCAGATCACCAGATTAACGCTGTTGTCGAACGTCCCGCTGTCGAAACCGCGAAGGCTGCAGAACCGCAGCCAGCGAAACTTTACAGCAGCGCAGCCACCAGTTCTACTCCAGCGCGCAACTCCGTCGGTCCGTCGAAAAGCTATTCGTCAACACCCAGAAGCAGCGTTTCAACCAAACAGGCAAAACCTAAACGCGAAACGAAACGCCAAAGCCAGAAACGGTCATATGCAGATGGGACATGCCCCTGTTCCAGGGCGCTTAACTGTGTAGGCCCGCGGGGAGGTAGGTATTGCATTACTAGTGGTGGAAATAAGCGGTACCGATAACGACGCTTCGACGGCCTAATAAAGACCGCCCACACAGTGTCCGTCCGCCATTGGCGGGTGTACCCACATTGGGGGATAACGCAGATTTGCGTCATGAATTAAATCAATGACTTACGGAGAGGCGAGAATCATCAAATAAACAATTAGCAAAATCACCCCTATCATTGAAATGACATTAGCTAGATAGCTAATAACTGTGCCAGTGGTCAACCATCCGTTTGCTGCGGCACTGTGATCTCTAACCATCCTTTCTACGGTTTCAATAGGCATCGGTCTATTTATTTTTCCAGAATATTCCGTTGCTCGTTGATATTCGATCCGATATCCTAAAGATGCGCAAAACATGGTAAGGATGCTGAAAACCAAGCCGATAGTAAAAGCCCCCCAATCCAGATTGGCATAGAAACAAAATTTTTGTTTTCTGACATGGTGACTAGTGTAGTGATCGCTGCTAATCCAGCAATGTTTCCTATTGCCATATGTTTTAATAACTCAAGATTCCAGATGTGGTGCAGTTGAAGTTGCGTTTCACCATACTTATTTATTGCTTTTATATAATCAAGTTGGACCTCGGATATCACCGTCCTCTCTCCCATGATCGTATCTCCCTAATGGACCAGTTCGACTGTTTATACCTATAACTATCTTGCGTAATGTAATGGGTAACCAGTTACCCCGCCGAAAGGACATAGGACAAAACACATGCCTCAATTATCCTAAAAACAACGCCCTACTTTTCCATACCCATCCATTTCGAAAGGGTAACCAAAGGGTAACCAGTGACAGCCGTAAAAAATGCCCTACAAAACTAAATTTGTAAGGCATTGATTTTATTAAAATTTTGGTCCCCCCGGCTGGACTTGAACCAGCGACCAAAGGATTATGAGTCCTCTGCTCTAACCAACTGAGCTACAGGGGGTGTTCCACTTACTGATTTTCGAGAAAGCTTTTAAGTTTATCAGCTCTGCTTGGATGGCGCAACTTGCGCAGGGCCTTGGCTTCTATTTGACGGATCCGCTCACGCGTAACGTCAAACTGCTTACCCACTTCTTCCAGCGTCTGATCAGAACTGATGCCGATACCGAAACGCATGCGCAGCACTTTGGCTTCGCGTGGTGTCAGGGAATCCAGCACTTCCTTGAAGGCGTCACGCATGGAACCATACAGCGCGTTGTCTGATGGTGCCAGGGTCGCGTTGTCTTCAATGAAGTCGCCCAGGTGCGAATCATCATCGTCGCCGATCGGCGTTTCCATGGAGATCGGCTCTTTGGCGATCTTGAGGATTTTGCGGATCTTCTCTTCCGGCATATCCATTTTCTGCGCCAGGGTTGCGGGATCGGGTTCGGTCCCGGTTTCCTGCAGGATCTGGCGATTGATACGATTCATTTTGTTGATCGTTTCAATCATATGAACCGGAATGCGGATCGTACGCGCCTGGTCGGCAATCGAACGCGTAATGGCCTGGCGAATCCACCACGTTGCGTATGTGGAGAATTTATAGCCACGACGGTATTCAAACTTGTCTACGGCTTTCATCAGGCCGATGTTGCCTTCCTGGATCAGGTCCAGGAACTGCAGGCCGCGGTTGGTGTATTTCTTGGCAATGGAAATCACCAGACGCAAGTTGGCCTCGATCATTTCGCGCTTGGCTTTTTTGGCCTTGGCTTCGCCGGTGACCATGCGCTTGTT
>Ga0164243_10010421_pt1 | contig 13358 bp, 14 predicted proteins | sample OricompcompostOP_FD_108781 | JGI IMG/M metagenome (GOLD analysis project Ga0164243, IMG submission 108781) | Organic Plus compost microbial communities from Emeryville, California, USA - Original compost - Organic plus compost (OP) | ecosystem: Engineered > Solid waste > Mixed feedstock >... | reverse complement strand
CCGCGGCGGCGGCGGTCGCCTGCTCGGCGGGGGAGAGGACGGCCGGCGGCGGGGTGTGCCGGTGGTGCACGGGCAGCTTGTCGCCCGGCCCCGTGGGCTCGGTCTCCGCGTCCGCGTGGTGGGGCGCGGGCGGCGCGCCGATCAGCGCGCGCCCGTGCGAGGAGAGCGCGCCGCGCCCGGTGATGCCGAGCATCTCCGCCTCTGCCAGCGTCCAGCGGGCCAGCCGCGACCGCAGGTCCTCCTCCCCGCCCGCCCCGCTGCCGCCGTCGGCCGGATACCCGGGTGCCGCGGCCCCGCGGGCCGCGGAGCCCCGCGCCCCTTCGGCGGGCTGCGCCGGCGTACGGCGGGCGTACGGGGAGGGCGCGCCGCCCCCGGCGCGGTCCGCGCGCGGGGGCCGTTCCCAGCGCAGGCGCGCCAGCAGCGACTCGGTGTTGGGCGCGGCGCCCTCAGGGAGTCCCGCCAGCAGGGCCAGCACCCGGTGCCGTACCTCCGGGGCGGCCGAGCGGTCCAGGCCCGGGCCGAGCGCGGACAGCGTGCGGTCCTTCGCGTCCCGCTCCCCGACCAGCCCCGGCGTCCGGGTCGCCGCGAGCCACGCCGTGGCCAGCCGCGCCCACCGCTCACCGGCGGGCCGCTCCCGCCACTCGTCGTACGCCGGGGTCGCCGCGTACCGCTCGTCGGCCTCGCCGTCGGACGCCAGCAGTCCGGCCGCGTAGGCCAGTTCGACCCAGAACGCGGCCACCGGCTCGGGCACGTCCAGTGCCACGGCGGTCCGCTTGAGGTCCCGCACGCTCAGCCCGCCGGCCCGCAGCACCGCCGGCCCGCCCTCGTGCCAGTCCTTCAGCAGCTCCTCGACGGTCGCCAGCGCCGTGTACGCCTGCCCGGCCGCCGTCGCGTCCACGATCCGGGCACTGTGCGCGGCGGCCGCCTCGACCGGCGGCGGCACCGGCTCCGTCGTCCGGTGCGCCCGCCCGGCGCGCAGCCGCAGCGCCACCTCGCGGGGCAGAACGACCGTGCCGGGCGCCGTCGGCAGCAGCAGCCCCCGGTCGAGCAGCCAGCGCAGCCGGGGCGCCGGATCGGCGGTGACCTGCCCGTACGGCGGGCCCCACACCAGCCGCTCCAGCACCTCCACCGACTCGCTCGGCGCCTGGTCGAGCAGCGCGGACATCCGCTCAGGGTCGCTGAAGAGGTCCGCCAGCGCGGTCAGCGCGGAGACGGAGTCGTGCGTCGACGGCAGCCCGGCCGTCGTCAGGATCTCCTGGATACGGCCCGGCGAGATCCCCGCGCCCGCCTCCCGCACGGTCGGGCCGAGACCGGTCGGCGACGGGTGCTGCGGCGACGGCGCCAGCAGCTCGCGGGCGGTGCGCACCAGACGCAGCCGGTCGTCGCCGCCCCACACCAGGGCCTGTTCGCGGAGCGTGCCGAGGGCGTGCGGCAGCGCGGCGGACACCGCCGGGTCGCCGTCGTCGCCCGCCATCAGCCCGAGCAGCTCGTCGTACGTCGCCGGGTCCGACGCGACCGCCAGCGCCTGCGCGGTCTGCAGCGTGAACCGGTCGAGGCGCTCCAGCGCGCGGACCACCGAGGCGCGCGTGCCCGCGCGGGTCGCGAGCTGGGTCAGGTCCGTGGGCACGGGCGTGATGAGATCCGGCCGGCTGCGCAGGAGCGCGGCCAGGGAGGCGTCGTCCCGCCCCCGGAGCGCCTCGGCGAGGGATCGGGGGGCCGCCGCGGGGTTCTCCTCGGTGCTCATCCGCATCACGTTAGCGGGTGGGTACGTCCGTGGCGTGCCGGGAGTTGGGCCGGGTCGCCGCACTCGCGGTACCGTCGGGCGACGGTGTCCCGACGCATCCGTCCCGGAGGGGACTTCGTGGGTATCGAGAGTGACCAGGTCGTCTACGAGTATCTGAGCCGCGTCGGCGACGTGGCGCAGCAGCGGCAGTTGCCGTCGGCGGCGCGGATGCGGCTGGTCGCGGAGCTGCGCGACCAGATCGACCGGCGTCGGGCCAAGGCGGTGGTGGATTCGCCCGCCGCGGTGCGGCGGATCATCGCGCGGATGGGGACGCCCACGGAGGTGGTCGCTGCCGCGGAGGACTCGGCTCCGGGAGCTGCGCCGGGCGCGTCGGAACGGGACCGGCCTTCGGGTGTTCCCGTGCAGCGGGAGGCGAAGCCGGCGGGCGGGATGTTCCGGAAGGTCGTCCCCCGGCCCCGGTCCTCTGCGTCCGAGGCTGTGCCCGCCGCTCCCGTGGAAGCGCCGACGCCGCCGCATCGGGCCGGGCTCGACGAGGTCGGGGACAGCGGGAGCCGGCCCGACTGGTGGCGGGTGGACAGCGGTCCCTTCGGGGTGGGGGACGAGGTGCCGGGGTTCGTCGGCGGGGTGGAGATCCCCGAGCTTCTGAAGCGGCCGGCGCCGAAGGAGGAGGAGCAGGCGGCCGAGGCGGCGCCCGCTGCCGAGGCGGTCGAGGAGGTGCCCGCTCGGCGGAGGCTGCTGCGGCTGCCGTCCCGGCGGTGGAGCAACCCGCTGTTGCTGGTCGCGGCGGCGTCTCTGGTGGTGGGGGCGGTGCTGGGGAACTGGTTCGCGCTGATCCTGGGGTGGCTGATCGCGTATGCCTCGCGGCGGCTGAGTCCGGGGGAGGTGAAGGCGGCGGTGGTCGTGCTGCCGGGGCTGTCGCTGATCGGGGGGATGGTGTGGCTGTGGGGGCGTGCGGTGGGGCGATGGGGTGAGCCGGTGGCCGAGGGCCAGATGAACGCGGCGCTGACGGAAACGTGGCCGTGGGTGATCCGCACGGCGGCGGTGACGTCGGCGCTGTTCCTGGTATGGCGCTCCCAGCGCCAACGCTGAGGGGGTTCGGCGGGAGCGGGGGTGTTCGGGCACCGGCGCTCCCCATGCCCACGTGGGTGGACGTTGCCGGGGGGTGTTCGCGCAGCCCGGCGCTTACGGGGTGCCGCCGCGCCCACCCGTGCCGCCCCTAGCGGCACGACTGCCCGCAGCTGGGGCGCCCTTCAGGGGCGCGGGGAACTGCGCGACCGGTCACCGACTGCCCGCACCCGACCCCGCAGAGCGCGTCGCGGACAATGGCCGGCATGGCCAACACGACCCCACCCGCCCCCACCGTCGGGTTCGACCTCGACATGACCCTCATCGACTCCCGGCCAGGGATCCGCGCCTGCTACCTCGCCCTCGCCGACCGCACCGGGACCCACATCGACGCCGATCTCGCCGTCAGCCGGCTGGGCCCGCCCCTTGCGGAGGAGCTCGTCAACTGGTTCCCCGCCGAGCGGGTCGACGAGGTCGCCGACCTCTACCGCGCCATGTACCCCGAGTACGCGATCACCCCCACCCTCGCCCTCGAGGGCGCGCCGGAGGCGATAACGGCCGTGCAGGCGCAGGGCGGGCGGGCGATCGTGGTGACCGCGAAGTACGAGCCCAACGCCAAACTGCACCTCGCGCACCTCGGGATCGAGCCGGACGCCGTGATCGGCGGCCTGTGGGCCGAGCAGAAGGCGCTGGCGCTGCGCGAGCACGGCGCGTCCGTGTACGTCGGCGACCACACGGGCGACGTGCGCGGAGCCCGCACCGCGGGTGCGGTGTCGGTCGCGGTCGCCACCGGCCCGTGCGACGCGGCGGAACTCCGGGAAGCCGGCGCGGACGCCGTCCTCACCGATCTGACGGAATTCCCCCGCTGGTTTTCGGACTACTGCTCGGACAACTGACCGGAAACCGCACGGGCGGCCCGCGCCCGCCGTCGTCCCGCGGCGGCGGAACGCAGTACACCGGCGGCCGCGACGGCGAATCCGACGCCCATGAGCATGCTCAATCCGAACATGTACGTCGGAAAGGGCGTCGTTCCCAGGAACAGCGGGGCGACCGTGACCAGAGTGGCCACGGCGCCGACGAAGAAGACCAGGGCACCTGCACGGACCAGCCCGTCACCGGGCTGGGCGGAATTCGCTTGGGTTTTGTCACGCACCGCACCAGGGTAGTTCCCTGCGCGAGGGAACGAGGCGGTGACGTCTTGTCACCGGCTCGAAGACCATTAGCCTGGGTACCGGCGGGTCATCGGGCCCGCCCGAGTGCTATCAAGAGCCGTTTTCCGATGCAGTTTTCCCGACGAGTACGAGGACGAGGACAGACGTGCCTACCGGCAAGGTCAAGTGGTTCAACAGCGAGAAGGGCTTCGGCTTTCTCTCCCGTGACGACGGCGGCGACGTCTTCGTGCATTCCTCGGTCCTCCCCGCCGGAGTCGAGGCCCTGAAGCCGGGGCAGCGAGTGGAGTTCGGCGTGGTCGCCGGGCAGCGCGGCGACCAGGCACTCTCCCTGACCATCCTGGATCCGACCCCGTCGGTCGCGGCCGCCCAGCGCAAGAAGCCCGACGAGCTGGCCTCGATCGTGCAGGACCTCACGACGCTGCTGGAGAACATCACGCCGTCGCTGGAGCGGGGCCGTTACCCCGACCGCGCGGCCGGCAAGAAGATCGCCGGGCTGCTCCGCGCGGTCGCCGACCAGCTGGACGTCTAGCCCCCCGGGACCACCGGCCAGACCTCCGGGACCACCGGTCTACGGGAACCGCAGCGCGTCCGGGCCGAGGGGCGGCACCAGCCCCTCGGCCGCCGCGCGGGTGAGCAGCCCGCGGACGGCCGCGTAGCCGCTCTCGCCGAGGTCGGCGGTGAACTCGTTGACGTACAGCCCGATGTGCTGGTCGGCGACGGCCGGGTCCATCTCCTGGGCGTGCTTCATCACGTACGGGCGGGAGGCCTCCGGGTCGTCCCAGGCCGCCCGCACGGATGTGCGGATCGCGTCCGCGAGACGGGTCAGCGTCTCCTCGCCGAGCGCGCGCCGGGCGAGGATCGCGCCGAGCGGGATCGGCAGGCCGGTGGTGTTCTCCCAGTGCTCGCCCATGTCGGCGAGCTTGTGCAGCCCGTAGTTCTGGTACGTGAAGCGCGCCTCGTGGATGACGAGACCGCCGTCGACCTTCCCGTCCCGCACGGCGGGCATGATCTCGTGGAACGGCATCACCACGATCTCGCCGACCCCGCCGGGGACGACGTCCGCCGCCCACAGCCGGAACAGCAGGTACGCCGTCGACTTCTCGCTCGGCACCGCGACCGTGCGGCCCGTGAGGTCCGTGCCCGGCTCCCGGGTCAGCACCAGCGGCCCGCAGCCCCGCCCCAGCGCGCCCCCGCAGGGCAGCAGCGCGTACTCGTCGAGGACGTACGGCAGCACCGCGTACGACACCTTCAGCACGTCCAGCTCGCCGCGCTCGGCCATGCCGTTGGTGATGTCGATGTCGGCGAAGGTGACGTCCAGGGCGGGCGCGTCCGGCACGCGGCCGTGGGCGAGGGCGTCGAAGACGAAGGTGTCGTTCGGGCAGGGCGAGTAGGCGATGCGCAGCCGCTGCTGCTCACTGGTGGTCATGCCGTGTTCCAACTTTCCAGGACGGGCGCGAGCTTCCCGAAGCCCTCGGTGAGGGCGGCCAGGGCGTCGCCGATACGCCAGGCGGCGCGGTCGCGCGGGCCGACAGGGTTCGAGACCGCCCGCACCTCCAGGACGGGCACGTCCTGCGCGGCGGCGGCCTCGGCGACGCCGAAGCCCTCCATGCCCTCGGCGAGGGCACGGGGATGACGGGCGCGCAGGGCGTCCGCGCGGGCGGCTGTGCCGGTCACCGTGGACACGGTGAGCACGGTGCCGGTGCGCGCGCCGGACGCGGCGGCCACCGCCTCGGCGAGGGACGCGGGCGGGTGGTGGGTGACGGTGCCGAAGCCGAGCTCGGTGACCGGCAGGAAACCGTCGGGCGTCTCGGCGCCCAGGTCGGCCGCGGTGATCGCGTCGGCGACGACGAGGGAGCCGAGGGGCGCGTCCGGCGCGAAGCCGCCGCCGATGCCCGCGCAGACGACGAGGCCGTAGGGGCGGCCCTCCAGGGCGGCGGCGGTCAGCGCGGCGGCCGTCGACGCGGCGGCGGCCGCCGGGCCGACCCCGGCGGCCAGCAGGCCGGGCCCGCCCGTGACGCGGTGCACGACCGCGCCGGGCAGCCGGCGCTCCCGTACCGGCCCCGGGAACGCCTCGGCCACCGCGTCCCGCTCGGCGGGGACCGCGGTGGCCACGAGAACGCGTGCGAGGGACGTGATCAGTCCTCGTCCTTCTTCAGCCGGAAGGACCACAGACCGGTGGCCTCGTTCTCGCCGCCCTCCTTGACCGACACCAGGGTCGAGTCGCCCTGCGCGCCGTACTGGGCGTTGAAGAACACGCTGCCCGGGATGGCCTGGTAGGTCTTCTTGGTGGACTCGACGAGCGGCTGGCCGTTCAGCAGGATCGTCCAGCTGTTGTCGGCGATGTCCGGGTCGACGCCGAAGCGCACGGTCTCCGTCGGGTCGACCTTGATCTCGTGGATGTCCTTGTCCTGGAGGCACTTGTTGAGGGCCTCGGTGGTCAGGGCCTTGCCCTCGCCACCGCAGGTCGCCTCGGAGCTCACCGAGTCGCTGCCCACCGTGATCGTGGAGATCGCCGTGGGCTTGTCGCAGGCGGACAGGAGAAGCAGTCCGGCGGATACGGCGCCGGCGGCGGCGACGGCGCGGCGGCGTCGCACAGCGGATTGCAACGTGGTCATGGCGGAAGGCTATCGGTCAGGTGTGCCCCGCCCGCCACGCGGGGTACGGCGTGGCCCCTGGTTACGCCACTCGCGGGCGCCCGGCGTGCCCCTGACGGGCCGAACGGAGCAGCCCGCGGACGGTCGTCAGCCAGCCCGCGCCGACGATCGCGGCACCGACCGCGAGCCCGAGCGTGCCGATCAGCGGCATGGCGATGCCGATCGCGCCGCCCAGCACCCACGACATCTGCAGCAGCGTCTCCGACCGTGCGAAGGCGGACGTCCGCACCTGTTCCGGCACGTCCCGCTGGATCAGCGCGTCCAGCGACAGCTTGGCCAGCGCCTGCGCGAACCCGGCGACCGCCGCGAGACACGCCACGAGCACCGCGCCGAAGAAGACCGCCGCCATGATCGCGGCCCCCAGCACCACCGCCACCACCGTCACGATGATGATCTCCGGCGCGCGGGACCGCAGTCCCGCCCCGACCGCCGTGCCCAGCGCGTTGCCCGCGCCCGCCGCCACGCCCACGATGCCCAGCGACACCGCCGCGCTCTGACCGGTCATCGGATGCTCGCGCAGCAGGAACGCCAGGAAGAAGATGAGGAAGCCGGTGAGGCAGCGGATGGAGGCGTTGGCGCCCAGCGCGTGGGTGACCGCCGGGCCGACCGTGCGCAGCCCGGGTTTCTCCGCCTTGCGGTGCGGCCCGTGCAGATGCTGCTCGTCGGCGGCGAGCAGCGCCACGGCCTCACCCTTGGCGGAGTCCACCTTCGGCGGCAGCCGGAACGACAGGAACATGCCGGCGACGAACAGCACGAACGCCCCGTACAACGGCCAGCGCGCGCCCAGATGCTGAAGGCCCGCGCCGATCGGCGCCGCGATCCCCGTGGCGAGCAGGCCGCCGAGGGTCACCCGCGAGTTCGCCTTCACCAGGGAGAAGGCGGGCGGCAGCAGCCGCGGCACGACCGCGCTTCTGACCACCCCGTACGCCTTGGACGCCACCAGCACGCCCAGCGCCGCCGGATACAGCTCCAGGCCGCCGCTGACCACCGCGCCGGACAGCACCAGCGCGAGCAGCGCACGCGTCAGCATCGCGCCCGCCATGGCGGCCCGGCGGCCGTGCGGCACCTTGTCGAGGAGCGGGCCGACGACCGGGGCGAGCAGCGTGAACGGCGCCATCGTGATGGCCAGGTAGAGGGCGACGCGCCCGCGCGCCTCGTCGGTGGGGACGGAGAAGAACACGGTGGACGCCAGCGCGACCGTGATCATCATGTCGCCGGCGCCGTTCACCCCGTGCAGTTCGATCAGCTTGCCGAGGCCGGACTCGCCCGCGCCGTGCGCGTGGGTCACCTTGCGGATGCCGCGAGCGGTTCTGGTCACCGGGAAGTGCAGCGCCCGGCCGAACGCGCGAAGACGGCCGCCCGCCCGGACCGTGCCGAGGCGCCGGCCGCGTCCCTTGCCCCCCGGGGTCCCACCGGTACCGGTGGCGCCCTGGGGTGTCCTCGCGGTAGCCACGACGTCATAGTGCCCCGAGTTGGCGGTGCGTAGTGCCGTAACACCGGGTACAGGGCCTTCGGTGCCACTGTACGGCCGAACGCGCCGGGGCGGTGGCCGGGCGGCCCGCGGACGCCGGCGGACCGTTCGCCCGCCGCCCCCCCCGGGCGCCCCCCGGCGCCCGACAAACCGGCGCGCGCCGTTCCGTAACAACCGTCGGTGTAGGCCCAGCGCACGCGAGCAGGTAGCGTGCGTATCTCAGCCATCCCGCAGAATGGATGGTGGGCGCGCCCGAGCACGATGCGGCGCGGACGTCGACGCGGTCCCCCGGTCCGCTCCGTCCGCCCCCCGCGCTGGGAGTGGCGCACTCGTGAGACGGCGTAGGAGAGAAGCGATACCTGTGAGCGCAGCGACAACGCGAAGCCGCACCCCCGACCGTCTGTGCGCCGAGGCCGTCGACCTCGCCCGTGCCGCAGCCGAGGAGGCCGCCGCGCCCGGGGTCGTGGGCGAGCACGAGGGGATGGTCTCCGAGGGCGACCGCGTCGTCACGCACTACTTCGGGTGCCGCGAGCTCGGTTACCGCGGATGGCGGTGGGCCGTCACCGTCGCCCGCGCCTCCCGCGCCAAGATCGTCACGGTGGACGAGGTCGTCCTGCTGCCCGGCCCCGACGCCGTCCTGGCACCCGAGTGGGTGCCGTGGAGCGAGCGGCTGCGCCCCGGCGACCTGGGCCCCGGCGACCTGCTGCCGACCGAGGCCGACGACCCGCGTCTGGAGCCCGGTTACACCGGCGCGGACGAGCCGCCGCCGAACTCGGCGCTCACCGAGGACCTTGCGGACCTCGTGGACGCCGAGGACGCGGAGGTCACCGGCGGCAGCCCCGCCCAGCAGACCGTCACCCCGTCCCGCGGCTCGATCGCCGCGGTCGCCGAGGAACTGGGCCTGCGCCGCGCCCGCGTCCTCTCCCGCTACGGGCTGCACTCCGCCGCCGCCCGCTGGGAGGAGGCGTTCGGCCCGAAGACCCCGATGGCGCAGGCGGCTCCCGCCTCCTGCGAGTCCTGCGGCTTCCTCGTCCCGATCGGCGGCTCGCTGGGCCAGGCGTTCGGCGTGTGCGCCAACGAGTTCTCCCCGGCCGACGGCCGGGTCGTCTCCCTCGCCTTCGGCTGCGGCGGCCACTCCGAGGCCGCGGTCATGCCGAAGACCCCGCAGCCGGCCCCGCCGGTCATCGACGAGACCCGCGTCGACCCCTTCCCCCTCCGCCCGTCCCCCGACTCGGGCTCGGTCCCGGCGACGGAGGACGCGTCGTCGGCGGAGCTGGGGCACTCGTAGCGCCACCCGAGGGCGGCACGCCACGGAGGCGTGCCGCCGCTCACGGGGGCCCCTCGCTCACTCGTCCTCGAAGATCTCCTCGGCCTTCGGAACGGTGACGGCCCGGGCGAGCCAGCTGCGGAGAACCTCGGGGTCGCCGCACTCCGTGACGCGGCTGCGGACGGCGTCGGAGATGTCGAGGCCGCGCTGTTCGAGGACGAGCAGCACGTCTTCGGCACGGCCTTCCGCGCGGGCCTCCGCGCGGGCTTCTTCCCTGATCTCTTCGACGAGGTAGGACTTGTAGAAGGAAAGGTCCACGGCCACCAGGTTCCTCCAGACGTGCTTGGCCGGGTACTTGCCCAGGCCCTGTGCGGTGAATTCGACGATGGGGTCCGCGATGTCCTCGGGCGCGTCCCGCAGTGCGGTGGACAGGGCCTTCAGTATCGCATCGACACATGGTTCGGCGGCGTGTGTGATGGCCGCCAGGCTGGCCAGGACGAGGTCGGCGCGGGCCTCCTCCGGGTCCGTGATCACGGGCATGTTGTGCGGTCCCGCGACCACGGGGCGCAGGGTGAGCGTGGGGAGCTGGGGCGGTCCGCTGGACACGGCGCGCTGGGCCCAGGCGGCTGTGGCGTGGTCCTGGCAGACGACCAGGAGCGCGGTCGGAAGCCGGTACTTCGTCCACAGGTACGCGGTGTAGTACGCCCAGCTCGCCGGCTTTTCCACGTCCCGCTTGCCCTGGGACTCGATGGCCAGAAGGAAGGGGCCCTCCGCCTCGGTCTCGAAGCGGAGGAGTGTGTCGACCCGGCGTTCGACCGGTCTCGTTTCCGTGAGGTCGGTCGGCAGAACGGCTGCCTTCGTCGGCCGCGGGATGTCGACCCCCAGATAGCGGGAGACGCGGCTGAAGAGTCCCGGGTCGTGCTGGAAGATCCGGTGCATTGCCTCGTGGGGCGGGCTGACCATGGGGTTCCTGGGCTCCTACGGAATTCAGGGCTGGGGCGTCGAGCGTAGGAGCGCCAGGGTGCGAACTTCCCGGCGGGCGGGGGACGTTCATTCGCCCGGGTGATCTTCTGTCGGCGGTGTCCGGGCGGCGTACGTCGTGAGGCGGGCGGCGAAGTCGCGCATCCGGGTACGGAGTTCGGGTGGGCCCTCGATGACGAAGGGGCGGTCCAGGGCGGCCAGGACGGGTGGGAGCCAGTCCAGGTGTTCCGCGTGGATCTCCACCCGCTGCCATCCCGGCTCGTGTTCCTCCAGGGTCGCGACCGTCGCGGGCAGGTGCGTGCGGAGGTGCTCGGGCGTCGCCCGGACGCGCAGGGTCACCTCGTAGCGGTACGCGGCCGTCGCGAAGCCCGTCACCAGGCGGGCCGCCGGGTCCACGTCCTCCGGCACCTCGAACGAGCCGGGGAGCGTGCGGGCGTCAGTGATGCGGTCGAGGCGGAACGTGCGGTCCTCGTCGCGGTCCGCGTCCTTCCCCGTGACGTACCACCGGCCCGCGTGCGCCACGATCCCGTACGGGTGCAGGGTGCGGTCACCGCCGCGGCCCTCGCGGTCGGTGTGGCGGACGGAGACGGGGCGGCGGTGACGTACCGCGTCGGCCAGGGTGAGCAGGACGCCCGCGTCCGGGCTCGCGAAGTCCCCGAGCCCTTCCGTGAAGGACAGCGACTCCAGCACGGCGTCCAGCCGGCCGGCCAGATGCCGGGGCAGCACGCGGCGGATCTTCGCCGCCGCCGTCTCGTTCGCCGTGCGCTGCGCCGTCGTCAGCCCCGCCCTGCGCCCCGCGACCAGACCGAGCAGCACCGCCAGCGCCTCCTCGTCGCCGAACATCAGCGGCGGCACGCGGTAACCCCGCCCCAGCCGGTACCCGCCGTAGCGCCCGCGCACCGACTCCACCGGCACGTCCAGGTCGACCAGCTGGTCCACGTACCGGCGCACGGTCCGTCCGTCCACGCCGAGCCGGTCGGCCAGCTCCGCCACGGTCCGGGTGCCGCCCGACTGCAGCAGCTCCAGCAAGGTCAGGACGCGGGCGGCGGGTCGGGGCATGGGGACCACGTTAGTTCCGATACCGGGCGGGTTCTGACCGGTATTGCTTCTACCGTCGGCCGTGCACGTCAAAATCGTCGTACGGCCGAGGAGTCACCCCATGCAGTTCGCATCCGTCCGCATCATCACCGCCGACGTGGCCCGCCTCGTCGCCTTCTACGAGCGCGTCCTGGGCGTGCCCGCCGCCTGGGCCACCGAGCACTTCGCCGAGCTGCGGACCGACGGCGCGACCCTCGCGATCGCCGGCACCGCGACCGTCCCGATGTTCGCGCCCGGCTCAGCGCGCCCGGCGGCCAACGCGAGCGCGATCGTCGAGTTCCAGGTCGACGACGTGGACCGCGTCCACAAGGAACTGGACGACTTCCTCACCGACGTCGTCAACGGCCCCGCCACCATGCCCTGGGGCAACCGCTCCCTCCTCTTCCGCGACCCGGACGGCAACCTCGTCAACTTCTTCACCCGCTGACACGGGGTGTGTGTCCGGTCACTGTCCGGAGGTTGTCCGTAGCCGTCGGCGCCGTACCCGCCGTTGGTGCGGGTAGGGCGCCGGGGTGCGTCACGGACGGATCCGAGGGAGAGGTGCGGGATGACGGCGGTGGAGGCGGAGTCGGGCGGGGTCGAGGACGAGATGGACGAGCCCGGCTGGGAGGTCGACCCCGACGACGAGTGGGGCGTCGCGGTCATCACGACCGTGGGCCGCCAGATCAAGCTGCGGCGCGAGGCGGCAGGGCTGAGGGTGCCCGACTTCGGGCGGGCCGTCGGGTACGGCGAGGACATGATCTACAAGATCGAGAGCGGGAAGCGGATTCCTCGCCAGGAGTTCCTGGACCGGGCGGACGAGCTGCTGGAGGCGGGAGGTCTGCTGTCGGCCGCGTGGGAGGACGTGAAGAAGGTCCGGTATCCCAAGAAGGTGCGTGCGCTCGGTAAGTTGGAGGCCCGCGCGGTCGAGATCGGCCTCTACGAGTGCCACATCATCCCCGGCCTTCTGCAGACGCCGGAACACGCTCGTGCGGTGATCAGTTCGGCTCAGCCGCCCTACTCACCGGACGACGTGGAGCGCATGGTGGCCGCACGGTTGGCCCGGCAGACGGTCTTCGACCGTGATCCGGCTCCGGCGCTCAGCTTCGTCATGGAGGAGGGCGTGCTCCGCCGCCCCATCGGCGGGCGGGCCGCCTGGCAGGGCCAGCTGCAACGGCTTTTGGACGTCGCGCAGTTGCACCATGTCGTGCTCCAGGTGATGCCGACGGACTGCGAGACCCACTCCGGACTGGACGGCAGGATCGAGCTGCTGAAGTTCGACGACGGCACGGCGATGGGGCGCTCCGACGGCGCGTTCAACGGCCGCCCGACCTCGGATCCGCGACAACTGCGCATTCTCGAGCTGCGGTATGGAACGATCCGAGCGCAGGCGCTCACTCCACGTGAGTCGCTGGCCTTCGTCCGACAACTGCTGGGAGAAGCATGAGCAGTGAGCTGAACTGGTTCAAGAGCAGCTACAGCGGCGGCAACGACGGCAACTCCTGCGTCGAACTCGCCCTCACCCCCCGGACCGTCCACGTCCGGGACTCCAAGGACACCACCGGCCCCCGGCTGGCCTTCGCCCCCGACGCGTGGGCGCGTTTCCTTCCTTACGTGCAGCGGGGCTGAACGCGCGACAACCCCCGGGGGCGGCCGGAGCCGCTCTCGGGGGTGTGTGTTGCGCGCGGGTCTGCGTCAGAGGCTGACGCCGTGGGCGCGCAGGAAGCTCACCGGGTTGACGGCGGAGCCGTAGTTCGGGGTCGTGCGGATCTCGAAGTGCAGGTGCGGACCGCTGGAGTTGCCGGTGTTGCCGGACAGGGCGATCTTCTGGCCGGTCTTCACGACCTGGCCGACCTTCACGTTCACGGACGACAGGTGGGCGTACTGCGAGTACGTCTTGTTGCCGTGCTTGATCACGATGGCGTTG
>Ga0164243_10010419_pt1 | contig 13359 bp, 13 predicted proteins | sample OricompcompostOP_FD_108781 | JGI IMG/M metagenome (GOLD analysis project Ga0164243, IMG submission 108781) | Organic Plus compost microbial communities from Emeryville, California, USA - Original compost - Organic plus compost (OP) | ecosystem: Engineered > Solid waste > Mixed feedstock >... | reverse complement strand
CTTCGTGTCCGGGGTGAAGCTGCCGGGCAACTTCCCGATCGCGCTCGCGGCGCTGCTGCTCGGCTCGGCGATCGCGTGGACCGGCGGGGTCATGGACACGGCGAAGGTCGGCGACGCCGTCGAGTCGATCGCGATCGGCCTACCCTCCCTGAACCTCGACCTGCTCTTCGACGGCCTGGAGGACATCTCGCCCCTGCTGGCGACCGCGATCCCGCTCGGGATCTACAACTTCACCGAGGCGATGAGCAACGTCGAGAGCGCCGCCGCGGCCGGCGACGACTACGACCTGCGCTCGGTGCTGCTGGCCGACGGGACCGGCGCGGTCGTCGGCTCGGCGCTCGGGTGCCCGTTCCCGCCCGCGGTCTACGTGGGCCAGCCGGGCTGGAAGGCCGCCGGCGGCCGGATCGCCTACTCGCTGGCCACCGGCGTGGCGATCTTCCTCTTCTGCCTCTTCGGGGTCTTCCCGCTGCTGGACGCGCTGCTGCCGGTGCCCGCGATCGTCCCCGTCCTGCTCTACATCGGCCTGGTGATCGGCGCCCAGTCGTTCCGCGAGGTGCCGAAGGCCCACTACGCCGCGGTCGTCCTGGCGACCGTGCCGAACATCGCCTCTTGGGGGACCGGCCAGATCGACAACGCGCTGTCGGCCGCCGGGACGTCGGCGGCCCAGCTGCCCGACGGCGCGCTGACCGGGGCCGGCGTCATCTACGACGGGCTAAAGGCGCTCGGGTCGGGCGCGGTGCTGGCCGGGATGGTGCTCGGCGCGATCGCAGTCTTCGTGATCGAGCGGAAGTTCCTCTGGGCGGCCGGCTACGCGGCCTTCGGCGGCGTGATGGTCTCGATCGGGCTGATGCACGGCGAGAAGGTCCACGTCTTCACGAACGGGAGGATGGCCCTCGGCTACGGGTTCCTCGCGCTGACCTGCCTGGCGTTCCACCTGCTGCGCGCGCCGCAGCGCCAGCCCGATCCCGACGACCCCGTCGACGTCGCCGCCGCGGCGGCCGCCGCGGCGGCCCCGCCCCTGCGGCTGCGCCTGCCCGGTCGCGACGGCGTCCCGGCGCCGGCGGGCGACTGACGCTCCCTGGCCGGAGGACCGCGCCGCGTCCGGCTCGCCGGGCGCGGCGCTCCGTCCCTCCGTCGCCCCGGACCGCTCGGCGCCGACCGCCGACGGTCAGGGGACGAGGCTCGCGAGGCTCGGCGCGGGCGCGTCGCGGTCGACGAGCGACGGGTCCAGCGGCCCGTCGCGGCGCCCGTCGACGACGCGTTGCAGCAGCGCCTCGTAGCGGTCGGTGACGACGTCCCAGGAGTAGGCCTTCGCCCGCTCCAGCGACGCCGCGCGCAGGCGCGCCACCCGCTCGGGGTCGCGCAGCAGCGCCTCGAGCTCGCGGGCCAGCGACGGGGCGCCCTCCTGCCCGGAGAAGGTCGCGCCGGCCGCGCCGATCGTCTCGACGTTCGGCGCGTGGTCGTTGACGAGCACCGCCGAGCCGGCGGCCATCGCCTCGAGGATCACCGGGTGCGTGCCGCCGACCTCGGTGGGCACCACCGACAGGTAGGCGTGCTTCTGCAGCTCCCAGTAGCCGCGCCCGAAGACGTAGCCGGGGAAGACGACCCGCGGGTCGGCGCCGCGGTGCACGGCGCGGATGAAGTCGTCGGCGTACGGGGCCCCGCCGACGATCACGAGCTTCTTGCCGGCGGTCGCCTCGTAGGGGATCCGGCTGAACGCGTCGACCAGCATGTGCGGGTTGTTCTCCGGCTCCAGCCGCCCGACGAACAGCACGTACTCGCGCGGCTCCAGCCCCAGCCGCCGCAGCGTCTCGGTGGTGTCGTGGCCCGGGTCCTCGACGCCGTAGGGGATGACCTCGATCCGCTGCCCGTAGCGGCGGGCGAAGATCTCGGCCACCGCGTCGCTGTCGGTCAGGGCGACGTCGGCCCAGCGCGGGGCGTGGCGCTCGGCGAAGCGCAGGTACGCCTTCGCCGCGGCCGGCCACTTCGAGCGGTCGGAGTCCAGGCCGTCGACGTTGATGACGGTCGGCAGCCCCGCCCTGCGGGTCAGGCGCGTCAGCGGGCTGTTGCCGGCGATGAAGAACAGCGCCACGTCGGGCCGCAGGCGGCGGACGCAGTGCTCGGCCGACAGGTACGTGTGGACGAACGTGTCGAGGTACTTGTTGCGGATCGTCGGCAGGTGGATCAGGTGCGCGCCGCGATGCTCGCGCAGGCCGGGGTCCACGACGTGGGGCCGGCAGTAGACGTGGACCTCGTGGCCGCGCTCGACCAGCCGCGCCGCGAGGTACTCGGCGGCCGTCTCGAAGCCGCTGTAGGCGGCCGGGATGCCGCGGGTGCCGAGGATCGCGATCTTCATGCGGGAGCTGCGACGCGGCGCGGGCTGCTGACCCCCGCGGTCCGCGCCGGCGCGTGCGAGCGTACCGGAGGGAGGGCGTCCGCCGCCGGTGCCCCGCGCGTGCCGCCCGCGACCCTCGGGCTCATCCGCGACGGCGGCGAAGGGCGAGCTCGTAGGCCTCGACGTGCGCGCGGGCGGCGGCGGTCCAGCTGCGCGCACCCGCCACGCGCCGCCCGGCCTGCGAGAGCCGCTCGCGCAGGCGGGGCTCGGCGACGAGCCGCTCGAGGGTGGCGGCGAGCGCCTGCGGGTCGCGGGGCGGGAACGCGGCGGCGGCGTCCTCGACCGTCTCGACCACCCCGGGGGAGCTGGCGGCGACGACCGGGACGCCGCGGGCCATCGCCTCCAGCGGCGTCAGGCCGACGCCCTCGTGCAGCGCCGGGTGCACGAGCGCCAGCGCCCCGTCCATCAGCGACAGCAGCCGATCGCGCTGCGGCCCCGCCTCGATCCGCTCGCCGGGGCCGGCGGCCAACCCGGCGAGCCGGCCGGCGAGCACCAGGTCGGGCGCCTCGTCGCCCAGCCGCGCGCGCAGCAGGCGGTGCGCGGCGCGCAGGGTCGGCAGGTCCTTGCGCGGCTCGGCGTCGCCGACGTAGAGCAGGTACGGGCGCCCGAGCGGTACCGACGGGGCGCGGCTCGTCTCGCCGGCGCGGACGTCGCGGGCCCGCCACTGGCCGGGGCCGTGCGCGGCGACGACGATCCGGTCGGCCGGGACGCCCCACCGCTCGCGGACGTCGCGGGCGGTCGTGCGCGAGACGGCGACGACGGCGTCGGCGCGCAGCGCCGCCCGGGAGTGGGTGCGCGACGCCCAGCGGGCGAAGCGGGCGTCGAACTGCTCCGGCACGACCTCGAAGGCGAGGTCGTGGACGGTGAGGACCTGCGCCACGTCCGCCCGGCGCAGGCGCGGCGCGTACGCCGGCAGCGGGTGGTGGACGACGTCGGCACCCGCCCGGACGGCCAGCCGGGGCAGCCGGTCGTGCAGCCAGCGGGCGTCGTGCAGCGCGTTGCGGACGCTCCCGAGCCCACCGCCGGCGGGCGGCCGCCGGCCGTGGTCGGCGACGGTCTCGACGTCGACGCCCTCCTCCCGCAGCGCCTCCAGCAGCCGCTCCAGGTAGACGGCGGTGCCGGACGCGCCGCGCAGCGCGTAGCTGGTGTCGACGAGGATCTTCACGCGCGAGCGACGGGCCGTCCGGGCGGAACATCCGCTGGTCGGCCCCACCGGACCCTAGCTCGGGCAATAACGTTCCCGCCTGATGCGGTCGCTCCTGGTGGTGCACGCGGTGGACCGCCCCGGCGGCGCCGAGATGGCGCTGCTGCGGGCTGCGCCGCTGCTGGCTGCCCACGGCTGGCGGATCACGATGACCGGCCCGGGCGGCCGCCGGCCGCCCGAGGCGCCCTCCGAGGTCGTCTGGCGCCGGCAGCCGGTCGGGGGCCTCGGCCGGGGGCAGGGCCTCGGCGCGCTGCTCGGGTACCGCGGCTTCCGCGCGCTCGCCGCCGAGCACGACGTCGTCTACCTCAACGGGACCGTGCCCGCCCGCCTGGTGCCGGCGCTGCGGCCGCCCGGGTCGCGCGCGCAGCGGATCCCGTCCCGGCTCGCCGTCCACCTCCACGACATGGTCGAGCGGGTGCCCCGGTTCTGGGACGCCGCCGACGTGCTGCTGGCCGACTCGCGCGCCTGCGCCGCCCCGGTCGCCGCGCGGCTCGGCCGCGAGGTCGCGGTGACGGGGTGCCCGGTCGACCTCGATCCGCCGCACGCGCCGCCGCCGTGGACGCCGGACGGCCGGCCGGTCGTCGCCTTCGTCGGGCGGATCGAGCCGCGCAAGGGCCCGCTGGACCTGATCGCCGCCGCCGACGAGGTCCGCGCCGCGGTCCCCCGCGCCCGGATCCTCGTGATCGGCGACGACCCCTACGACAGCGACCCGGCGCACGCGCTGCTCGTCGACCGCCGGGCGAAGGCGGCCGGCGTCGAGCGCTGGCCGTGGCAGCGGCAGGGCCCGTCGCTGCTGCGCCACGTCGACGTGCTGGCCGTCCCCTCGCGCCGCGAGCCGTTCGGGACCGTCGCGGCGGAGGCGCTGGCCGTCGGCGTGCCGGTCGTCGCCAGCGCGGTCGACGGGCTGACGGAGGTCGTCGACGACGGGCGCACCGGCCGGCTCGTGCCGCCCGGCGATCCGGCGTCGCTCGCCCACGGGATCGTCTGGGCGCTGCGCGAGCGGGTGCTGCTCGGCGACGCCTGCCGCGCCGCCGCGGGACGCTGGAGCGTCGAGCAGGTCGCCGACCGGATCGACGCCGCGCTGCGCGACGGGGCGCCGCGTGCCGCCACCCCGGCCGCGGGTCGGGACGCGGCGACGGCACGCGGCGAGGGCGGGACCGGCTCATGAGGGTCGCGCTCGACACCCGCGGGGGCGCCGACCTGCGGGGGGTCGGGCGCTACGTCCGCTGCCTGACCGACGCGCTGCGCGCCACCGCCGAGGCCGGCGACGACTTGGTCGAGCGCCGGCGGCCGCCGGGCGCCTGCGACGTGTTCCACAGCCCCTGGCTGGACGGCGCGCTGCTGCACGCCCGGATCCCGCAGGTGGTGACGCTGCACGACGTCGTGCCGCTGAAGCGCCGCAGCGAGTACCTGCGCACCGGCGTCCGGTTCCGGCTCCGCTACCTCGCCGTCCAGCGCGCCGACCGGATCATCGTGCCGACCGCCGCGGTCGCCGCCGACGTCGTCGAGCACCTAGGGGTGTCGGAGGCGCGGCTGCGGGTCGTCCACGAGGCGCCGGCGCCGGTGCTTCGGCCGGCGTCCCCCGAGGCGATCGCCGAGCTGCGCGAGCGCCTCGAGCTGCCGGAGCGATTCCTGCTCTGGGTCGGCGGGATGCGCCACCGCGACCCGCGCAAGCGGCTCTCGGAGCTCGCCGCCGCACCGCGGACGCTGCCGCTCGTGCTCGCCGGCCCGGCCGGGGTCTGGACCGAGGCGCTGCCCGACGTCCAGCTGACCGGCGAGGTCTCCGACGAGGATCTCGCGACGCTCTACAGCGCCGCACACGCGCTGGTGCTGCCCTCCGACGACGAGGGCTTCGGCCTGACGCCGGTCGAGGCGCTGCGCTGCGGCTGTCCGGTCGCCTGCAGCGACGTGCCGGCGCTGCGCGAGGTGCTCGGCGACCGGGCCGCGTTCGCCCCGCGCGACGACGTCGACGGGCTCGTCGCGCTCGCCGAGGCGCTCGAGCGCCCGGCCCCGCCCGCGCCCGCGTGGACCTGGGACGACGCCGCCCGCGCCACGTGGGACGTCTACCGCGAGCTGATCTAGGATCACGGGCCCCAGCCCGTGCGTCCGGAGATGGGATCGCGGGCCCCAGCCCGTGCGTCGTCCACCCGGACCGTTCCGCGAGGCGGCCGGGCACGGGCGTCCCGCGAAGACCGCTCCGCTCCTGGGAGCGGGCCTCTGCCCGCGCGTCGGCCGCCTCGCGGCGCGGCGGTCAGGCGCGGAGGTCGGCGGCGAGGCGGTCCATGCCGAGGGCCTCGGCGGCGTCGGCACCGGCGGCGCGGTCGGTCGGGCCGGGGGGGACGGGGGCGACGTCGACCTCGACCAGGCGGGCGACCTCGCGATCGCGACGGACCTCGGCCGCGTGGTCGCGGAGGACGCCGGCCAGCCGCGGGGTGAGGCCGTCGCCGAGCCGCGGCTCGCCGCCCGGCTCCCCGTCCGGACCGGCCGCGCCGGCGGCGCGGAGCACGCCCTCGAGGTCGCCGTGGGCGGCGAGCAGCCGGGCGGCGGTCTTGGCGCCGATGCCGGGCGCGCCGGGGATCCCGTCGGAGGGGTCGCCGCGCAGCGCGATCAGGTCGCCCACCTGCGCCGGCGCGACGCCGAGCGCCTCGCGGACGCCCGCCTCGTCGACGGTCACCAGCCCGGGGCCCTTGCCGGCCGGCCGGCGGACGACGACCCGCTCGCCGACGCAGGCCAGCAGGTCGCGGTCGCCGGTCACGATCACGACGCGCCCGTCCGGGTCCGCGGCGGCGTGACGGGCGGCGAGCGTCGCGATCACGTCGTCGGCCTCCAGCTCGCCGCCGTCGCGAACCGCCCACCCGAGCGCCTCGCAGAGCGCCGGTGCCTGCGCCCAGCGGCGGCGCAGCGCGTCGGGCATCGGCTCGCGGTGGGCGTGGTAGGCCGGCAACAGCGCGACGCGGTGGGTGGCGTCCTCGGCGCCCGTGGCGCAGCAGACGGCGACGGGGTCGTGCTCGTCGACCTCGGCGAGGATCGTCCGCGCCGCGCCGAGCAGCGCCCCGATCGGCTCGCCGTCGGCGCCCTCGATGCTCGACGGCAGCGCGAAGTGGGCGCGGTAGAGCAGCCAGGGCAGGTCGAGCAGCAGCAGCGGTCCGGGCACCGGCTCAGGCTACCCGGCCGCCTGCGGTGCGAAGAGGGCGCGAAGTCGGCACCGGATCGGCGCCGGCCGGTGGTTGAGTCGTCACGGGCGTTGCGCGACGATGGAGCCATGCGAGACCGGGAGAGCGAGATCCTGCGGCGGATCGCTGACGTCCTCGAGGAGCTGCGCATCCTCCGGGCGCAGCTGGCCGAGGAGCAGCAGCGGTATCGCGAGGAGTCGGAGCGGCGTCATCAGGAGTCGGAGCGGCGCCACCAGGAATCGGAACGGCGCCACCAGGAGGCGATGGCGGCGCTCCACGAGCGCCAGGAGGAGGACCGGCGCCGCCACGAGGCGGTGATGGCGGCGATCCAGGACCGACACGACCAGGCGATGGCGGCGCACGAGGAGGCGATGGCCGAGTTCGAGGAGCTCCGGGCGGAGCAGCGCGCGCTTCGCGTGGCGAGCGAGATGCAGACCGAGGAGCTGCGACGCGTCAGCGACACGAACGCGATCCAGACCGATGCGCTGCGGCTGCTCATCGACCGCGTTCGCCGGGAGCCGCCGCCCGGCGCGCCGGCCTGACGCCACGCGGAACCGCAGGACGGGCTCACGCGTCGGCCGCCCACGCCGCGCGCAGGGCCGCGAGCGCCGCGGGCGGGAGGTCGCCGAAGGCCAGCGCCAGCCGGATCGCCGTCTCCAGCGGGACCGGACCGAGGACCGCGCGAAGCTCGCGACTGGCGCTGGCGACGTCGGTGCCGGCCGAGAGGGCACGGCAGAGCGGCGCGATCAGGGCGTCGCGATCGGGGCGAGGGGATCGTGAGCCGTGCGCGGGAACGTCCCGCACTATCTCAAGATCTCGTAAGACACGAAGCTTCGAAGTTTCGGCCGTGGCTCCTGGTAGGCTCCGAGCGTGCCGCGCTCGACGCCGCCTGCGCCGATCTACCAGCTGAAGGCCGAGTTCTTCCGCGTCCTCGGCCACCCCGCGCGGGTTCGGCTGCTGGAGCTGCTGCGCGACGGCGAGCGGACCGTCGGCGACCTGCAGCGGGCCCTCGGGCTGGACTCCAGCGGCACCTCCCAGCACCTCGCGGCGCTGCGCCGCCAGGGGATGCTCGAGAGCCGCCGCGCCGGGACGAGCGTGTACTACCGGGTCCGCGACCCGCGGATCTTCCAGCTGCTCGAGGTGGCCAAGCAGCTGCTGACCTCGCAGCTGGAGGCCTCGCAGGAGCTGCTCGACGACCTGGCCGAGGTCGTCTACGACGCCCGCGAGGCGGGCCGCGTCGCGCGCTGAGCGCGCCGCGCCGGGCGACACCGGCCCGCCGCACGACGGCGGCCCGGGCCCGTCCGGCGCGCGCCGGCGCTCAGGTCGCGGGACGGAGCAGGTCCAGCGCGTCGTGCAGCGCCGCGGCGATCGCCTCCGGGTCGGGCGGGCAGCCCGGGATCTCGAGGTCGACGGGCAGCAGCTCGGCCACGCCGCCGACCACCTCGTCGCTCGCCGGCGGACCGGACCGGCCGCAGGCGCAGCTGCCGAGCGCCGCGACCAGGCGCGGCTCCGGCATCGCCTCGTAGGCGGCCCGCAGCGGCCCGGTCATCCGCGTCGTGACGGCGCCGGTCACCAGCAGCACGTCCGCGTGGCGCGGCGAGGCGACGACGCCGATCCCGTGGCGCGCCAGGTCGTAGTACGGGCTGGCCGTCGCGGCCAGCTCCTGCTCGCAGACGTTGCAGGAGCCGGCGTCGACGTGGCGCAGCGCCAGCGACGCGGGTCGCTCGGGGCGCGCCAGGCCGATCGCGCGGCGGCGGCGCCGGAGCCGGTGCAGGAGCAGGAACATCAGCGGTCCACGCAGGCGTAGGAGAGCTCGAAGCTCTTGTTGATCAGCGGGAAGTCCGGCACCAGCGCCCCGGGGACGACCGTGGCCAGGACCGGCCAGGCCCCGTAGGAGCCGGTCCGCAGGTGCAGCCGGCCGATCCGGTCGCCGTCGGGCTCCACCACGCAGACGCAGGCGCCGCGCGGATCCTCGACCCGCCCGACCCCGACGGCCGCCTGGGCGGCGTCGGGGCGCGCGTCCGCCTCGCCGGGCTCCAGCGGCTGGTCGAGCAGCGCGTCGAGCAGGTCGGCCGTCTGGTGCAGCTCGGCCACGCGCTGGGCGGTGCGCGCGGCGACGTCGCCGGTGGCGGGCTCGGCGAGCACCGGCCGCAGGCCGTCGTAGGCCAGCGGCGCGGCCCGGTCGCTGCGGGCGTCGACCGCGTGCCCGGCCGCGCGGGCCGCGACGCCGGTGGCGTCCCACCGCTGCGCCGCCTCGCGCTCCAGGACCCCGACCCCGGCCAGCCGGTCGCGGACGCTGCCGAGGAAGGCGACGTCGCGCCAGTCGCGGTCCGCCCGCGCGACCAGGTCGCGGACCTCGCCGGCCAGCGCGCGGGCCTCGTCGGCGTCGAGCCGCAGCCGGCCGGCGCCGACGGCGACCGCCCCGAACAGGTAGCGGTGGCCGACCAACCGGCGGTTCAGCCGCAGCGCCTCCTCCTTGGTCGCGCCGAGCGCGTGCGTGCCGGCGGCCAAGCCGATCCCGGCGCAGAGCGCCGAGAGCGCGTCGAGGTGGTTGTAGAGCCGCTCGAGCTCCAGCAGCAGCGTCCGCTCGCGCCGCAGGTCGTCGTCGGCCTCCAGGCCGCGCAGCCGCTCGACGGCGATCGCCGCGGCGACCTGGTTGGCGACTGCGCCGGTGCCGCAAGCGTGGGCGACCGCGGAGGCCGCCTCCTCCAGCGGCCGGCCCTCGGCGGCGCGCTCCAGCCCGCGGTGCTTGTGGAAGAGCTGGACGTCGAGGTGGACGATCCGCTCGCCGACGACGTGGAAGCGGAAGTGGCCGGACTCGATGATCCCGGCGTGGATCGGTCCGACGGCGACCTGGTGGACGTCGCGCCCGGCGACCGGGGTGCGCCAGGCGGGCCCGTCGTGGTGGACGAGCGGTCGCAGCGGCTCGTGGCCGGCGAAGCGGACGCCGTGCAGGTCGTGGGCCTCGCGCTCGTCCCAGCCGAGCGTCGGCAGCAGGTCCACGAGGGTCGGGACCGCGCCGTCCTGCGGGGCCGTCTCCAGCAGCACGGCGGCGCCGTCGCGGCCGAGCAGCAGGCGGACCTCGACGCCGGCGGCGGGGCGCCCGTCCGCGCCGGGGCGCGGCCCGGTGGCGTGCAGCGACCACGGCCGCAGCCCCTCGGCCAGCGCCTGCTCCACGCGGGCGCGCCAGGCCGACGCCGCGACGCGCTCGATCGCGACGGCGCTCATGCCGGGACCTCCCGCCACCACGCGCGCAGAGCGCGCCCCGGCGACGCCGTCGGCCGTCGCGCGGTCACGGCGCTCATCGCAGCACCCCCGCCATCACCAGCTCGACCGGGTCGGATCCCGGAAGCTGCGTCCCGGCCGCCGTGAGCGCCAGCAGCCCGACCACGACGACCGCGGTCACGAGGCCCAGACGCCGCGACCAGCGCCCGGCCGGCCAGCGCGGCGCGCCGTCCTCGCCCAGCAGGGTCTCCAGGAACGCGTGCGCGAGGCCGAGGAAGCCGAGCGCCAGCAGGATCGCGGCGACGATCCCGACCGCCGCCTCGCCGGCGGCGAACGCCCCGGCGAGGATCAGCAGCTCGCTGAGGAACAGCGGCGACGGCGGCACCGCGGCCAGCGTCGCGAGGCTGACGCCGACCGCCGTGGCGGTGGCCGGGTTCGCGCGCGCCAGGCCGCGGGCCGGGGCGTGGTGGGCGTCGGGCACGTGGCGCAGCAACGGGATCGCCGCGACGAAGCCGAGCGTCTTGGCCAGCGCGTGGCCGGCGACGTGCAGCAGGACGCCGGCGATCGCCCACGGGTGGCCGATCCCGATCCCGAGCGCGACGACGCCCATGTGCTCCAGCGACGAGTAGGCCAGCAGCCGCTTCAGCGCCAATGGCCGCCAGAGGAACGGGACCGCGAAGGCGAGCGACGCCAGCCCCAGGCCGATCAGCACCGCGCCGGCGGCACCGTCGGCGAGCGCCGGCCCGAGCGTCGCCTGGACCCGCCAGACGACGAGCGCGACGGTCGGCAGCAGCGCCGCCGACAGCAGCGCGCTGACCGCCGGCGGAGCCTCGCTGTGGGCGTCCGGCAGCCAGTGGTGGACCGGCGCCCAGCCCACCTTCGCCGCCAGCCCGGCGACGATCAGCAGGAACGCGAGCGCCGCCGGCTCGCGCTCCAGCCCGCCGGCCGCCCGGCCGATCGCGGCGTAGTCGAGCGCCGCCAGCGAGGCGCCATCGGGGATCGCGGCGGCGAGCACGACGATCCCGGCCAGCGCGACCACGAGCCCGAAGCTCGTCAGCAGCAGGTACTTCCAGCCCGCCTCGAGCGCCCGGCGGCGGCCGCTGAAGGCGACGAGCAGCGCCGAGGCGGCGGTCGTCGCCTCGATCAGCAGCCAGGCGACCGCGAGGTTGTCGACCACCGCGACCGCCAGCAGCGCCGCCCAGAAGAGCAGGAACGCCGCCCAGTAGCGGCGACGGGCCGGCAGGGCGCGCGTCAGCCGGCGGCCGTCGCCGTCGAGCTGCGCCGGCGAGACGGCGGCCGCCAGCAGCCCGACCGCGGCCCCGACGGCGAGGAACGCGCCGGTCGCCGCGTCGACGACCGACCACCCGCCGCGGGTCGGATCGGCCGGGTCGGCGAGCGCCGAGACCGCGACGACGGCGGCCACCAGGGCCGTGAGCAGCGCCCCGATCCGCCCGACGGCGTCGGCCTGGCGGACGCTGCGGGTCAGCAGCGCGGCGAGGGCGCTCGCGACCGGGACGGCCGGCACCGCGACGACGAGCGCCCCGTCAACCACGGTCGTGCAGCTCCCGCAGGCGGCCGGTGTCGCCGGTGCCGTGCTCGGCGTGGATCCGGTCGCTGAAGGTCACCGCGACGGCGAGGACGAGCACGAGGTCGACCACGAGCCCGACCTCGATCACGACCGGGATCCCGCCGGGGACCGCGAGCGCCGCGAGGTAGGCGCCGTTCTCGGCGACCAGCAACGCGATCGCCTGCAGGACCGCGGCGCGGTGGAGGACGGCGATCGAGACGCCGAGCAGGACGAGCGCCAGCGCCCCGTCCTGGCCGTGCTCGGCGAGCCCGGCGTCGGGCGCCAGGGCGACGATCGGCAGCACGACGGCGGCGGCGAGCGCCAGCCGGCCGCTGGCGTGGCCGACCGGCGGGACGGGCGAGCGCTCGCGGGTGCGCAGGGTCAGCCGGACCAGCGCGCCGGGCAGCAGGATCGCCTTCGCGGTCAGGGCCACGGCGAGCGCGATCGCCTGAGCGGAGTCGCCGACGCCGTGGTCGAGCGCGAGCGCCGCCAGCAGCACCGACTGGAGCGCGACGAGCGCGATCGCGCTCGAGCGCCGCCGGACGGCGACGATCGCCACGGCGCACGCGACGACGGCGGCGACGAGCCCGGCGCTCATCCGATCCGCTCCGCGACGGGGACGCTCCCGCGGGGCAGGGCGCTCATGCGGCGCGCTCCAGGACGTGGGCGACGACGCCGAGCACGCCGATCAGCACCCCGACGGCGAGGATCCGCGGCGCCCGCAGCACGCGCGCCTTCGCCTGCAGCGTCTCGGCGACGGCGAGCGCGACGCAGCCGGCGGCCAGCCAGCCGGCGAGCCACAGCAGCTGCCAGCCGAACGCGCCGGGATGCGGCAGCAGCAGCTCGGCGGCGAGCACCAGCACGATCCAGTGGCGGACCGCGGCGGCCCACTGCAGCAGCGCGAGGTCGCGGCCGCCGTACTCCAGCAGCGGTCCCTCGTGGATCATCGTCAGCTCGAGGTGCGTGTCGGGGTTGTCGATCGGCTGGCGCCCGGTCTCGGCGGCGACGACGAGCGCCACCACGGCCGCCGCCGCCCAGCGCGCGGGCTCGCTCCAGGCGCCGCCGTCGGCGCTCGCGCCGCTGATCGCGGCCAGGTCGGTGCTGCCGGCGGGCAGCGCGAGCAGGACGATCCCGACGACGAGCAGCGCCTCGACGACGACAGCGAAGGTCAGGTCGCGCGCGGCGCCCATCAACGCGAAGCCGCTGCCGGTGTCCCAGGCCGCCGCCGCGATCGCGCCGCGGCCGAGGGCGAGCAGGCCGACGAGCACGAGCGCGTCGCCGCCGATCCCCCAGTCCGGGCCCTGCCCGGCGATCGGCAGCAGCAGGGCGGCCAGCAGCGCGCAGGCGGCGACGACCGGCGGCGCCAGGTCGTAGAGGACGGTGCCCGGCTGGGGCCGGACGCCCGCACGGGTCCAGAGCCGGCGCAGCTCGCGGTAGGGCTGCAGCGGCGAGGCGCCGCGGCGGCCCTGCAGGCGGGCCTTGACCCACTGGATGGCGCCCGGCAGCAGCGGTGCGACGGCCACGGCGCCGGCGAGCTGGACCGCCCCCGCGGCCACGGTCGCGACGGTCACGTGAACGCCCCGATCCGCAGCAGCGCCAGGAGCAGGACGAGCAGGCCGACGAGGAAGAGCAGGTAGCCGCCGAGCCAGCCCGACTGCAGCCGGCGCAGGCGCGCGGCGGCGCGGGTGCCGCCGCGGACGACCGGCTCCAGCAGGTAGCGGTCGAAGGGGTGGTCGATCCGGCTCTCGTGCTCGACCGCCTGCACGACGCCGCCCTCGGTCCGCACCGCGACGCG
>Ga0164243_10010417_pt1 | contig 13360 bp, 13 predicted proteins | sample OricompcompostOP_FD_108781 | JGI IMG/M metagenome (GOLD analysis project Ga0164243, IMG submission 108781) | Organic Plus compost microbial communities from Emeryville, California, USA - Original compost - Organic plus compost (OP) | ecosystem: Engineered > Solid waste > Mixed feedstock >... | reverse complement strand
CCGGCCTACCACCGTCCAAACGCGGGAAGCGCATGCGCGTGACAATCGCCGCAATGATCGCCACACCTGCAAGAAGGAGAAAGCAGGAGGACCAACCGGCGCGATCAGCGAGCGCAGTCCCAGTGGGAACGGCAGGCGACGAAGCGCCCGGCCTCGCTGAGCGAAATCTGAATATCCCGCGCCATCGCCGGCAGCAAACCGACAGCGATGAATTCGCTGGTGACGATGATGGCCGTTGCAGTGCCGAGGAGCACAACGACGATAGTCAATTCGCGTGCGCGTGCGCCCGCCGGCAACACGCGCGCGTCCGAGGTTGTCATACGTTTGCGCCGCCATCGATGGTCAGCGCGGCACCAGTGACTGCACGCGAATCCGGACCGGCCAGCCATGCAACGAGGCCAGCCACTTCCTGCGCATCGGCGAAACGTGGAATCGCCATCAGTCCGCGCTGCTGATCGGCATGCTCGCCGTCTTCCGGATTCATGTCAGTGTTGGTGGAGCCCGGATGAACGATATTGACCGTGATGTTGCGCGGTCCGAGATCACGCGCCAGCGCCTTGGTCATACCAACCAAAGCCGCCTTGCTGAGCGAATAGAGACTGAGACCTTGCGATGGCGCGCGCTCGGCAAGGTTGCTGCCGATCGAGATGACGCGTCCGCCCTCGCCCATATGCGCCACCGCCGCCTTGGTCGCAAACAGCGCGGCACGCACATTGACGGCGATGGTTTCATCGAAATCGGCAAGTGTCATTGTTTCCGGCGACACGACCCGGAAGATGCCGGCATTGTTGACCAGAATGTCGATGCGACCGAAGGCGACCACGGCCTGCGCCACCGCCTTCTCGACCGATCCCGCCTCCATATTGTCGGCCGCGATCGCTAGTCCGCGACGGCCGAGCTTCTCGATCTTCGCCACCATCGCCTGTGCCTTCTCGGCCGAACGCGCATAGCTGAAGGCGACGTCGGCGCCATCTTTCGCCAGCGCTTCCACGATAGCCGCTCCGATGCCGCGGCTGCCGCCGGTCACGAATGCCACCTTGCCCGCCAATTTCGACATGACTCCACCTTTCTGTATTGAACGATACAGAATACATGAGACGCTTGCGGAGCAACGTCAAGGGAATTATGTATCGATCGATATGAAAAATGATCCACCCTCCACCCGCGGCCGCCCGCGCGGCTTTGACCGCGACGCGGCGCTACGTCGCGCGATGGAGGTGTTCTGGGCCAAGGGATATGACGGTGCGGCCCTGTCCGATCTCACAACGGCCATGGGTATCAACCCGCCCAGCCTCTATGCCGCCTTCGGCAGCAAGGAAGCGCTGTTTCGCGAGGCCGTCGATCTCTATGGCTCGATCGAGGGCAGTGAAATCTGGGCAGCGATCGATGAAGCGCCAACCGCACGCGAGGCGATGCGACGATTTCTCGGCGCCACGGCAAATGTGTTCACCCGGCCAGGCAAGCCGTCAGGCTGCCTTGTCGTACTTGGCGCGCTGCATCCCAATGACAGCAACGAGAATGTGTGCCGGGTGTTGCGAGAGAAGCGGGCCGACAATATCGCGACCTTGCGCAATCGCCTGAAGCGCGCCGTGCGCGACGGCGAATTGCCAAAAGGCGTGGACACGCTGGCGATCGCGACCTTTTACATCACGGTCCAGCAGGGGATGTCGATCCAGGCCCGCGATGGCGCGTCACGCGAAACACTGCGCGCCGTCGCCGACAGCGCCCTGGCGGCCTGGGATGGACTGACGTCGGGCAAGAGAACGCGTTGAGCCCAACGCGTTCTCGGTACACGATCAATCCGGAATGACCGCCGTGGTCTCGATTTCCAGCCGCGCGTCCTTTTCGACCAGCGACTTGACCTGCACCAGCGCCATTGCCGGGAAATTTCGACCCATCACCTCGCGATAGACCTTGCCAAGCTCAGGCAGGCAATTGCGGTATTCGTCGATATCGACAACATACCATGTCATGCGCACGACGTGTTCCGGGCCTGCGCCGCCTTCCTTCAACACCGCGACGATGTTTTCCAGAAGCTGCTTCGTCTGCGCGACAAAGCCTTGCGGAAACTTGAACTCCGTATCCCAGCCGACCATGCCGCCGACGAAGACCATTTCTCCGCGTGCCTTGATGCCATTGGCATAGCCCTTCGGCTGCGGCCAGCCGGCCGGATTGAGTGTGGTGTTCGTTGCGGGAAGCTTGCGAGCGGTATCTGACACGGAGGTCTCCTATAGCCACGTCACGCTGACGTTGGACTCCCTCCCCCTGAAAGGGGGAGGGTTGGGGTGGGGGTCTTTTCTGTAACCGACCCCCACCCGGCGTGCTTCGCACGTCGACCTCCCCCTGAAGGGGGGAGGTAGGAGTCGGCGCCTGTCATGAACAAACTACGAAGCCATCTTCTCCGCAGCTTCCGAGGCAAGCTTGCGCAGTTCGAAACGCTGCAGCTTGCCGGTCTGTGTGCGCGGCAACGCGGTCACGTATTCGATCGCGCGCGGATATTTATACGGCGCAACCGTATTCTTGACGTGATTCTGCAAGGTCTTTGTCAGCGTGGCATCGCCCGTGTGCCCCGCACGCAAGACGATATACGCCTTGACGATGAAGCCGCGATCCGCGTCCGGCGCACCGACCACGCCGCATTCGGCTACGGCCGGATGCGCAAGCAGCACCTCTTCGACTTCGGGGCCAGCAATGTTGTAGCCCGACGACACGATCATGTCGTCGGAACGCGCCTGATACCAGAAATAGCCATCGGCATCCTGCACATACGTGTCGCCGGGGAAATTCCAGCCGAACTGCACGTACTTGGTCTGACGCGAGTCGGCGAGATAACGGCAGCCCGTCGGGCCACGCACAGCGAGGCGGCCGATTGTGCCGCGCGGCACTTCATTGCCCTCGTCATCGACGACCTTGGCAACGTAGCCGGGCACAACCTTGCCGGTCGAACCGGCTTTCACTTCGCTCATCGGCGAGGCGATATAGATATGCATCATCTCGGTGCCGCCGATGCCGTCGAGCGCTTTCAGCCCGGTCGCCTTTTCCCACGCCTCGAACGTCGATTTCGGCATCGTCTCGCCGGCCGACACGCAGATGCGCAGCGAGGAGATGTCGTGCTTTGGCAGATTGGCGATCATGGCGCGATAGGCGGTCGGCGCGGTGAAGCAGACCGTCGCCTTGTATTTCTCAATCGCCGGCAACAATTCATCCGGCGGCGCCTTTTCGAGCTGGATCGTCGCTGCGCCGATGCGGAACGGGAACAGCACGTGACCGCCAAGACCGAAGGTGAAAGCGAGCGGCGCCGAGCCGATGAAGCGATCGTCCGGCGAGGCTTGCAGCACGTACTTTCCGTAAGAATCGCACGGCGCCAGCATGTCGCGGTGGAAATGCATGGTGCCTTTCGGCTCGCCGGTCGTCCCGGAGGTGAAGGCGATCAGGCACACATCATCGATTGCGGTGTCGAACGCATCGAATTTTTCGTAACCCGGCTTGTTCATCAGCGCTTCGAGCGAATCCGCCGCGCCGTTGCTCCAATAGACCGCGCGCTCGAGATCGGGCGCAATCTCCTTGGTCTTGTCCACCTCGACCGCAAGGCGGCTGTCCGCGAGCGCCAGCTTGATGCGCGCCTTCTTGCAGACATAGGACAATTCTTTGGCACGCAGCAGCGGCATGGTGGCGACCGTAACCCCGCCCGCCTTCATCACCGCAAGATAAGCCGCGATCATGGTCGGGCTGTTGGTGCCGTGCAGCAGCACACGATTGCCCGACACCATGCCGAGATCGCGCGTCAGCACATTGGCGATGCGGTTGATGCGTTCGGCAAGCTGAGCATAGGTCAGCGTCTCGTTCGGCGAGATGATAGCGATGCGATCGCCCTGCCCCGACGTCACCCATTTATCGACGAACTCCGTCACGCAATTCAGGCGATCCGGATACTGCAATTCCGGAAGAGTAAAAAGGAATTCCGGCCATTCGCTTTGCGGCGGGAGATTGTCCCGCGCGAATGTATCCACATAAGCCGAACGGATCATAACGTGCTCCTCTTGGATCCTTTGCGTTCCCGGCTTCAAACTCAATGACCTCGCGCGGCCTCGTAGCGCTTCAGCGCTTCGCGCGCGATCACGACCTTCTGCACTTCAGTCGCGCCCTCATAGATGCGGAGTGCGCGGATCTCGCGATACAATTCCTCGACCTTCACGCCCTTCGTGACGCCCTGTCCGCCGAACAATTGCACAGCGCGGTCGATCACGCGCTGCGCAGCTTCGGTCGCATGCATCTTGGCCATCGCCGCCTCGCTGGTGACGCGGGCGGCACCGTTGTCCTTGGTCCAGGCGGCGCGATAGACGAGCAGGGCCGATGTATCGACATCGGTAATGCTGTCGGCCAGCGCGCCTTGGGTCAGTTGCAGATCACCGAGCGGGGCGCCGAACAATTTGCGGTTCATCGCGCGCGAGGTCATTTCGTGCAGAGCGCGGCGCGCGAAGCCGAGCGCAGCAGCGCCGACCGTCGAGCGGAAGATATCGAGTGTCGACATCGCCACCTTGAAGCCTTCGCCCGGCCCGCCGAGACGGTTCGTCACCGGCACGCGCACATTGTCGAAGTGAAGCGTCGCGAGCGGGTGCGGCGCGATCACTTCGATGCGCTCCTGCACGCTCAAGCCCGGCGTATCGGCATCGACCATGAAGGCCGACAGACCGCGCGCACCCGGCGCCTCGCCGGTGCGGGCGAAGACGACGTAATGGTCGGCAATGCCGCCATTGGAAATCCAGGTCTTGTTGCCGTTCAGGCGGACATGCGTATTGCCGTCCGGCTCCGCGGTCATCTTCAGCGCGGCGACGTCCGAACCCGCTTCCAGCTCGGAGATAGCAAAGGCGGCGATGCTCTTGCCCTTGCCGACATTCGGCAGATAGCGCTGCTTCAATTCGGGCGAGCCATAGAGCGTGATCGAACCGGTGCCAAGGCCCTGCATCGCGAAAGAAAAATCGGCAAGGCCGTCGTAATAGCCGAGGATCTCGCGCGACAGGCAGAGCGTGCGCACATCCAGCGCCGGATACATGCCGCCGAATTCACCCGGAACCGTCGGCGTCAGGAAACCCGCCTCGCCCAGCGCCTTCACACGCGCGCGGCACGCCTCATCGACATCGTCATGCGGCAGCTTGTGCAGATTGTCCGCGGCCCAGCGCGACAGTTTCTCCGCGTAGGCTCTGTGGCCATCGTTGAAGAAAGGCCATGACAGGGTTTCGGGGAGTGACATCAATTGCCCTCAAAAACCGGTTTCTGCTTTGCCGCGAAAGCGTGGAAGGCGCGCGAGAAATCTTCCGTCTCCATGCACAAAGCCTGCGCCACGGCTTCTGCCTCGATCGACTGCTCGACCGACATCGCCCATTCCATCTCCAGCATACGCTTGGTCATGCCATTGGCGAAGGTCGGACCATCCGAGATTTCCTTGGCCAGCGCAGTCGCATCGGCCAGCACATTTTCGGACGACGACAACTTGTTGAAGAAGCCCCAGCGCTCACCTTCCTCGCCGCCCATCACGCGGCCCGTGTACAGCAGCTCGGCCGCACGGCCCTGACCGATGATGCGGGGCAGGATCGAACAGGCGCCCATGTCGCAGCCGGCAAGACCAACGCGATTGAACAGGAACAACACCTTCGCCTTGGGCGTACCGACGCGCAGATCCGATGCCATGGCGAGGATCGCACCGGCGCCGGCGCAAATGCCATCGACAGCCGCCACGATGGTCTGCGGGCACGAGCGCATCGCCTTCACGGCTTCGCCGGTCATCTTGGTGAACTTGAGCAGGCCGACCGTATCCATCTCGATCAGCGGACCGATGATCTCGAACACATCGCCGCCGGAGCAGAAATTGCCGCCCTCGCCGGTGATGACAAAGGTCTTGACCTGATCATCATGCGCGGCGGCGCGGAAGATGCCGGCGATCTCGGCGTAGCTTTCGAAGGTCAGCGGATTCTTTCGCTCCGGCCGGTTCAGCGTCAGTGTCGCGAGCTTTCCTTCGACCACGAGCTTCACATGCTGCGCCTTGTAGTCGGCCAGCGGCAGTGGAACGGGATGATGCGTGTTCAGGCTCATTTGTCGTCTCCGGCGTCGATGGCTTTGCGCGCGGAGATCTTGGTCTTGGCGAGCAATTTCATCAGCGTTTCGATTTCGTTTTGCGAGAGGTCGCTGAAGATTTCGGCGATCCAGCCCTCATGCGTGCGCGCCAGCGAGCGGAATGTCCGGCGTCCTTCGGCCGTCAGTGTCACGATCATCGCGCGGCGGTCATTCGGTGCCGGACGGCGCTCGACCAGATTGAGCGACACCAGCCGCTCGACGAGACCGGTGACATTGCCGTTCGACACCATCATGCGTTGCGACAGCTCGCCAAGCGTCATGCCGTTCGGCGCCTTGTCGAGCTGCGCCATCAGATCGAAGCGCGGCAGCGTGACATCGAATGTTTCGCGCAGGCGCGTGCGCACCTCGCATTCGATCAGTGTCGTGCAGGTCAACAGCCGCAGCCACAACCGAAGTTCGGCTTCGTGATCGCCAGGCCGTTCGGCCACCTTGGTTTCCGCATCGAGCGGGATGGCGCCGGTTTGCTCCATCAGATCTCTCCGCCGGCCACGGTCATCGCCGTGCCGGTGACAGCTGCTGCTTCGGGGGAACACAGATAAAGTACGGCAGCAGCGACCTCTTGCGGCTTGATCAGCCGCGCGATCGGCATGTCCTTCACATATTGCGCGACAATTTCCTCTTCGGACTTGCCGGTTTTTTTCGTCACCGAGGCAACGGAATCGCGCACGAGATCGGTATCGGTGTAGCCGGGGCAGATCGCATTCACGGTCACGCCGGTCTTTGCAGTCTCGATCGCCAGCGAACGCACGAGGCCGACCACCGCGTGCTTTGCGGTGCAATAGGCCGACACGTAAGGATAGCCCTTCAATCCCGCCGTCGAGGCAACGGCGACGATGCGGCCGAATTTGCGCGCGACCATGTCGCCCATCACCGCCTGCGCGCAATGGATGATGCCCATCACATTGAGATCGAACATGCGCTGGAACTGATCGGCACCGGTCTTGGCAAACGGTGCGGTTGCGACGCCACCGGCATTGGCGACCAGAATGTCGAATGGTCCACGTGCCGAAACCGCCTCTTTTACCCCGGCCGCGATTGCGGCAGGATCGGTGACATCGGCGACGATCACGCCCTTGGCGTGGCCCGCAGCGACGGCTTCATCGAGGACATCGCGGCTGCGGCCGAGAACGGTCACCGATGCACCCGCGGCCGAAAGAGCCTCTGCTACGGCCCGGCCAATGCCGCGGCCGCCGCCGGTGACGAGTGCGTGCCGCCCGGAAAGCGTTGCCATCATGATACCCGCTGCTACAAGGCGAATACTTTAAGCTTAAAATTTATAGGGTTCAAGCAGGGTGACAGACGGCAAAAATAGGCTTGTGACTTGAGGTGAATCAAACAACTTGCGCCCGGTTGTTTTAAGCTTAAAATAATCGGCAACCCAGTTATCCTGGCGCGGAGGGCGCCCACATGAAAGTCAATGTCATTGGCGGCGGCCCCGCCGGGCTTTATTTCGCAATTCTCTACAAGAAAGCGTGGCCGCAGGCCCGCATCACGGTCTATGAGCGCAACCGGCCGGACGACACCTTCGGCTTCGGCGTAGTCTTCTCCGACCAGACGCTCGAGACCTTCCAGAAATACGACCTCGAAAGCTACCGGTCGATCACCCAGAATTTCGCTTACTGGGACGACATCGAAATCCATTTCAAGGGCAAGGTCGAGCGCATCGGCGGCAACGGCTTCTGCGGCTGCTCGCGCGCAACACTGCTGAAGCTGCTGCATCAACGCGCCCAGTCGCTCGGCGTCGAACTGAAGTTCCAGGTCGAGGTCACGGATATCGAGGCGGCGATGCGCGACGCCGATCTCGTGATCGCCGCCGACGGCATCAACTCGCGCGTACGCGAGACCTTCAAGGATCATTTCCAGCCGCGCGTCGACCTGCGCCCCAACCGTTTCACCTGGATGGGTTCGACCAAGCCGCTCGATGCCTTCACGTTCTACTTCAAGGAAACGAAGTACGGCATCATCATCGTCCATAGCTATCAATATGAGCCCGGCCGCTCGACCTGGATCTTCGAAACCGATCCGGAGACCTTCGACAAGCTCGGCCTTGATCCGCTCGACGAGACCGGCACCGCCAAGCTCATGGAAGAGCTGTTTGCCGAAGAGTTGCAGGGTCACAAGCTGATCATCAATCGCTCGATGTGGCGGAATTTCCCGATGATCCGCTGCGATCGCTGGGTGAAGGACAACACCGTTATCGTCGGCGACGCCAAGGCAACCGCGCATTTCTCCATCGGCTCGGGAACGAAGCTGGCGATGGAAGACGCGATCGGGCTGTACGAGTCGTTCCGCAAGACCGGCGGCTCCAATGTGAAGGCTGCGCTCGCCCACTACGAGACGTCACGGCGCGAAGAGGTCGAGAAGACGCAGCATTCGGCCGACGTGTCGCTGGTCTGGTTCGAGCACGTGAAGCGGTTCTGGAACATGGATCCGACACGCTTCATTTTCGGCCTGATGACGCGCTCGAAGGCGATCACCTACGACAACCTCGCGCTGCGTGCGCCGGAATTCGTTGATCAGGTCGATCACCTTGTCGCCAACGAAACGAAAACGCTGGGCTTCGATGTCGATACGAAAAAGCCCGTGCCGCCGATGTTCCAGCCCTTCCAGCTGCGCGGCATGACGGTGCCGAACCGCGTCGTGGTTTCGCCGATGTGCCAATATTCGGCGAAGGACGGCCTGCCGAATGACTGGCATCTCGTGCATCTCGGCAGCCGCGCGATCGGCGGCGCCGGTCTCGTCTTCACCGAAATGACCGACGTGTCCGCGGAAGCAAGGATCTCGCCCGGCTGCACCGGCATGTATAACGACGAGCAGGAAGCCGCCTGGAAGCGCATCGTCGATTTCGTGCACAGCAATTCCGCCGGCAAGATCTGCATGCAGCTCGGCCATGCCGGCCGCAAGGGCGCGACCAAGCTGTCATGGGAAGGCAATGACGAGCCACTGGAAAGCGGCGCATGGCCGATCGTTTCAGCGTCGCCCCTGCCCTACTATCCGAACAGCCAGGTGCCGCGTGAAATGACGCGCGCCGACATGGACAAGGTCGTGGCGGATTTCGTCGCCGCCGTGAAGCGCGCCGAGCGTGCCGGCTTCGACATGGTCGAAATGCACGCCGCGCACGGCTATCTGCTGGCGAGCTTCATTTCGCCGATCACCAACAAGCGCACCGACGAATATGGCGGTTCGCTCGAGAACCGGATGCGCTTCCCGCTGGAGGTGTTCAAGGCGATGCGCAAGGCATGGCCGGACAACAAGCCGATGTCGGTACGCATCTCGGCGACCGACTGGATCGATGGCGGCGTCACCGGCGATGACGCGGTGAAAATCGCGAAGATGTTCGAGGAAGCCGGCGTCGACCTGATCGACGTATCGACCGGTCAGACCGATCCGGCGTCGTCGCCGATCTATGGCCGCATGTACCAGACGCCGTTCTCCGACCAGATCCGCAACGAGGCCGGCATTGCCACCATGGCAGTCGGCGCCATCACCACCGCCGATCAGGTCAACACCATCGTCGCCGCGGCGCGCGCCGATCTTGTGGCGCTGGCCCGTCCGCACCTGATGAATCCGTCTTTCACCATGCAGGCGGCGGCCTGGTACGGCGCCGACGATATCTATTGTCAGCCGCAATATCTCTCCGGCCGCGATCAGGCGTTCCGCAACTCGGTGCGCGAACGTGAAGAAATGCTGGAGCTTCGCCGCAAGGCCAAACCGAAGCCGCAGATCGACAGCTGGAAGCAGGCGGCGGAGTAACTTTCTTCACCTCTCCCATAGGGAGAGGTCGGCTTTCAAGCGTAGCGAAGGAAGCCGGGCGAGGGGGTATCGTCAAACTGAGAGCGTAACCCTCACCCCAGCCCTCTCCCAGCGAACTCGGGTTTACCCGAGTTCGCCAATGTGATGACCGAAGTCGGAAACATCCGACTTCGGCGGGAGAGGGAGCGCACCGCGCTCCTGGAAAGAGCCTTTCTTCACACTTGCAAATATTGCTGCCGCACATTCACGTCGTTCGCGAGTTGATCCGACGTGCCGGTCCACACCACGTAACCCTTCTCGACGATCACATGCCGCTCGGCGAGCTTCAGCATCGGCTCGAGATGCTTGTCGACCAGAAGGATCGACTGGCCATCGGCCTTGAGACGCGACAGGCAGGCCCAGATTTCGCCGCGGACCAACGGCGCCAGGCCTTCGGTCGCTTCATCGAGGATCAGCAATTTCGGATTGGTCATCAGCGCGCGGCCGATGGCCAGCATCTGCTGTTCGCCGCCGGACAATTGATTACCCATGTTGCCGCGGCGTTCCTTCAGCCGCGGAAAGAATTCGTACACGCGCTCCAGCGTCCATGACGGCTTGCCGAAGCGCGAGGCGGACGTCGCGATCAGGTTTTCCTCGACGCTCAGCGCCGGGAAGATTTGGCGGCCTTCCGGCACAAGGCCGATGCCATGCTGCGCGATGCGGAACGGCGGCTGATTGGTCACCGTGTCACCGTTGAAGGTGACCTCGCCCGCGCGCGCGGCAACGAGACCCATGATGGTGAGAATGGTCGTGGTCTTGCCCATGCCGTTGCGGCCGAGCAGCGTCACCACTTCGCCCGACGCGATGTCGAAGGTGATGTCGAACAACACCTGGGCCGGACCATAGGATGCTTGCAGGTTACGAACGCTCAGCATGGTCACGCCGTCTCATCGCCGAGATACGCCGCGATCACTTTCGGATCGCTGCGGACTGCATCCGGCTCGCCGGTCATGAGGATGCGGCCATAGATCAGGACCGACACGCGGTCCGCCAGCGCGAACACGGCACGCATATCATGCTCGACCAGCACAATCGGAAAACGGCCCTTCAAGCTCTGCAATACGGTAACGAGTCTTGCGCCCTCCTCGCGGCCGGTGCCGGCCATCGGTTCGTCCAGCACCAGAATTTTCGGCTGCATCGCCAAGGCAATCGCGAGTTCGAGCGCGCGGCGTTCGCCATGCGACAATTGCGAGGCCAGGACATCGGCGCGATGCGCAAGGCCGACCTCCTGCAACGCGCTCATTGCCTGCGACAACAGATCGGCCTCCTTCGAGGCGTCACCGAAGAAGCGATAGCTCGACCCGCTCCGCGCCTGCACGGCGAGCGCGACATTCTCGAGCGCGGAGAAATTCGGCAGCGTCGACGTAATCTGGAACGAACGCGCAAGCCCAAGCTTCGCGCGCTCGAATGGCGCGGCGGCGGTGACATCGGCGCCGCAGAACACGATGCGGCCCGCGTCCGGCGAAATGAGCCCTGAGATCTGATTGATCAGCGTCGTCTTGCCGGCACCGTTCGGACCGATCAACGCGTGCAACTCGCCCGGCAGCACGTCGAGCGACAGATCGTCGGTGACGCGCAGGCCGCCGAAATTCTTGCGCAAGCCTTGCAGCGAAAGGACCGGCTCAACCACCGCGCAGCCTCCGTGTGATCCAGCGCGACAGGCCGAGCAGGCCACCCGGCACGAACACGACTGCCAGAACGAGGAATGGCCCGAAGATCATCTTCCAGTGTTCGGTGAAGCCGGCGAGCCATTCCTCCAGCAGCAGGAACACACCGGTGCCGATGATGGCCCCGTTGAGCGAACCGATTCCGCCGAGAATGATCATGATCAGCAACTCGCCGGACCGCTGCCACGACATATAGGCCGGCGCAACGAAGTTGGTGGCATTGGCGAGGAGGAAGCCCGACAGCCCGGCGATCATGCCGGCGACGACATAAGCGACGAGCTGATAGCGATAAACATCGTAGCCGAGCGTCGTCATGCGCGTCGCGTTCTCGCGCGCGCCACGGAAGACCCGGCCAAAGCGCGATGTCACCAGCGAACGGCAGAAGAGGTAAACAGCGACGAGGAACAGCAGCGTGACGTAATAGAAGACGCGATCGCTGCCGAGCAGATTGAAACCCGCGACCGTGCTGCGGGCCTGCAAGGTCAGGCCGTCATCGCCGCCGTAAGGCGCGAGCGAACTCGCCGTGAAGAACGCCATCTGGCCGAAGGCCAGCGTGATCATGATGAAATAGACGCCCTTGGTGCGCAGGCAGACGATACCGGTCAGCCACGCAAACAACGCCGATGCGATGAGCGCCACCGGCAACGCCACCAGCGCATCGCCAATGCCATGGCTCGCCAGAATGCCGACAGCATAAGCGCCGATGCCCATGAAGGCCGCGTGGCCGAACGACACCAGCGCGCCGTAGCCGACCAGGAGGTCGAGCGACAACGCGGCGATGGAGAAGATCATCACCCGCGTCACGAGGCTGAGCACGTAGGATTCGGCGAAGAACTGGCCGAGCAGCGGGATGAGCGCAAACAACGCAAACAGGATCGCCGGCAGCGCGTAGCTGCGCCAGGCACCGGCCGGCTTGATGACGGGAACGCGATCGGCGGCGACGTCGGCCATCTCAGCGTCCTTTGGCCGGGAACAGCCCGGCCGGCCGGAAATAGAGGACGAGCGCCATCAGCACATAGATCAGCATGGAGGCGAGCGCGGGTCCCACCGTCCGCGCCGTGCTGGAGGTCATGAACAGGCGCAGGATGTCGACCGCGAAAGAGCGGCCGAGCGTATCGACGAGGCCGATCACCAGCGCGCCGATGAAAGCGCCGCGGATCGAGCCGATGCCGCCGATGACGATCACCACGAAAGCGAGAATGAGAATGCTGTCGCCCATGCCGGGTTCGACCGACAGGATCGGCGCGATCATGATGCCGGCAAAGCCCGCCAGCATGGCGCCGAAGCCGAACACGATGGTGAACAGACGGCGGATATCGACGCCGAGGGCCGAGACGATCGGCGCATGTGTCGAGCCTGCGCGGACCAGCATGCCGATGCGACTGCGACTGACCAGTATGTAGAGCAACAGCGCAACACCAAGCCCCGATCCGATAATGACAAGCCGCCACACCGGATAGAGCAGGCCCGGCATCAGCTGCACCGAGCCGGACAACGCTTCCGGCACAGGCAGCGATAATGGCGCTGCGCCCCAGAGGTACTTCACCGCCTGATTGAGGAATATGATGATGCCGAAGGTGGCGATCACATGATCGAGGTGGTCACGACCATAGAGATGGCGGAACACGACGAATTCCAGAAACAGGCCGAAGGCGAGTGCGGCGAGCAGCGCCAGCACGAGCGCGAGCAGGAAGCTTCCCGTCATCGCGTAGAACATCACCGCGAGATAGGCGCCCAGCATGTACTGGACGCCGTGCGCGAGATTGATG
>Ga0164243_10010416_pt1 | contig 13361 bp, 14 predicted proteins | sample OricompcompostOP_FD_108781 | JGI IMG/M metagenome (GOLD analysis project Ga0164243, IMG submission 108781) | Organic Plus compost microbial communities from Emeryville, California, USA - Original compost - Organic plus compost (OP) | ecosystem: Engineered > Solid waste > Mixed feedstock >... | reverse complement strand
CCGCAGCATGCGGTCGATCTCCGCGCAGCCGGCCGGGAACACGTGCAGGTTCTGCGCCGGGTCGGCGTGCCGCAGCAGCCGGTGCTCGTACCAGCCGGGCTCGCGGATCGCGAGGCGGTACCCGGCGGCCTCGAGCGCGGGCACGTACGCGGCCTCCTCCGCCGGGTCGCGCACCGCGAGGACCACGTCGAGGACCGGCTTGGCCGGCAGGCCCGGCACGGCCGTGGACCCGACGTGCTCGAGCCGCAGCACCGCGTCGCCCAGCGCCGCCCGGATCCGCCCGGCCTGGCGCGCGTACGCGGCAGGCCAGCCCGGATCGTACGCGTCCAGCCGGACCGGCCCGTCGAGCCGCGGCGCCTCACCGACGTGCGCGGCCCGGATCTCCTCCTCGCGCATCGGCTCCTCGCCCGTCATGCGCCGGCCCGGTACGGGTACAGGTCGCGCAGTACGCCGAGCTCGGCGGCGTGGTGGGTGAACTCGTCGAGGACGTGCAGCGCGACGTCCATGACCGGCTGCTCCGCGTACCCGAAGAAGGCCGGGCCGCACGGGGCCCACCAGCGCTCGCCGGTGATCGTGGCGAGCGGTTCGCGCCAGTGCGCGCGGTAGGCCGTCTTCAGGAAGGCCAGGCCGCCGGCCGCCGTACCGGAGAACTCCACGTCGTCGAGGGCGATGGTGCGGCCGTGGAACAGGCGGGCGCCGAAGTCGGTGAACATCAGCCCAATGTGCCCGATCCGCCAGGCGATGGAGCTGACCGGGACGGGGTCCGGCGCGGGCCCGCCGCCGCCCTCGCCGTCGATGCGCCACCGTCCACCGGCGTCGGGCCGCAGCGTCCAGCCGCCCGGCGCGGGCGCCCAGAGGTACTCGTCGTCGCCGAGGCCGGCTAACCGCCGGCGGGTGCGCCGCCAGACCTCGTCGAAGACCCGGACCATGGCGCCGTCGATGTCCTCCATAGCCAGGGACGCTAGCGCGCGGCCGCGGCGTCAGGCCATGGCCTCGGCGTCCGCTCGGGTGCGGACCGGGTCGGTGCCGGGCTCGTACGCGGGCTCGGTCGGCGCGTTGGCCGTTCCGGCGACGCGGGCCTCGGCCTGGCGGAACTCCGGCAGCGGGCCGGAGACGGCGTGCGGGGCGGCGATGACCAGCCGCAGGAACGTACGGCGGGCGTGCAGCTCGATCGGGTTGGGCCGCTGGTACATGACCATGCGGGCGGCCCAGTCGGGGAGCATGTCGCGGACGGCCCAGTCCATGAACGGGCCGGACAGCGGGCTGCCGCCGCCGCCCGGCCGGTTCCGGCGGCGCGCGTTCGGGCCGGTGGCGTCGGCCTTTCCGGGTGTGACGGCCAGCCGGGGGAGGTACGCGCGCAGGCAGTCGAGCGTCTCGGCCTTGGTGGCGGGCAGGTCGGTGCCGCCGAGGGCGTGGCCCACGCGGACGAACTCGCGGTAGTACTCGTCCAGGGCCGCGCCGCGCAGCGGGCGCGGGTGGTAGCGCTCGTGCGCGGTGGCGATGCCCCAGACCACGGTGGCGTAGTTCCAGCGCAGCCATTCCGGGTCGTCGGCGTCGTACGGCAGGCCGTCCGGGCGGGTGCCCTTGATGGTGTGGTGCATGGCCCGTACGGTCCGGGCCAGGCGCTCCGCGGTCTCCGTGGAGCCGTACGCCGTGCCCAGGAAGAACGACAGCGAGTGCCCGAAGCGTACGGCGGCGCCCTCGGGGTCGATGCCGCCGGTCGGGTTGCCGTCGGCGTCCTTGGCGACGAGCCGGGAGTGCTGCACGCCCATCCAGTAGATGCTGGGGTCGAGCTGCTCCAGGTACGCCGCGCTGGCCAGCCCGAACGCCACGGCCGGCATGTGGGAGTGCACGTGCCACACCGCGCTGCCGGGGCCGAACCAGCCGGGGTCGCCCGCGGGCTCGGCGAACGTCAGGCCCCGGAAGTAGTGGGCGCGCACGTTCGCGTCGAAGTGGCGGTCGAACCGTTCGGCGAGGTGCCGGGCGAGCAGCTGGTGCGGCAGGGTCATGTCGCCTCTCCCCGTTTGGCTACAGGTGTGGCCAGAGTACGCCAATTCTGGCCACACATGTAGCCAGACGTGCGGACGGATAGGCTGAGCCGGTGGCGAACGAGGCGGAGCGGACCGCGACGAGCTGGGCCGGCACGCCCCTGGCCGACCGCCGCAGCCAGCGCCGCGCCCGCCTGGTCGACGCGGCGTTCACGCTGTTCGGCACGCAGGGCGAGGCCGGGGTGTCGGTACGCGCGGTGTGCCGGGTCGCCCACCTGCACGCCCGCTACTTCTACGAGAGCTTCCCCGGCACCGACGACCTGCTCGGCGCCGTGTACGACCAGGCCGCCGCCGAGCTGGCCGACCACCTGCAGGCCGCGCTCGGCGCCGCCGGCGACGGCCTGGCCGCCCGTCTGCGCACCGGCATCCGTACCGTGCTGGACTTCAGCTCCGCCGACCCGCGCCGCGGCCGGGTGCTGTTCACCGAGGCCCGCGCCAACCCCGTGCTGGCCTCCCGCCGCCAGGCCACGCAGACCGCGCTGATGAACAGCGTCCTGCAGGAGGAGGCCCGCACCCGCCCCACCGCCGACCCGCGCCAGGTCCGCGTACGCGCCGCGATGTTCACCGGCGCCATGGTCGAGCTCGTCCAGCAGTGGCTGGCCGGCACGCTGGGCGACGACCTCGACGCGGTCGTCGACCACGCCGCCGCGCTGCTCTTCCCGCAACCGTGACCGCCGCGGAGCCGCGCGGGCCGGTGGAGGTGCCGCCGATCGTCACCGAACTGGCGGCGGGCCGCCCGGTACGCCCGGTCTGGCGCAACGAGCTCGGCGGGCTGACGTTCCAGCTCGGTACGGGGGCCGCGCGCCGGTTCGTGAAGTGGGCGCCGCCGGGCAGCGGCATCGACTTCGGCGCGGAGGCGGCGCGGCTGCGCTGGGCCGTACGGTTCACCGCGGTACCGCGCGTGGCCGCCGAGGGGGCGGACGGCTCCTGGCTGCTCACGGACGGCCTGCCCGGACGCTCGGCGGTGGACGGCCGCTGGCTGCGCGACCCCGGACCCGCGGTCCGCGCGATCGGCACAGGCCTGCGCGCGCTGCACGAGGCGCTACCGGTCGCGGACTGCCCGTTCGACTGGACGGCCGAACGGCGGCTGCGCGGCGTGGCGGACCGGCGCGGACTCGGCCCGGTACCGCCGGTCGACCGGCTCGTCGTCTGCCACGGCGACGCCTGCGCCCCCAACACGCTGGTCGCCGACGACGGCACCTGCAGCGGGCACGTCGACCTCGGCACCCTAGGCATCGCCGACCGCTGGTCCGACCTGGCCGTCGCCACCTGGAGCACCCAGTGGAACTACGGCCCCGGCTGGGAGAAACCACTCCTGGACGCATACGGCATCGCCCCCGACCCGGAACGCACCACCTTCTACCGTCACTTGTGGGAACTCACGGACTAGGCGTACCTCGAAGGCCGCTGATCCCGATTACGACGTTCCCCGCGCCCCGCGCCCCCGCGCGCCCCCGCGCGCCCGCGCCTCGCGCCCCGCGCCTCGCGTCCCGCGCCTCGCGCCTCGCGCCCCGCGCCTCGCGTCCCGCGCCTCGCGCCTCGTGCCTTGCGCCTCGTGCCTCGCGCCTCGCGCTCTCGCGCCCCGCGCCCCGCGCTCTCGCGCGGTGAAAAGGCCTCGCTTCGCGAGACTGATTTTTTGCGCGTGCGGCCGCCGTGCGTGGCTGGGCGCCGTTTGCGAAGTGCGGGCAGGATTCCGAGCGGGGTCTGTGCAGATTCCTGGCACGGGGGCGTTGTGGTACTTGCAGGGTGCCGAGCCGGTCAGGGTTCGCCTCGCGCGGTGCCGCACACGCATGACGAATCAGTCACGTGCCGGGTACGGGGCCGTACTTCGAGGCCCGCCCTGGCAGTGCCCTGCCCGTACCGCAATGGCGTGCACAGGCCGCCGGTAATTCGGTTGCCCTCGCCGCCCTCGCCCGGCGAGGATCGCGCCATGACCGTGATCGTGACCATGACTGCCCTGCCGGACCGCGCCTCCTTCGCGCCGGTTCGCCAGCAGTCGACCCGTCCAGGGAGGCGCGACACGTCGCCATCGTGACGGCCGCGGTCGTCGCCGGCCTGCTCGCCGGGTTCGGCATCGCTATCCCGGTCGGTGCGGTCGGCGCCTACCTCGTCGCGCTCACCGCCCGTACGTCACTGCGCGTCGGCGTGGCCGCGGCCCTCGGGGTGGCCACCGTCGACGGCGGCTACGCCCTGGCGGCCGTGCTCGGCGGCGGCGCCCTGGCCGCGGTGATCGCGCCGCTGGCCGGCGCGCTGCGGTGGTGCGCGACCGGCGTACTGGTCTTCGTGGCCGTCCGCACCCTCGTCGCCGCGATCCGCGCGCACCGGTCCCCGCATCCCGAGCCGGGCCCGCGGAGCCTGGCCCGTACGTACGCGGCGCTGGTGGCCATGACCCTGGTCAACCCCACCACGGTCATCTACTTCGTCGCGGTGGTGCTGGGCGGCCAGGCGGGCGCGGCGGGCACCTGGCCGGAACGCGCGGCCTTCGTGACCGCCGCCTTCGCCGCGTCGGCCGGCTGGCAGCTCGTCCTCGCCACCGGCGGCGCCCTGCTCGGCCGCGCCCTCACCGGCCCACGCGGGCGGCTCGCGACCGCCGTCACGTCCAGCGCGGTGATCGCCGCCCTCGCCGTACGGGTCGTCTGGAGCTGACCGGCATCACCCGTCGCGGGTGAGCCCGATCCCGCCCGCGCCGGAGACACTGCTCGTCCGGCGCAGGCAGGGGGACACCCACATGACGGTCACCGACGCGAACCGCCTCGACTACACCGGCGCCGTGTACGGCTCGCTGCTCGCCGCCTCCGTGGTCGCCGGTACCAGTCCGCGCGCGGCGGCGGCCACGGTGGCGGAGCTGGTCGGGCTGCTGATCGCGACCGGCGTGGTGTTCTGGCTCGCGCACACCTACTCCCGGGTGGTCGGCGACCGGCGGCACGGGCGCCGGGTGGACTGGACGGAGATCCGTACGGCGGCCCGCGGCGAGTTACCGCTCGCCGAGGCGGCGGTCCCGCCCTCGGCCGCGGCCGTCGTCTGCTGGCTGTTCGGCCTGCCGGACGCCGTCGGGGCGTGGGCGGCGCTGGGCACGGCCCTGGCCGCGCAGTGCGCCTGGGCGATCGTCGCGGACGCCAAGAGCCGCGCCGCCATGCCCGCGATCGCCGTCTCGGTGACGGTCAACCTGCTGCTCGGCCTGGTGATCGTCGCGCTCAAGGTGTGGCTGGCGCATTGACGTTTGATTCATGATTTCCTGAATTCATGATTCGGTGTATCGTCGGCGCCATGCTGAGCGCCGCGACCGACGTGGACGCGCTCGCCCGGTTCGGGCGCGCGCTGGCCGACCCCATCCGCTGCCGCATCCTGCTCGCGCTGCGCGAGCGCCCGGCGCACCCGGCCGACCTCGCCGAGACGCTCGGCATCTCGCGTACCCGGCTGTCCAACCACCTCGCCTGCCTGCGCGACTGCGGGCTGGTGGTGGCCGCCCCGCAGGGCCGCCGGGTCCGGTACGAGCTGGCCGACCGGCGGCTCGCGCACGCCCTGGACGACCTGCGCACCACCGTCCTGGCCGTGGCCGCCGACCCCGCATGCCCCGACGCCGCCGCCAAAGGCTGCTGCTGACATGACCAACGCGCCCGGACCGGACACGCTCCGCCGCGCCGTCCTGTCCCGCCGGATCCGCCTGCTGGTCGCCGCGACCATCACCTACAACGTGCTCGAGGCGGTCGTCGCGCTCGCCGCCGGCACGGCCGCCTCGTCCGGCGCCCTGGTCGCCTTCGGCCTGGACTCCGTCATCGAGGTCACCTCGGCCGCCGCCGTCGCCTGGCAGTTCTCCGCCCGTACGCCCGAGGGCGTCGAGCGCCGGGAGAAGGCCGCGATGCGCGTCATCGCGGTGTCGTTCTTCGCGCTGGCCGCGTACGTCACGGCCGAGTCCGTACGGAACCTCCTGACCGGCCACCCCGCCGACCACTCCGTACCCGGCCTGGTCCTCGCCGCCCTGTCCCTGCTGATCATGCCGATCCTGTCGGTGACCCAGCGCCGCACCGCCCGCGAACTGGGCTCCGCCACCGGAGTCGCGGACTCCAAACAGACCCTCCTGTGCACCTACCTCTCCGCCGCCCTCCTGACCGGCCTGGCCCTCAACCTCACCCTCGGCTGGACCTGGGCCGACCCGGCAGCCGCCCTGATCATCGCCGCCACCGCGATAAAGGAAGGCCGCGACACCTGGAAAGGCGACGGCTGCTGCTAGGGCCTGCACCTAGCGAAGCCCCTCGCCTCGCCCGCGCTTCGCGAGTCCGCCCCGGCCTGGATAAAGGCCTCGCTTCGCGAGACTGATTTTTTGCGCGTGGGGCCGCCGTGCGTGGCTGGGCGCCGTTTGCGAGGTGCGGGCGGGATGCGGGGCGCCGGGGTCTGTGCCGATTCTTGGGACGGGGGCGTCGTGGTACTTCCTGGATGCCGAGCCGAAGATCACGCGCTTCGCGCGCCACGCGCGGGGTTGATCCCGCCGCAGGCGACGCCTGGCATCCGGGCTGTAAACAACGCCCCCATGCCAAGAATCTGCACGGCGTCGCCTGCGGCGGGCAGCACGCCGCGCCGCGCGCTGCGCCCCCGTAAAAGGCCTCGCTTCGCGAGACTGATTTTTTGCGCGTGCGGCCGCCGTGCGTGGCTGAGCTTTGGGTGCGAGGTGCGGCCAGGCGCGGGGTTCGCGGGGGCCGCCGCACCCCCCGTTACGTCGCCGGTACGGAAATCGGTGCGACGTGCGGCTCTGCGAGGCGTTCGTAATCCTTGCCGGACATGACCAGGGAGCGATCCAGGCGGGCGGCGTTGAAGTAGAGGGCGGGGCGGGTGACGATCTCGGGGTCGGCTACCAGTGTGAGGTCGGGGTGGAAGGTGAAGGGGAGGATGGTGCCGGGGCCGGCCTGGGCCAGGTGTTCGGCGGTGGCGGGGTCGCTGAAGCCGGCGTAGCGGGCGGAGAACAGCGTACGGACGGCGTCGAGGTCGACCTTGCGGTCGCCGGGGACGACGGCCAGGACGTGGCGGGTGGTGCGGCGGTCGAGCTTGACCCGCAGGACGAGGCACTTGGCGGCGTCGGCGACGGGGTTGCCGCGTAGCGCGCTGACCAGCTCGGTGGTGCCTTCGGGGGCGTGGTCGATCAGCCGGTACGGCGTGGCGGTACGGTCGAGGAGGTCGATCAGGCGCTGGTAGGTGTCGTGGCCGGGCATGTCTCGGTCTCTTTCCGGTTGATGGACGGGGTGCGGTGGGCGCGTTCGATGGCCTGGCCCCAGTACGTCCCGGCGACCATCAGCACCGCGCCGGCGGCGGCGAGGGGCGTGAGGCGCTCGCCGCCGAAGGCGATGCCGATGACCGCGGCCCAGACGGGTTCGGTGCCCATCAGCAGGCTGGCCCGGCTGGCGGAGGTGCGCTGAACGGCCCAGGTCTGGGCCAGGAAGGCGAACACGCTGCAGAACAGGGCGAGGTACGCAAGCTCGGCCCAGGTACCGGCCGTGGCGTGGGCCAACGCGGGCAGGCCGCCCGCCGCCGGAGCGAGGCAGAGCACCGTCCCGACGACCGTCTGTACGGACGTCACCTGCAACGGGCGCACCGTACGGCCCGCGGTGAGCCGTCCGACGAGCGCCACGTGCCCCGCCCGGACCACGGCGGCGGCCAGCATCAGCGCGTCGCCCACCCCGGGTACGCGCAGGCCGTGGCCCGACGTGAGCAGCCCGACCGCCACGACGCACACCGCGGCGGCGAGGAAGAACCGCGCCGGAGGCCGGCCGCGGTCCAGCAGCGGCGTGATCACCAGGGTCAGGCTGATCAGCAGCCCGGCGTTCGCCGCACTGGTGTGCGCCACCCCGTACATCTCCAGGACCAGCACCGCCGCCTGCGTGAGCCCGAGCACCGACCCGATGCGCGCCTCCTCCCGCGTCCAGCGCAGCCGGACGAGCGGCAGGCACGCCACCGCCGAGAGCAGGTAGCGCAGGAACAGCACCGTCATCACCGGCGCGCCGTCCAGGGCGGTCTTCGCGACCAGGTAGCTGGATCCCCAGACCAGCGCGACCAGCAGGAGCACCAGATCGGCGCGGCGTGTGTCAGGCACGCGTCCACCGTGCCCGCCCGCGACGATGAAGCCAAGTACCACTTCCTCAAGTGAAGATGTAGCAGCGCTACAATAAGCGCCGTGGACGAGAGGCAGCTACGGGTGCTGCGCGAACTGGGCGAGCTGGGCAGCGTCACCGCCGCGGCCGAGGCGCTGATGGTCACGCCGTCCGCGATCTCCCAGCAGCTGCGGCTGCTGCAGCGTACGGTCCCCGTCCCGCTCACCGAGCGCGACGGCCGGCGCCTGGTGCTCACCCCCGCCGGGCAGGCGCTGGCCGGCGCCGCCATCGAGGTGGAGACCGCGCTGGCCCGCGCCCGGCACAGCGTCGAGGAGTTCCTCGACCGGCCGGACGCCGAGGTGTCCGTGGCCGCCTTCCACAGCGCCGCTGCGGCCTTCCTGCCCCACCTCGTACGGGATCAGCCCCCGGACGCGCCGCGCCTCGCGTTCGCCGACGAGGACGTCGCGCAGGACGAGTTCCCGCCGCTGACCCGCGACTACGACATCGTCCTCGCGCACCGGCTCGACCACACCGCGCCCTGGCCGGCGACCGTCTCCGTCACCGCGCTGCTGCACGAGCCGCTCGACGTGGCGCTGCCCGCCGGCCACCCGCTGACCGCCAAGCCGCGGCTGCGCCCCGCGGACGTGGCCGGCGAGCGCTGGATCACCGTGCACGACGGCTTCCCGCTGATGGCCACCATCGAGGCCATCGCCGCCGCGGCCGGCCGGCGGCTGCACATCGCGCACCGCATCAACGAGTTCGCGGTGGTCGCCGAGGTCGTGGCGGCCGGCGGCGGCATCGCGCTCGTCCCGCGCTGGACCGCCCGCCCGCACCCGGAGGTGACCCTCAGGCCGCTGACCGGCGTGCACGCGCGGCGGCACATCGACGCGCTGCACCGCCCCGAACGTACGGCACGCGCGGCCGTCCGTACGGTCCTCGCCCGCCTCCGCCGCGCCGCGGCCGCCATCAGCGACCGGTGACGTACGGCGGGTCCGGGGTTCACAGGTCGGGCAGGCCGAGGTCGAGGTTGGGGCGGTCGAGGCCGCCGTCCACTTCGAGGACCTTGCCGGTCACGTACGCGCCCGCCGGCGAGGCGAGGTAGAGCACGGCGGCCGCGATGTCGTCCGGATCGCCGATCCGGCGCAGTGCGGTGGCCCGCTCCATCTGGACGCGCAGGTCGTCGTTGGTGAGCACGATGTCAAGCGCCGAGGTGGCCACCGAGCCGACCGCGATGCCGTTGACCCGGACGCGCGGCGCCAGGTCCTGGGCGGCCAGCCGGGTGTAGTGGGCCAGCGCGGCCTTGGCCGTGCCGTACGCCAGGTACCCGCGGCCGGACACCCGCCCCATGACGGAGGAGATGTTCACCACCGCCCCGCCGCCGCCCGCGAGCAGGTGCGGCACGGCGGCGCGGGTCAGCGCGTGCGCCACGCCCACGTTGAACTGGAACGCGTTATAGAGATGCGCGGGCGCGGTGTCGAGGAACGGCCGGGGCAGCGCGCCGCCGACGTTGTTGACCACCACGTCGAGGCGCCCGAACGCCTTGGCCGCCGTGTCCGCGAGCCCGGCCGCCGCGTCCAGGTCGCTCAGGTCGGCGGCCACCACCACCGCCCGCCGCCCGGTCGCCTCGATCTTCGCCGCCACCGTACGCAGGTCGTCCTCGGTACGCGCGGCGACCAGCACGTCGGCCCCCGCCTCGGCGAGGGCGACCGCGGTCGCCGCCCCGATGCCGCGGCCGGCCCCCGTGACGACCGCCGCGTGGTCCGCGACCCGGAACCGGTCCAGGATCATCGGCTCAGCGTAGGCCGGAGTAGAACACGTTTCAATGCGCGCCGAACCGGTACCACTGCGGCGCGGTCCGGTTCATCGGCCAGCCCAGGCCGGCGGTCTCCGCGGGCCGGACGTCGAGCAGGTCCCAGTCCGGGAACGCGGCCTCGACCTCCGCCTGGGTCACGCCGCCGATCCAGGAGCGCAGCCGGGTGGCGCCGAAGGCGAGCAGCAGTACGGTCGCGCCGGGTTCGGCCAGTGCGGTGACGCCCCGTCCCTCGGCCCGCCGGCCTTCGGCGTCGAAGCCCTGGAAGCAGCCGATGTCGAGGAAGAAGTCGAACGTGCCCAGGCCGGCCGACGGCAGGTCGGTCACGTCGCCCACCACGTACGTGACCCCCTCCGTACCCCGGCGCCCGGCCGCCTCGATCGCGGCCGGCACCAGGTCGATGCCCACCGCCGTCCAGCCGCGGCGGGCGAGCTCGGGGGTGAACTGGCCGCGGCCGCAGCCGAGGTCGAGGGCGCGGCCGAGCGGGCGCCGGCGTCCGGTCTCCTCGCGGTCCAGCACGGCGGCGATGCTCGGCGCCGCGGCCCGGCCGTAGCGTTCCCACGGGGTGACGCCGAAGCGGTACATGCGGGCGTAGTTCGGCATGCGGTCTTCCTTCTTGACGTCCGGAGCGGGCCTGCGTTGAATGTACGGCGGTGTCGCGTGGCGTACGCATGCAGGCCGCGTACGAGTGGGCGAACACCGGGAGCCCGAAGGGGATGATGCAGGTGGCCGCCTACCGCATGGCTCGCGCCTAGCCGCATCGCGCCGGCGCCGTCGCGCGCCGGGACCACCGCGCGCCCGTCATCCCCGGGGCCGTCGTCCTTCTGCCGCCCCATGTGCCTTTTCTGCCGTACGGGTGTGCGCCTTTCCGCATGTCAGCACCGCAGCAGAGGAGTGTCTTGACCGATTTCAACCGGCAGGTCATCGAGGAGTTCCGCACCAACCACGGACGCATGGGCGGCATGTTCGCAGGCGCCCGGCTGATCCTGCTCACCACCACGGGCGCGCGCACCGGACGCCCGCACACCACCCCCGTCGGCTTCCTGCCCGACCCCGGCCGGCTGCTGGTGATCGCGTCGGCCGGCGGCGCGGACCGGCACCCGGCCTGGTTCCACAACCTCGTCGCCACCCCGCGCGTCACCGCCGAGACCGGCCCGTTCACGCTGGAGGCCGACGCGGTCGTGCTCGAGGGCGCCGAGCGCGAGGAGATCTGGGCGCGCGCCGTCGAGGCCGACCCGGGCTGGGCCGCGTACCAGCGAAAGACCACGCGCGTCATCCCGGTCGTCGCCCTGCACCCGGTACGGATGCGCTACGCCGACCTGCCCGAGGGCGACTTCCTCCGGGTCACGCACGACGCGTTCCGCCGCGACCTGCGGGCGATCCGCGACGAGGTGGCGCGGGGCGGCGGACCGGGCGCGCAGCTGCGCGTCAACTGCCTGATGTTCTGCGGCGGGATGCGGCACCACCACGAGAACGAGGACGGCGAGCTGTTCCCGTACCTGCGCGGCCGTCATCCGGACCTGGCGCCGGCCCTGGACCTCCTGCGCGACCAGCACGCGACCCTCGCCGGACTGCTGGACGACCTGCGGGAGGCGGTCACGTCCGGGCCCGGCGACCTGGCCGGCACCGTCCACCGCCTGGTGACCGACATCGAGGCGCACCTGGACGCCGAAGAGGAACAACTCGTCCCCGTACTGAACGCACTGCCGAAAGGACGGACCCGTTTGACGACCAACCTGGTCACCGGACCCGACACGTACGACACCGTGCTCGCCGCGATGACCGGCATGGGCGGCGCGCCGCCGTTGCCGCCCGGCGCCGACACCGCCGAGCCGTTCGCTCTACGAACACCTGGTCGCTGGGCGAACGCCTCGGGCCGGGCGGCCCGGGACGCGGGCGTCCTGCTGTACGTGCACGGCGGCGGCTTCGAGCAGAGCATGCCGGCGATGGAGCACCTGATGGCGTACCGCCTGTCGGAGGCGGCCGGGCGGCCGGCGTTCGCCGTGGACTACGCGCTGGCCCCCGCGCACCCCTTCCCGGCCGCGCACGACGACGTCGTCGCCGCGTACCGCGGGCTGCTGGCCGAGGGCGTACCGGCTGAGCGTACGGTCCTGATCGGCGAGTCGGCGGGCGCGACGATCCTGCTGGAGGCGCTGCTCACGCTGAAGGCGGAGGGCGTGCCGCTCCCGGGCGCGGCGGTGCCGGTCTCGGCGATCACGGACTTCACGCTGACCAGTTCGTCGATCGACGCCCCGGCGGGCCGCGACGTCATCGGCCGGGAGACCATCGAGCACATCGTCGCGCAGTACCTGAACGGGCGGCCGAACGACCGGGCGCCGCAGTCGCCGATCCACGGCGACCTGGCGGGCCTGCCCCGCATGCTCCTGGTGGCCGGCGGCGACGAGGCCCTGCTGGACGACTCCCGCCGCTATGCGGCGGCCGCCGCCGACGCGGGCGTCGACGTCACCCTGGACGTCTACGAAGGCATGCCGCACGCGTTCCACGTGACCGTCCTGCCCGACCCGCATCCGCCGGTGGGCGTGACCTTCCTGGAACGCCTGACCGCCTGGCTGTTCGCTGAGCGAACACAATAGTCGGATTCTGGACGCCCGGAACGCCCGCGTCGTACGCTGTCCGAACAGCTTGGACGCTGAGCGAACGAGAGGGCGGTGCACATGATGACGGCGGCGCAGCGGCTGGGGGACTTCATCGCGGCCATGAAGATCGAGCAGCTGCCGGGGGAGGTGCGCCGGGCCGCCGAGCTGCACGTCCTGGACACGCTCGGCTGCGGGCTCGCCGCGTACGCGGTCGGCGAGGGCGACTACGCGTACCAGGCGGTGCGCGAGTCCGGCTCCACCGGCCCGGCCACGGTCATCGGCGCGACGGAGGGCCTGCCGCCGCTCGACGCGGCGTTCGTCAACGGCACGCTGTTCCACGTGCTCGACTTCGACGACACCCATCCGGCCGCCGTCGTGCACGTCAGCGCGGGTGTCGTGCCCGCGGCGATCGCCGCCGCGCAGGCGGCCGGCGCCTCGGGCGCGGACCTGCTGACCGCCGTCGTCGCGGGCAACGAGACCTCCGTACGGCTGGGCGCGGCGGCCGGCGGGCTCTTCCACGCCCGGGGATTCCACCCGACCGGCGTGTGCGGGGTGTTCGGCGCCACCGCCGCGGCCGCCCGGGTGCGCGGGCTCGACGGCACCGCGACCGCGCACGCCCTCGGCATCGCCGGAAGCATGGCGTCCGGGCTGATGGAGTTCCTGGCCGACGGCGCGCAGACCAAGCCGCTGCACCCGGGCTGGGCCGCGCAGGCCGGGCAGGCGGCGGTCCGGCTGGCGGCGCACGGCGCGACCGGGCCGTCCACGGTGTTCGAGGGGGCGCGCGGCTTCTTCGCCACCTACCTGCGCGGCGAGGCCACCGACCTGG
>Ga0164243_10010414_pt1 | contig 13362 bp, 12 predicted proteins | sample OricompcompostOP_FD_108781 | JGI IMG/M metagenome (GOLD analysis project Ga0164243, IMG submission 108781) | Organic Plus compost microbial communities from Emeryville, California, USA - Original compost - Organic plus compost (OP) | ecosystem: Engineered > Solid waste > Mixed feedstock >... | reverse complement strand
GTCGCGTTCTCCGACGGTACGCTCCGGGTCCGGTCACCGAAGCTGCGCCGCTGGACGTCCTGGCGGAACCAGACCTGGTCGGTCGACGTGACGATCGAGCTGCCGGCCGGTTCCGCGGTGCGTACCAGCGTGTCGGCCGGCGACCTGACCGCGACCGGGACGCTCGGCGACTGCACGGTCAAGACGTCGGTCGGTCAGCTGTACCTGGCGCGTACCGGTGACCTGCGGGCGCACACCGTCGGCGACGTCACCGTCGGGGTGATCGACGGTACCGCCGAGGTCAGTTCCGGCTCCGGCACGATCCGGATCGGCGAGATCGGCGGGCGCGCCACCGTCAAGAACTCCAACGGCCGTACCGAGATCGACGCCGTGACCGGCGATGTCACGGTGCGCTCGGCCAACGGCGACATCACCATCGGGTCGGCCGGCGGCAACGTGCAGGCGCGTACCGCCATGGGCAACGTGCAGGTGGACCGGGCGGCACGCGGCACGGTCGAGGCCGAGACCTCGTTCGGCCAGGTGCGGATCACCGTGGTCGAGGGCACCGCGGCCAAGCTCGACCTGGAGACCCGGTTCGGGCAGGTGCACAGCGCGCTGCGCAGCACCGACGGGCCGGCGCCCGGCGACGAGGTCGTCACGGTGCGCGGCCGCACCTCGTACGGCGACATCACCATCGGCCGGGCCTGACCCGGCGGACTCAGACACGAGGGGAATCGTGATGACACCCGCACCGGCGATCCAGGCCACCGGCCTGCGCAAGGCGTACGGCACGCAGGTGGTGCTGGACGGCATCGACCTGTCCATCCGTACCGGCAGCGTGTTCGCGCTGCTCGGCCCGAACGGCGCCGGCAAGACCACGGCGGTGAAGATCCTGTCCACGTTGCTGCCGGCGGACGGCGGCGAGATCCGCGTGGCCGGCCACGACCCGGTCCGCGATCCGGACGCGGTACGCGACGCGATCGGCGTCACCGGCCAGTTCGCCGCGGTGGACAACCTGCTCACCGGCGCCGAGAACCTGCGCCTGATGGCCCGGCTGCACCACCTGGGCCGGCGCGCCGCGGCCAAACGGATCGACGACCTGCTGCGCCAGTTCGATCTCGTCGACGCCGCCGACAAGCCGCTGGCCACCTACTCCGGCGGGATGCGGCGCCGGCTGGATCTGGCGATGGGTCTGGTCGGCCGGCCCCGCATCGTGTTCCTGGACGAGCCGACCACCGGGCTGGATCCGCGCAGCCGCCGCACCATGTGGCAGATCGTGCGCGATCTCGCCGCGGACGGCGTCACCATCTTCCTGACCACCCAGTACCTGGACGAGGCGGACCGGCTGGCCGACTCGATCGCGGTGCTCGACCACGGCCGGATCGTCGCGCAGGGCAGCCCGGCGGAGCTGAAGCGGCTGGTACCGGGCGGGCACGTACGGCTGCGGTTCGCCGACGCCGCCGGGCTCGCGGCCGCCGCGGCCCGGTTCGGCGTGGCCGCGCCGGACACCGAGGCGCTGACCCTGGACGTACCCGGGGACGGCGGTGTCGCGTCGCTGCGCCGGCTGCTGGACGACCTGGACGGTGCGGCGATCGAGGCCGCGGAGCTGTCCGTACACACCCCCGACCTGGACGACGTCTTCCTGGCCCTGACCGGGCACTCCGCCGAGAAGGAGCCGGCACGATGAGCACCTTGACCTACGCCGTACACGACTCCGCGACGATGCTGCGGCGCAACCTGAAGCACATGCTGCGGTACCCCTCCCTGACCGTGATGCTGATCGGGCTGCCGGTCGTGCTGATGCTGCTGTTCGTGTACGTGTTCGGCGGCACGCTCGGCAACGGCCTGGGCGTCGGCGCCGGCGGCGGCAGATCCGCGTACATCACCTACCTGGCGCCGGGGATCCTGGTGCTGGCGCTGACCGGTACCGCACAGGGCACCGCGATCTCGGTCGCGATGGACATGACCGAGGGCATCATCGCCCGGTTCCGGACGATGGCGATCTGGCGCGCGTCGGTACTGACCGGGCACGTGCTCGGCGCGCTGATCCAGTCGATGCTCGGCGTCGCCGTGCTGCTCGGGGTCAGCCTCGCGATCGGGTTCCGGCCCACCGCCACCGCGGTCGAGTGGCTGGCCACCGTCGGCGTACTGCTGCTCACCGCGCTCGCGCTGACCTGGCTGACCGTCGCGCTGGGGCTGGTCACCAAGAGCGTGGAGAGCGCCAGCAACATCCCGATGCCGCTGATGCTGTTGCCGTTCCTGGGATCCGGCTTCGTACCGACCGACTCGATGCCGACGGCGCTGCGGGTGTTCGCCGAGTACCAGCCGTTCACACCGATCATCGAGACGCTGCGCGGGCTGCTGCTGGGCAACGGGATCGGGCACCAGGGCGTCCTCGCGGTCGGCTGGTGCGTCGCCATCACGGTCGCCAGCTACCTGTGGGCGCGCCACCTGTACCGCCGCGTACCGGAACGCTGACCCCGGGCCCGGGCATCCGTCGGGGATGCCCGGGCTCAGCCGCGCCGACATCAGCGGAGTGCCGGTACCGGATAGTCCGGCAGGTCGATCGCGTGCACCGACTTGTCCATCCCGCCGGTCAGGGCGCTCTTGCCGGGCAGCCGCATCATCATCCGTACCATCGCGTTGCGCAGCCGGATGCCCCGCCGGGTCGCGGGCAGGAACCCCTTGACGCCGCCCGGCAGCGGCCTGGAGTTGGCGGCCACGTACCCGCGCATCCGCCGCTGGTACGCCGCGAACGCGCTCCGGTGGTCCGCACCCGCCGCGGCCAGCTCGCCGGCGAGCACGTACGCGCCGACCAGGGCCATGCTGGTACCCATGCCGACGGAGCCGGCGGTGCACGCGTCGCCGAGCAGTACCACCCGGCCGGTGTGCCAGGTGTCCATCGCCACCCTGGCGTGCCGGTCGAAGTAGAAGTCGTCGGCCCGCCACATCGAGTCCAGGATGCGCGGCACCTCCCACCCCTCCCCCTCGTACACCCGGGCCACGATCCGCTTCTGCCCGGCGACGTCGCGCCGGTCGTACTCGATCGGATCGCCGGCGAAGTGCAGCATCGCGCGGGCGCCGCCGTGCGCGGGGTAGAGCAGGACGTTGCGGCCGCCGGTGGTGCCGTTGCCGGCCGGCATCGAGTACATCAGCTCGGTGTCGCCCAGATCGACCGGCGCGGCGTGGGTGAACACCGCCCGGTGGTAGCCGGAATCGACCAGCCGCCAGGCGTTGGGGTCGAACGCGAGCCGGCGGGTGTTCGAGAAGACGCCGTCCGCGCCGACCACGACGTCGAACCGCCGGCGCGGCGCCGACTCGAACGTCACGTCGATGCCGTCCGCGTCCTCGGCCAGTGCGGTGATCGTGTCGTCGTAGACGTACGCCACCCCGTCCGCGGCGTCCATCAGGATGCGCATCAGGTCGCCGCGCAGGATCTCCAGGTCGGCGATGATCCGGAGTCGCCGAACGCCTCCCCCGACATCTCCGCCACCCGCCGGCCCCGACCGTCCACATAGGCCATTGCCCGGACGCCGGTGTGCGCGGCGCGGATCGGCGCCAGCAGCCCCATCCGGTCCACGACGGTACGGGCCGCGCCCCGGATGTCGATGCCCTGCCCGCCGGGCCGCGGCGCCGGCGCGCGCTCCACCACGGTCACGTCCATCCCGTACCGGCGCAGCCAGTACGCCAGGGCGGGGCCGGCGATGCTCGCCCCGCTGATCAGTACCCGCGTCATCGGTCCTCCTCGTTCCGTCGCCTTGTTCGTACACCGTACATACGGTTCCGGGACGTTGTGGTTGAGCGGATGTATGGCGTACACAGCACTAGTGCGCTAGGCTGCGTGCACCAGTACGGAGGTGGGGATGACGACGTACCGCCGGATCGTGGCCGACATCCGGGCCCGGATCGAGGCCGGCGAGCTGCCGCCCGGCGCCCGGGTGCCGTCCACCCGCCGGCTGGTCGCCGAGTACGGCGTGGCCATGGCCACCGCCACCAAGGCGCTGACCGAGCTGCGCCGGGACGGGCTGGTGTCGCCGGTGCCCGGCGTCGGTACCGTCGTGGCCCGCACCCCGGCACCCGAACGGAACACCCGAGTCGGCGGCCGGGGCGGCACGGCCGGGCGGGACGAGCTGGTGCGTACCGGGATCGCGCTCGCGGACGCGGACGGCCTCACCGGCGTGTCGATGCGCCGCGTCGCCACCACGCTCGGCATCGCCACGATGTCGGTGTACCGGCACGTGTCCGGCCGGGACGAGCTGGTGAACCTGATGCTGGACGCGGTGCTCGGCGAGGATCCGCTGCCGCGGCGCCGGCCGGCCGGCTGGCGAGGCCGCTGCGCGACCGCCGCCGCGCACCTGTGGCGGACCTGCCAGCGGCATCCGTGGGCGGCGCAGGCGTTGTCGATGACCCGGCCGCAGTCGATCCCGAACGGGATGGACTACACCGAGTGGCTGCTCGCCGCGTTCGACGGGTACGGGCTGGATCTCGACACCCGGTTCCGGCTCGGCCTGAGCGTCCTGCTGTACGTGCGGGGGCTCGCCGTCAACATCGAGCCGGAGCTGCGGGCGCGGCAGGACACCGGGCTGACCGACGAGGAGTGGATGGAACGGCAGAAGCCGGCGCTGCGGTCGATCGCCGACCCGGCCCGGTTCCCGCAGCTGTGCGCGGCGATGCACGAGGAGGTGGACGCCGATCTGGACGCGATGTTCGCGTTCGGGCTGGACCGGCTCCTCGACGGCATCGCCGCCTACCTGGACGGCTGACCGGCGAGCGACTCCAACGGTACGGACGGGTCGGTGAGCCGGGACTCGTCCACCTCGCGGCCGGACCGTACGATCGCCTCGATGTGCTCGCTGACGTCCCAGACGTTGACGTTCATGCCGGCGAGCACCCGGCCGCCGCGCAACCAGAACGCGACGAACTCGCGGGCACCGACATCGCCCCGGTACGCCACGCGCACGTCGTCGGCGAGCGGATCGTCCACGTAGCCGGTGTATTCCAGCCCCAGGTCGTACTGGTCGGAGAAGAAGAACGGCATCTGGTCGTACACCCGGTCGTGGCCGAGCATCGCGTGCGCGGCGGCGACACCGCCGTCCAGCGCGTTCGACCAGTGCTCGACCCGGATCCGCCGGTCCAGCCAGGGCCGGTACGAGTTGGCCACGTCACCGGCCGCGAACACGTCCTGCGCCGAGGTACGCAGCCGCTCGTCGGTGACGATGCCGTTGTCGACGGCGAGCCCGGCGGCGACGGCGAGCTCGGTGGCCGGCCGGATCCCGACACCGACGACGACCACGTCGGCGGGCAGCTCGGTACCGTCGGACAGCCGTACCCCGGCGACACCGCCCTTCTCGCCGCGGATCTCGTCGACCGTCGCACCGAACCGGAACTCGACGCCGTGGTCGGTGTGCAGCCCGGTGAACACGTCGCCCAGCTCGTCGCCGACCACCCGGCGCAGCGGGCACCGCTCCGGCTCGACCACGGTCACCGACAGGCCGTGCGAGACGCCGGCCGCGGCCACCTCCAGGCCGATCCAGCCGGCCCCGACCACCACCAGCCGGCCGCCGCTGCCGGAGGCGGCGGTCCCGGCGGAGCCGCCGGCCGCCCGCAGCAGCGCGAGCAGGTCGTCGGAGTCGTCCAGGGTACGCAGGTAGCGGACGCCGGGCAGGTGCGCGCCGGGCACGTCCAGGGTGCGTACCCAGGAGCCGGTGGCGAGCAGCAGCCGGTCGTACCGCAGCTCGTGGTAGCCGTCCAGGGTGAGCAGGTGCTCGGTGGTGTCGAGCATCGTGGCCCGGACGCCGCGGCGGACGTCGACCTGGTGCTGCGCGTACCACTGCTCGTCGTGGACGAAGACGACGTCGCGGGCGTCGTTGCCGAGCAGGTACCCCTTGGACAGCGGCGGCCGCTCGTACGGCAGCTCCTCCTCGTCGGTGAGCAGCACGAGGCGCCCGTCGTACCCCTCCTCGCGCAGCGTCTCGACCGCCTTGCCGGCGGCCAGACCGCCGCCGACCACCACGAATGTCTCCGGCTGCCGGCTGCCGGCCGGGCGGCCCACCTGGCGAGCGGCGTCCCGCTCGGTCTCGCCGTCTGGTGCGATCGGTTCCGTCATGCTGTCAGCCTGCCCCGAGCGCACGATCCAGACAACCGGAACGCGCCGATCGCCCGCTCTGTACGGTGTTGCGCGGTCACCGGGCCAGCGCGGAGCCGTCGGACGGCCGGTACCGGCCGGGGTCGTCGCCGGCGGCCACCCGGAGCCTTGACAGGCGTCCGTACAAACAGGCTACCTTCCGAACTATTCGACCCGACACGAGCCGAGAATGGTGAGGCCCGGATGGCAGCCCGCGGTGGCACGCCGCTCGCCGGTACGCCGAGCCTGCTGCGTTCGATGAACGCCCGGGCGGTACTGGAGTGCATCAGCGGCGCCGGCGCGATCGCCCGCGGCGACATCGCGTCGGCCACCGGCCTGTCCAAGCAGACCATCACGCTGGCGCTCGGCACGTTGCTGGAGTCCGGTGTGGTGGTCGAGTCCGGCCGGGTGCAGGGGCGCACCGGGCCGGCGGCCGTCCAGTACACGGTGGATCCCCGGTGCGGGTTCGCCGTCGGCGTCGACATCGGCGCGCAGTACGTGCGGGTCGCGGTCGCCGACATCGCCGGCACCGTACTGGCGGACACCACCGGCCGCACCCGGCAGCGCACCGCGACCCTGGTCGAGCAGGTACGCCAGTTCACCGCGCGGGTGGCCGAGCAGGCCGGCGTACGGCTCGACGAGGTGGTGCACACCGTCGTCGGGCTGCCCGCGGCGATCCGGCCGGACGGCGAGACGCTACTGCTCGGCGACACCCTGCCACGCGCCGGCGAGGGGCTGGTTCCGTTGCTGCGCACCGAGATCCCGACACCGGTCACGGTGGAGAACGACATCAACCTGGCCGCCCTCGGTGAGCTCGCCGCCGGCCACGGCCGTACCGTCGACGACTTCGTGTTCCTGTCCCTGGGTACCGGGCCGGGTCTCGGCATCGTCATCGACGGCCGGCTGCGCCGCGGCTCGTCCGGTGTCGCCGGGGAGATCGGGCAGATACCCGGCGAGGACTGGTCGGACGGGCTGCCCGAGCCGGGGCGGCGGATCGACATGGACCGGCTGCTGTCGTCCACCACGATCGTCGCGGAGGCGCGGCAGGCCGGACTGCCGGCCGGCAGTACGCCACGGGACGTGTTCGCCGCGGCCCGGTCCGGGGACGCGGCGGCGCGCTCCGTCGTGTCCCGGCTGGCCCGCCGCACCGCGCAGCTGATCGCGGCGATCACCCCGCTGGTGGATCCGCAACTGGTGGTGCTCGGCGGCGGTATCGGCCGCAACGGCGACCTGCTCAACGGCCACATCGAGGACTGCCTGCGGCGCGCCGCCACGTTCGCGCCCCGGGTGGTCACCACGCAACTGGGTGACCGGGCGGTCCTCGTCGGCGCCACCGAGGCCGCCCGTACCCGGGCCCGGGAGGCGGCCTTCCGCGCCGCGACCGGGGTCGGCCGGGCCACCATCGACCACTGACCCCGAGGAGAGGAACCACCCCGTGAAGATCGCCGTGATCGGTGGCGGCAGCACGTACACCCCGGAGCTGATCGAGGGCTTCGCCCGCCGCGCCGACCTGCTGCGCGTGGACGACCTGGTACTGCACGACATCGACGCGGACCGGCTCGCCGTCGTCGGTGGGCTGGCCCGGCGGATCCTCGCCCGTACCGGCTTTCCCGGCCGGCTGTCCACCACCACCGACCTGGCCGCGGCGGTGGACGGTGCCGCGGCGGTACTGGTCCAGCTGCGGGTCGGCGGCCAGGCGGCACGGCTGCGCGACGAGACGATACCCGGGCGGTACGGGATGCTCGGCCAGGAGACGACCGGGCCGGGCGGATTCACCAAGGCGCTGCGCACCGTTCCGGTGGTGCTCGACATCGCCGACCAGGTACGCGAACGCGCCGAGCCGGGCGCCTGGATCGTGGACTTCACCAACCCGGTCGGCATCGTCACCCGCGCCCTGCTGGACGCCGGCCACCGCGCGCTCGGACTGTGCAACGTGGCCATCGGGTTCCAGCGGCGGATCGCCGCGATCCTCGGCGTACCACCGGAATCGGTACTGCTCGACCACGCCGGCCTGAACCACCTGTCCTGGATCCGCGGCGTCACCGTGGACGGGGTGGAACGGCTGCCCGACCTGTTCGGCGCCGAGCACCTGCCGCGGCTGGCCCGGGAGGCGCACTTCCCGCCGGAACTGCTCGTCACGCTCGGCGCGATCCCGTCGTACTACCTGCGGTACTTCTACTGCACCGACGAGGAGATCGCCGCGCAGCGCGGCGGGGTGCACCGGGCCCGGCAGGTCGCCGAGATCGAGGCGGAACTGCTCCGGATGTACGCGGACGAGTCGCTGGACACCAAGCCGGCACTGCTGGAACGGCGCGGCGGCGCGTACTACAGCGAGGCCGCCGCGGCGCTCGTCACGTCGCTGCTGACCGGCGACGGCGCGACGCACTACGTGGACGTCCGCAACGACGGTACGCTGCCCGGGCTGCCGGCCGAGGCGGTCGTGGAGGTACCGGCCCGGGTGGACGCGACCGGCGCGCATCCGCTGCCGGTACGGCCGCTGGAGCCGGAGCTGCTGGGCCTGGTGCAGGCGGTGACCGGGTACGAGGAGCTGACGATCGCCGCCGCGCGGGCCGGCAGCCGTACCCTCGCCCTGCGCGCGATGCTCGCCCACCCGTTGATCCGGCAGTGGGGTCCGGCGACCGCGCTGCTGGACGAGCTGATCGAGGCGAACCGGGACTTCCTGCCGAACTTCGCCGTCGGCGCCGGCGCGCGGGCGGCGGTGACCGATGCCGGCTGAGCCCGACACGGTCGTCGCCGGAGTCGACGGCGGCAACTCGAAGACCGACGTGGTCCTGGCCAGCACGACCGGCGCCGTGCTCGCCCGGGTACGCGGGCCGGGCTGCCAGCCGCACCGGACCGGGATGCCGGCGACGGTACGGATGATCCGCGAGCTGGTCGACGCCGCGCGGGCGCGCGCCGGTACCGGTCCGGGTCCGCTCGCCGCCGCGGCCTGCTACCTGTCCAATGTGGACATCCCGGAGGAGGAGGACGACGCGCGCGGCCGGCTGACCGCGGCCGGCATCGCCGGTACGCTCGTGGTCGGCAACGACGTGTTCGCGATCCTGCGGGCCGGCAGCCGGCGTGGCTGGGGCGTCGCGGTCGTCGCCGGCGCCGGGGTCAACGCGGCCGCGGTGGCGCCGGACGGCCGTACCGCCCGGTTCCTCGCCTTCGGTGACCTCACCGGCGACTGGGGCGGCGGCGACAGCCTGGGCGGCGAGGCGCTGGGCGCGGCGGTACGCGCTGCGGACGGTCGCGGCCCCGACACCTCGCTGCGCCGGGCCGTACCGCTGCACGTCGGGCTGGCCGAGCCGGAGGCGGTCGCCATCGCGCTGCACCGCGGCGAGCTGCCCCGAACGGCGATCCGGGACCTGGCAACGGTGGTACTGGCCGAGGCCGACGCCGGCGACCCGGTCGCGCTCGGCATCGTCGAGCACCAGGCCCGGGAGGTCGCGGTGATGGCGGCGGCGCTGCTGCGCCGGCTCGATCTGCTCGACACCGGGACCGACGTGGTACTCGGCGGCGGCGTGCTGCAGGCCGGCAACCGCACGCTGGACGGTCGGATCGGTGCCGAACTGGGTACCCGTGCGCCGCGCGCGGTGCCGCTCGTCCTGTCCGGCCCGCCGGTACTCGGGGCGGTGCTCGCCGCGCTGGACACACTGCCCGCCGACCCGGCCGCCGCCGACCACCTCCGTACCGCACTCGCCTGACGCACCGGATCGGCTGTCCCACCACGGTTCCGGGCCGCCGACAGCGGGATCGCCGGTCGCGGGCCGGCGTCAGCGGCGGCGCAGCAGGGTGCCGAGCAGCAGTACGGCGGCGATCGCGGCGACGGAGAGGCCGAGCCGGTGCAGTCCGGTGTCGGCCGGTACGCCGGCGGACAGCAGCTCGATCAGCACCGCGGCGAGGTTGGCCCCCACGTACTGGGAGGTCCGGTACAGCCCGGACGCGGCACCGGTGGCGTCCGCCGGCGCGGCCGCGTACATGGAGGTCTGGTTGCCCATGTTGTTGAAGCCGTTGGGCAGTCCCAGCACGGCGCTGACCGCGAGCAGCGCGACGACCGGGGTCGAGGCGTGCACGACCGTCGCCAGTACCACCCCGCCGACGAGCAGCCCGGCCGAGCCGAACAGCAGTGGCAGCCGGGGGCCGCGGGTGCGTACCAGCCGGGTCGCGGCGAGGGTGGCGAACACGCCGAGCCCGGCGATCGGCAGCACGACCAGGCCGGCGTTCGCCGCGGTCAGGCCGCGCCCCTGCTCCAGCCAGGACGGCACCCCGTAGAAGATCGCGTAGAACGCGACGTAGGTCAGCGCGGTCCGCAGGTACGTGCCGGTCAGGGCGCGGTTGCGGCCGAGCAGCCGCACGTCCAGGAACGGCTCGGCGACCCGCAGCTCCCAGTACACCAGGGCGGCGCCGAGCGCCACCACGACCGGTACCAGCCACCAGTGCGGGGTCTCCGACAGCGACAGCAGGAACAGCATCAGCGCGGTCATCGTGCCGGCGAACAGCGCCAGCCCGCCCGGATCCAGCCGACGCAGCGCGCGGGCCGCCCCGCGGTCGGGCCCGCCGACGGTGCGCGCGGCCCGGGGCGTACCGGCGGGGCCCCAGCGCAGCACGCACGCCGCGCCGACCGCCACGAACGGCAGATTCACCAGGAAGATCGACTGCCAGCCGAACCCGCCGACCAGGACGCCACCGAGCGTCGGGCCGAACGCCACCGCGGTCTGCGAGCAGATCGCCAGGATGCCGAGCGCGGACGCGGTACGCACCCCGCGGCGGCGGCTCGCGTCCGCGGCCATCCGTACCATCGCCACCCCGGCCGGGTACTGCGCCGCCGTGCCGAGGCCGAGCAGCACCCGGCAGCCGATCAGTACGCCCAGGTTCGGCGCGAAGGGTGCCGCGACCGAGGCGACCGCCACCAGGACCAGCCCGGCCAGGAACACCCGCCGCGCGCCGACCAGGTCGGCCAGCCGGCCCATCGTCGGCGCACCCACCGCCGTCGCCAGGTACAGCGCGGACACCAGCCAGGACGCCTCCGCACCGGCATGGAAGTGGGTACGGATGCCGACCAACGCGACCGCGATCATCGACGAGTTCAGCGCCTGCAGCAGGGTGCCGAACGCGATCGAGCCGACCAGCCGGGTCGGTAATCGGGCCGGTGCGCTCGCCGGCGCCGCGGTGACGGTACTGCTCATCTCATCCCTCGGACAGTCGGTCCAGCAGGCGACCGGCGACGAGCAGGACGGACCGTTCCTCCTCGGACAGCCGCTCGGCCATCGCCACCGCGAGCCAGCTGTCCCGGCGGTACCGGTCCTCGGCGAGCAGCCGCCGGGCCGAGTCGGTCACGTCCAGCAGCTGCTGCCGGCCGTCGTCCGGGTCCGGCCGCCGGGTGACGAGGCCCGCCTCGACCAGCTCGCCGACGGTACGGGCCATCGACTGCGGCGTGATCCCCTCGGCCGCGGCCAGCTCCGACATCGTCGCCGCGCCCTCCCGGTCCAGCCGACCCAGTACGTTCACCCGGGTCAGACTGAGGCCGTGCGCGGGGCGCTCGGCGCGCAGCCGGCGCACCAGCCGCATCACCGACAGCCGCAGCTCGTGCGCCGCCCGGGCCTGGCCGGGACTCACCTGCCGTTCGGTCATATCTTCAGCCTAGCTTAGTAACCGCAGCGCAAGACCGGTACCACTACGGGTGCGTGCGGGTTCGATTACTCACCCAGGCTGAAGGATCAGCCGCCGGTGAGGCGCCGGTACCAGGCGAGTGCGGACGTGTCGGTGAGGCTCGCCACCTGATCGACGACCACTCGCAGCCGCGCCGCGTCGTCGGCGGCCGCACGCCAGAGCGGGGCGTACCGCCGGTCCAGCGCCGCTGGTGCCCGCAGCACCAGCTCGGTGACCAGGTCGTGCAGCAGCTCGCGTTCCCGCTCGTGCCGGCGGGCGGCGTCCGGCCGGGCCAGCACGTACCGCCAGGCCATGCCCTTCAACAGCGCGCACTCGGCCCGGGTACGCCGGGGCACCACCAGGTCCGCCGCGTACCGCCGGAGCGGGCCGTCGCCGTACCGGGTGCGGGTCGCGGTCACCGCCGCGTCCACGAACCGGCCGATCAACGCCGACGCGGCCCGCTTCAACGCCACCATCGCCGCGTGCCCGCCGTCGTACGAGGACAGCGGCGCCACCACCGGATCGGTGAGCAGTTCGGCGAGCACACCGGACAGATCGGTCGCGGACTCCGCCGAGTACTCGGCGGCGACCAGCTCGCACACCGCGGCCCGTTCCTGCCCGTCGGCCAGCAGATCGGGCCGCAGGTACCCGCCGTGCACGCCGTCCTCGATGTCGTGCACCGAGTACGCGACGTCGTCGGCCCAGTCCATCACCTGCGCCTCCAGGCACGGCCGGTACGCCGGGGCGCCCGCGCGCAGCCAGTCGAACACCGCGCGGTCGTCGCCGTACACGCCGAACTTGGCCCCGCCGTCCGGCGCCTCCCCGCGCGGCCACGGGTACTTGCCGGCCGCGTCCAGGGTCGCCCGGGTCAGGTTGAGCCCGACCGAGTCGCCGTCACCGTCGACCGCCTTGGCCTCCAGCCGGGTCAGTACCCGCAGGGTCTGCGCGTTGCCCTCGAACCCGCCGCAGGGACCGGCCAGCGCATCCAGGGCCGCCTCCCCGTTGTGCCCGAACGGCGGGTGGCCCAGATCGTGCGCCAGCCCGGCCGAGTCGACCAGGTCGGCGTCGCACCCCAGCCGCTGCCCCATCTCCCGCGCGATCTGCGCGACCTCCAGCGAGTGCGTCAACCGGGTACGCGGAAAGTCGTCCACCCCGGCGTGATGCACCTGCGTCTTCGCCGCCAGCCGCCGGAACGCGGCGCTGTGCAGGATCCGGGCCCGGTCCCGGGCGAACGGGCTGCGGTCGGCGCCGGTGTCCTTCGGCGGCTCCTCCGCGTACCGGGCGGTCGCGTCCGGCCCGTACCCATCGACCTGCGTCATCCCGCCAGCCTAGGAAATTCCGCCCGCGAGCGGGGCAAACGCCCGGCGAAGAACGGGATGAGACGGAACACGCTGGTCACCGCGGCGGGCCGACCCGTACGGTTCGGGCATGGGCGTCACCGAGACCGCGCGGTTCTGGCGGCACCCGGCGCTGCCCGGGATCGACCTGCTCCGGGCCCGGTACATCTCGCACCGGTTCACCCGGCACACGCACGACGCGTACGCGATCGGGCTGGTGCGCTCCGGCGTCGAGGAGTACCGGTACCGGGGCGCGCTGGAGCGGGTCGG
>Ga0164243_10010413_pt1 | contig 13362 bp, 27 predicted proteins | sample OricompcompostOP_FD_108781 | JGI IMG/M metagenome (GOLD analysis project Ga0164243, IMG submission 108781) | Organic Plus compost microbial communities from Emeryville, California, USA - Original compost - Organic plus compost (OP) | ecosystem: Engineered > Solid waste > Mixed feedstock >... | reverse complement strand
TTGCCGAGCGTGTGGCCATAGCCGCGCTCGAAAGGCTCCATCACGACCTTGGCGTGACCGGGGCCCAGAGCCTCGACTTCAATGATGCGGGGTTTCAACAAGCTGTTTTGCATGGAATGTCCTTTTCAATACCCTCGGCTCGTTACACCGATAAGGCTGATGGCATTACAAAGAAAATCCGCCCCAGCAAAAACTGAGGCGGCGAAAAAATTAACGCGAATACAGTTCGACGATCAGCGATTCGTTGACGTCATTCGCAATCTCGGTGCGGTCCGGGAAGGCCTTGAACGTGCCTTCCATCTTCTTGCTGTCGACCGAGACCCAGGACGGCATGCCGCCCTGCTCTGCCAGCGACAGCGCTTCGATGATGCGGGCCTGTTTCTTCGCCTTTTCGCGAACCGCAACGACGTCGCCCGGCTTGACCAGATAGGATGCGATGTTGACGACCTGCCCGTTCACGGTAAAGGCCTTGTGGCTGACCAATTGGCGCGCTTCGGCGCGCGTGGAGCCGAATCCCATGCGGTAGGCGACATTGTCGAGACGGGATTCAAGTAGCTTCAGCAGGTTCTCGCCGGTGTTGCCCTTGCGACGGTCGGCTTCGGCGAAGTAGCGGCGGAACTGGCGCTCCAGGATGCCGTACATGCGCTTGACCTTCTGCTTCTCGCGCAGTTGGTTGCCGTAGTCCGAGGTACGGGCTCCCGAGGTGCGGCCGTGCTGACCGGGCTTGGAATCGAGCTTGCACTTGGAGTCGAGCGAGCGACGCGCGCTCTTGAGGAACAGGTCGGTGCCTTCACGGCGCGACAGTTTGGCCTTGGGTCCGATATAACGTGCCACGTTGATTTCCTTTTATTGAATGACGCCCCATGCTGCCGGGCGCTAGTCCGGTCCTGCTGCAACCGGACGGTGGTCTTAAGAACAAAACCCGCCAAGGTCTTTGGCGGGCAACGTACTGCAAACTGCGAATGAAGCGCTTAGATGCGGCGGCGCTTCGGCGGGCGGCAACCGTTGTGCGGCACCGGGGTCACGTCCTGGATCTGGGTGATCTTGATGCCGAGGTTGTTCAGTGCACGTACAGCCGATTCACGACCGGGGCCGGGGCCCTTGATGCGCACTTCGAGGTTCTTCACGCCGTATTCCTGCGCGACCTTGCCTGCGGCTTCCGCAGCAACCTGGGCGGCAAACGGGGTCGACTTGCGCGAACCCTTGAAGCCGGCGCCGCCGGAGGTCGCCCATGCCAGCGCATTGCCTTGACGGTCGGTGATCGTGATGATGGTGTTGTTGAACGACGCGTGAATGTGCGCGACACCTTCGGCCACGTTCTTCTTGACTTTCTTGCGCGCGCGGGCTGCTGCGGCGTTGTTGGAGGCTTTTGCCATAATTCTTTCCTTGAATCCGACGACTGTTCGAACTGGGCGGGACGATTACTTCTTCAGTGCCTGCGCTGCCCTGCGCGGTCCCTTGCGGGTGCGGGCATTGGTACGGGTACGCTGACCACGCGCCGGCAGGCCCTTGCGGTGACGCAGTCCGCGATAGCAACCGAGGTCCATCAGGCGCTTGATATCCATCGACACTTGGCGACGCAGGTCCCCCTCGATGACGAACTTGCCGATCGCATCGCGCAGCTTTTCCAGTTCGTTATCGTCCAGGTCCTTGACCTTCTTCGTGCTCGGGACGCCGGTCTGCTCGCAGATCAGCTCTGCGCGCGGGCGACCGATACCGTAAATGGCGGTCAGGCCGATGACGGTGTGCTGGTGATTGGGGATGTTGACCCCTGCAATACGTGCCATTCGTTATTCCTCGATCGATAACGTTAGTTAACCTTGGCGCTGCTTGTGACGCGGTTCGGTGCAAATCACGCGAACGACGCCCTTGCGCTTGATGATCTTGCAGTTGCGGCAGATGCGCTTGACTGATGCGAGCACTTTCATTTTTGCCCTCTTTCTTGCTATAGGTTGTTACTTCGTACGGAACACGATGCGTGCCCGGCTCAAATCATATGGAGTCAGTTCCACGGTCACCTTGTCGCCGGGGAGAATGCGGATGTAGTGCATCCGCATCTTCCCGGAAATGTGTCCCAGCACGACATGGCCGTTTTCCAACTTCACGCGAAACGTTGCGTTCGGCAGGTTCTCCAGAACCTCGCCCTGCATCTGAATAACGTCGTCTTTTGCCATTCGCTCCGTCCGCCTGTCAGCGCAGCGGCATCCCGCCCTTGAAGTTGGCCTTGCGCAGCAACGACTCGTACTGCTGCGACATCACATAGTTCTGCACCTGCGCCATGAAATCCATCGTGACCACGACGATGATCAGCAGCGAGGTCCCGCCGAAATAGAACGGCACCTGCCAGCGCGCAACCAGAAATTCCGGCAGCAGGCACACCAGCGTGATGTAGATCGCACCGGCCAGCGTCAGACGCATCAGTATCTTGTCGATATACCGTGCAGTCTGTTCGCCCGGGCGAATGCCAGGAACGAACGCTCCGCTTTTCTTCAGGTTGTCCGCCGTCTCCTTGCTGTTGAACACCAGCGCGGTGTAGAAAAAACAGAAGAAAACGATAGCAATTGCATACAACAACGCATGGATCGGCTCGCCCGGCGCCATCGACGCCGCCAGGTCGCGCAGGAAACGCACAACCGGATTGTCCGATTCACCACTCGCGAACCAGCTCGTCACCGTCGCCGGGAACAGGATGATCGACGAGGCGAAGATTGGCGGGATGACTCCTGCCATGTTCAATTTCAGCGGTAGGTGGCTGCTCTGCCCGCCGTAAATCTTGTTGCCCACCTGACGCTTCGCATAATTGACCAGAATCTTGCGCTGACCACGCTCGATGAACACGACCAGATAGGTCACCGCCGCGACGATGGCGCAGATCAGGATTGCGGACAGCGGGTGCATCGATCCGCTGTTGACCAGTTCAAACAGCCCGGCCAATGCGTTCGGCAGCCCCGCAACGATACCTGCGAAGATAATGATCGAGATGCCGTTTCCCAGCCCGCGTTCGGTGATCTGCTCCCCCAGCCACATCAGGAACATCGTTCCGGTCACCAACGACACAACGGTCGTGAAGCGGAATGCCAGACCCGGATCGATGACCAGTCCTTGCTGGGACTCCAAAGCGACCGCGATTCCGAGCGCCTGGAACAGCGCGAGCACCAGCGTACCGTACCGCGTGTACTGAGTGATCTTGCGTCGTCCTGCTTCGCCCTCCTTCTTCAACGCTTCCAACTGAGGCGACACCACGGACAGCAACTGCATGATGATCGATGCCGAAATGTACGGCATGATCCCGAGCGCGAGCACGGAAAATCGCTGCAGCGCACCGCCCGAAAACATGTTGAACATGCCCAGCAGGCCGCCGGAGTTGTCACTGAACAGTCGTGACAGTTGCGCAGGGTCGATACCCGGCACCGGCACATGGGTGCCGAGCCGATAAACCACGAGCGCGCCGAGCAGGAACCACAGCCGCCCCCAAGGGAAGCCGCTCGTTGCGCTCCTAGCGAGTGCGGAAGACGTCGCCAATTATTGCTCCAGACAAAAGCGCGGCTTATTCAGCGACAGAGCCGCCGACTGCTTCAATCGCAGCCTTCGCCCCCTTGGTGGCGATCAATCCCTTGACGCTCACCTTGCGCGTGAGATCGCCGGCCTTGATCACCCGTACCACGCGGGCCAGTTCGGGAACCAGTCCGGCCTGCTTCAAAGCGAGCAGATCGACTTCCTCTACCGGAAGTTTTTCCAGATCGGACAGACGCACTTCCGCCTTGAATGGAGTCGCCAGCGACTTGAAACCGCGCTTTGGCAGGCGGCGCTGCAGCGGCATCTGGCCGCCTTCGAAACCGACCTTGTGGAAGCCGCCGGCACGGGACTTCTGTCCCTTGTGGCCACGGCCTGCAGTCTTGCCCAGGCCGGAACCGATGCCACGACCGACACGACGCTTTGCGTGCTTGGCGCCTGCCGCGGGTTGGATAGTGTTCAATTCCATGATTTGCTCCGTTCGCAAGCGCCGCTTACGAAACCACCTTCACGAGATACGAAACCTTGTTGATCATGCCGCGGATTGCCGGCGTGTCCTGCAGTTCCGAAACCGAGTTCAAACGACGCAGTCCTAGACCGCGCACGGTGGCGCGGTGGTCCTTGCGGGTGCCGATCAAGCCCTTGACCAGCTTCACCTTGATAGTGTTTGCCATTCGGATCACCTCAAGCGAGAATTTCTTCAACCGACTTGCCGCGCTTGGCAGCAACCTCGGCCGGTGTGTTCATGCTGGCCAGACCATTCAGAGTCGCGCGCACCATGTTGTACGGGTTGGTCGAGCCGTAGGCCTTGGCCACGACATTGGTCACACCCATCACTTCGAAGACCGCGCGCATCGGGCCGCCGGCGATGACGCCGGTACCGTCCTTGGCCGGAGAGATCATCACTTTCGATGCACCATGACGGCCGGTGACCGTGTGCTGCAGCGTGCCATTCTTCAAAGCGACCTTGAACATCTTCCGGCGCGCTTCTTCCATTGCCTTCTGCACGGCGACCGGCACTTCCTTCGACTTGCCCTTGCCCATGCCGATGCGGCCGTCGCCGTCGCCGACCACCGTCAATGCCGCGAAGCCCATGATACGGCCGCCCTTGACCACCTTGGTCACGCGGTTGACCGCGATCATCTTCTCGCGCAGGCCGTCGTCGCGTTCTTCGCCCTGGGGCGCCTTTGCTTGCATTTTTGCCATGACGATTCTTCCTTAGAACTTCAGGCCCGCTTCACGCGCGGCCTCTGCGACCGCCTTCACACGGCCGTGATAGCGGAAACCGGAGCGATCGAACGCAACTTCGGAAATTCCGGCCTTCAGCGCCTTTTCCGCCACCAGCTTGCCGACGAGAGCCGCTGCGGCGGCATTGCCACCGGACTTGCCATCCAATTCCTTGCGTACTTCGGCTTCCAGCGTCGAAGCGGTCGCAAGGATCTTTGCATCCGGACTGATGATGCTCGCATAAATATGCATGTTCGTACGATGCACGGCCAGGCGGTTCACCTTCAGTTCCGCAATCTTCGCGCGGGTTTGCCGTGCGCGGCGCAGACGCGATTGTTTCTTGTCCATGGTCAACCCCTTACTTCTTCTTGGTTTCCTTGAGCACCACCACTTCGTCCGCGTAACGGACTCCCTTGCCCTTGTAGGGCTCCGGGCTGCGGTAAGCGCGCACTTGAGCGGCGGTCTGGCCGACCTTCTGCTTGTCGGCACCCTTGATCACGATCTCAGTCTGCGACGGGGTCTCGCACTTGACGCCTTCCGGCATCTGGTGCACGACCGGGTGCGAGAAACCGAGCGAGAGATTCAACTTGTCGCCTTGAGCCTGGGCACGGAAGCCCACGCCGACCAGCGTCAGCTTGCGCTCGAACCCCTTGCTCACGCCAACGACCATATTGTTGACCAGCGCACGCACGGTACCCGACATCGCAAGCGCTTCGCGACTATCGTCAACCGGAGCGAACGTCAGCGTGCCGTTGTCGTTTTGAATCTTGACCTGGCCGGTCAGAGCCAGGCTCAAGGTGCCCTGCGGGCCCTTGACAGTGATGCGGTCTGCCGTAATGGTTGCTTCCGTACCCTGCGGCAGCGCAATCGGCATCTTAGCTACTCGAGACATCTTGCACTCCTTAGGCCACGTAGCAGATCACTTCGCCGCCGACACCGGTAGCGCGCGCCTTGCGATCGGTCATTACACCCTTGGGCGTCGAAACGATTGCCACGCCCAAGCCATTCATTACCTGCGGAATTTCATCCTTGCCCTTGTAGATCCGCAGACCCGGGCGCGAGACGCGCTCCAGGCGTTCGATCACCGGGCGGCCCGCATAGTACTTCAGTCCGATCTTCAACTCGGCCTTGCCGCCGGTTTCAGTGACGGCGAAATCTTCGATATAGCCTTCATCCTTCAGGACGTTGGCGATCGCAACCTTCACCTTCGAAGAAGGCATGGCCACGGAATTCTTCTGCACTCCCTGCGCGTTGCGGATGCGGGTCAGCATGTCGGCGATAGGATCGCTCATACTCATCGCTCGTTCTCCTATTACCAGCTAGCTTTGGTCATACCCGGGATCTCGCCACGCATGGCGGTTTCGCGGAGCTTGGTGCGGCCGAGTCCGAACTTGCGGAACGTGCCGCGCGGACGACCGGTCAGCGAGCAGCGATTGCGCTGCCGCGTCGGATTCGCATTGCGCGGCAATTGCTGCAGTTTCAGGCGCGCTTCGTAGCGCTCCTCTTCCGACTTCGATTGATCGTCGATGATTGCCTTCAACTCGGCGCGCTTGCCCGCATATTTCTTCACCAGGGCGGCGCGCTTTTGTTCGCGATTGATCAGTGCCAGTTTTGCCATGGCATCCTCAGTTTCTGAACGGGAATTTAAATGCGGCGAGCAGCGCTTTCGCTTCTTCGTCGGTCTTTGCAGTCGTGGTGATCGAAATGTTCATCCCACGCAGCGCGTCAATCTTGTCGTACTCGATTTCCGGGAAGATGATCTGCTCTTTGACGCCGATGTTGTAGTTGCCACGACCATCGAACGAACGACCGGACACGCCGCGGAAGTCGCGAACGCGGGGCAGCGCCACCGTAATCAGGCGATCCAGGAATTCGTACATGCGGGCACCACGCAGGGTAACCATGCAACCGATCGGATAGTCCTCGCGAATCTTGAAGCCCGCAATTGCCTTGCGCGCCTTGGTCACCACCGGCTTCTGACCGGCGATCTTCGTCAAATCACCGACGGCATGCTCGATAACCTTCTTGTCAGCCACTGCCTCGGACAAACCCATGTTGAGAGTGATCTTGGTCAGGCGCGGCACTTCCATCGCGGACTTGTAACCGAACTTGGCGGTCAGGTCGGCGACGACCTTATCTTTGTAAAACTGTTGAAGACGAGCCATGATGTGTTACACCTTTACGACTTCGCCGTTGGACTTGAAGACGCGGACCTTCTTGCCGTCCACCACCTTGAAACCCACGCGGTCTGCCTTGCCCGTGCCCGCATTGAACAGCGCGACATTGGACACGTGAATCGGCATCAGCTTGTCGACGATGCCACCTGTTGCTCCGGTCATCGGATTGGGGCGCATCGCCTTTTTGGCGACGTTCACACCCTCGACCACGACGTAATCGACACCGACGCGCTGCTTGACGACGCCACGCTTGCCCTTGTCCTTGCCGGCCAGGACGATGACTTCGTCGTTCTTCCGAATCTTATCCATGACTACTCCTTACAGAACCTCGGGCGCCAGCGACACGATCTTCATGAAGCGCTCACTGCGCAATTCGCGCGTGACGGGCCCGAAGATGCGGGTGCCGATCGGTTCGAGCTTGTTGTTCAGCAGCACTGCGGCGTTACCGTCGAACTTGATCAGCGAACCATCCTGACGACGCACGCCCTTGGCCGTACGCACCACAACTGCGTTGTAGATCTCGCCCTTCTTGACGCGGCCACGCGGGGCAGCCGCCTTGACGGTCACCTTGATGATGTCGCCGACGCTGGCATAACGGCGCTTCGAGCCGCCCAGCACCTTGATGCACAGGACTTCGCGCGCGCCTGTGTTGTCGGCTACCTCGAGCCGGCTTTCAGTTTGAATCATGGTATTTTCTTTCCCAACTTAATCCGCTTAAGCCCCGAGAGGCTGGCGGTCAGTCTTGGTCCCGTCAACACGACCTTGGGCCGTGCCGATGAGGTGGACGGTTTCAAAAACTACTACTGCTGCAATTCCTGCAGCCCGCTCGGCCGATACCCGCACGGGAACGGCCTGAATAAGCCAAGCCCGGCATTATGACATCGAAACGCCGGGCCCGCAACAACAATTTACCGCAAACGCTCAGACGATTTGCGCCACCTGAACCACGCGCGTAAGGGTCCAAGCCTTGGTCTTCGAGATCGGACGACCTTCCTGAATCTCGACCATGTCGCCTTCCTTGGCCTGGTTAGCCTCGTCGTGCGCATGGTACTTGTTCGAACGCACGACGATCTTGCCGTACAGCGGATGCTTGACACGACGTTCGACCAGCACGGTAATCGTCTTGTCCATCTTGTCCGAGACGACCTTGCCGACCAACGTACGCTTGAGCGACTGTTTCACTTGATCGTTCATTTACTTCGCGTCCTTCTGATTCATGACCGTCTTCACGCGCGCGATGTCGCGGCGCACTTTCTTCAGTTGCGCGGTGTTGTTCAACTGCTGCGTTGCGATCTGCATGCGCAGACCGAACTGTGCCTTCAACAGCTCGTTGAGCTCCTTCTTCAGAGCCGCCTCGTCCTTGCCGCGGAGTTCAGATGCTTTCATGACTCACTCCAATTATTGGCCGACTTGACGGACGACGAAGGTCGTCGGCAGCGGCAGCTTGGCAGCCGCCAGACGGAACGCTTCGCGTGCCAGCGACTCGTCCACACCATCCATCTCGTACAGCACCTTGCCCGGCCGGATTTCGGCCACGTAGTACTCGGGGTTGCCCTTGCCGTTACCCATACGGACTTCGGCCGGCTTCTGCGAAATCGGCTTGTCCGGGAAAATGCGGATCCAGATACGGCCACCGCGCTTGATGTGACGCGTCATGGCACGGCGCGCGGCTTCGATCTGGCGCGCGGTGATTCGACCACGGCCAACCGCTTTCAGACCGAATTCGCCGAACGACACCGAGGTGCCGCTCTCGTGCGAGATGCCGGTATTGCGGCCCTTTTGCTCTTTGCGATATTTTCTGCGTGCGGGTTGCAGCATGTTTATTCTCCTGCTTTCTCAGCCGGGGCAGCGCCTTCGGCCTTCTTGGTGGCGCGCACGCGCTTGGCGCCCGGAGCGCCAACACCAGCGCCCTCGCCGCCTTCGGCACGGCGCGGCGCACGCGGACGTGCACCCGGCTTGCCGTCATCACGACGGGGACCGCGACGCTTGCGCTCTTCTTCCACCGGAGTCTCGATCGTGGGGGCTTCGCCGCTGGCGAGACGATCGCCGCGATAGACCCAAACCTTGATTCCGATAATTCCGTAGGTCGTCTCGGCCTCCGAGAAGCCATAGTCGATGTCGGCGCGCAGCGTGTGCAGCGGCACGCGACCTTCGCGATACCACTCGGTACGTGCGATTTCGATACCGTTCAGACGGCCCGACGACATGATCTTGATGCCCTGCGCGCCGAGCCGCATCGCGTTCTGCATCGCACGCTTCATCGCCCGACGGAACATGATGCGCTTTTCGAGCTGCTGCGCGATCGAGTCGGCGATCAGTTGTGCATCGACTTCCGGCTTGCGGATTTCTTCGATGTTCACGTGTACCGGCACGCCCATGCGCTTGGTCAGCTCGGACTTCAGGATCTCGATATCCTCGCCCTTCTTGCCGATGACGACACCGGGGCGCGAGCTGAAAATCGTGATGCGGGCGTTCTTGGCCGGGCGCTCGATGACCACACGGCCCACCGAAGCGTTCTTCAGCTTCTTCTTCAGATAGGTGCGCACACCCAGGTCTTCGTTGAGCATGTCGGCAAAATTGCCGTTGCCGGCATACCACCGGGAGCCCCAGTTGCGCGTGACCGAAAGACGGAAGCCGGTCGGATGAATTTTCTGTCCCATCGTGACTCCTTAATTGCCGACAGTCACGTAGATGTGACAGGTTTGCTTCGAAATACGATCGCCACGGCCCTTTGCACGCGCGGTGAAGCGCTTGAGAACCGCGCCCTTTTCGACGTAGATCGTCTTGACCTTGAGCTCATCGATGTCGGCACCATCGTTGTGCTCGGCGTTCGCGATTGCGGACTCCAGCACCTTCTTGATGATCACGGCTCCTTTTTTCGGGCTGAACGCCAGAATGTTCAGGGCCTGGTCGACGGCCTTGCCGCGAATCAGATCGGCCACCAGACGGCCTTTCTGAGCCGACAGGCGCGCGCCGCGGAGACTAGCTTTGGTTTCCATATCCGCTTACCTCTTCGCCTTTTTGTCGGCTGCGTGACCCTTGAACGTACGGGTCAGCGCGAATTCGCCGAGCTTGTGACCAACCATGTTTTCCGACACGTAGACCGGCACGTGCTGCTTGCCGTTGTGCACGGCGATCGTCAGGCCGATGAAGTCCGGCATGATGGTCGAACGACGCGACCAGGTCTTGATCGGCTTCTTGTCCTTCGTCGCTTGCGCGGCCTCGACCTTCTTCATCAGGTGGGCATCGCAAAACGGCCCTTTTTTCAATGAACGAGTCATGTTCTATCCTTATTTCTTGCCGCGGCGCGAGACGATCATCGAAGTCGTACGCTTGTTGCTGCGCGTCTTCATGCCCTTGGTCTGCTGGCCCCATGGCGATACCGGATGACGGCCGGCCGACGTACGGCCCTCACCGCCACCGTGCGGGTGATCGATCGGGTTCATGACCACACCGCGCACCGTCGGACGGATACCGCGCCAACGCGTGGCACCGGCCTTGCCGATCTTGCGCAGGTTGTGCTCGCCGTTACCGACTTCACCGACCGTGGCCCGGCACTCGATATGTACGCGACGCACTTCACCGGAACGCAGACGAACCTGTGCATAAACGCCTTCGCGCGCCATCAGGACAACGCCGGCACCAGCGGTACGGGCAAGCTGGGCGCCCTTGCCCGGCAGCATTTCGACGCAGTGCATGGTGGTGCCGACCGGAATGTTACGGATCGGCAGGCAGTTGCCCGGCTTGATCGGAGCCTCCGAACCGCTCACCAACTGATCGCCGACCGCCACGCCCCTCGGCGCAATAATGTAGCGACGCTCGCCGTCTGCATAGCAGAGCAAGGCAATGTGCGCGCTGCGATTCGGATCGTACTCGAGGCGCTCGACCTTGGCCGGGATACCGTCCTTGTTGCGACGGAAATCAACGACGCGGTAATGATGCTTGTGCCCGCCACCGATGTGACGGGTGGTGATGCGGCCATTGTTGTTGCGACCGGCAGTCTTCGACTTCTTCTCGACCAGCGAAGCCAGCGGCCGGCCCTTGTACAGGTCGGGGTTGACAACCTTGACCATGCCACGGCGGCCGGCCGAAGTCGGTTTCGTTTTCACGAGTGCCATTACTTAGCCTCCTCGGTGAAGTTGATTTCCTGGCCGGGCTTCAGGCTTACATAGGCCTGGCGGGTGTTGTTGCGACGACCGATGAAACGGCCGGCCCGCTTTTGCTTGCCCTGCCGGTTCAGTACCTGCACCGACTCAACTTCAACCTTGAAAAGCAATTCGACCGCGGCCTTGATCTCCGGCTTGGTTGCATCCGGAGCAACGCGGAACAGAATTTGCTCGTTTTTCTCAGCAACAAAAGTGGCCTTCTCCGAAATCACCGGAGCGAGCAGCACCTTCATCAGACGTTCTTCGCTGTGCTTGACGACTGCGTTCATGCCAGCATCTCCTCAATCTTGGCCAATGCCGGCTTGGTGATCAGCACTTTCTTGAAGAACACCAGCGAAACGGGATCGGCATGACGCGGCTCGACCACCAGCACGTTCGGCAGATTGCGCGAAGCGAGCAGCAGGTTTTCGTCGAGGTTGTCGGTAATGACCAGCACGGAATCAAGCCCCATTCCCTTGAGCTTCTGCGCCAGCAGCTTGGTCTTCGGCGCTTCCACCGAGATACCCTCGACCACCGACAGACGCCCTTCGCGCGCCAACTGAGACAGAATCGAGCAGACACCTGCGCGATACATCTTCTTGTTGACCTTGTGCGAGAAGTTCTCGTCCGGAGTATTCGGGAAGGTACGTCCGCCTCCACGCCACAGCGGCGAGGACGACATACCGGCACGCGCACGACCGGTGCCCTTCTGACGCCACGGTTTCTTGGTCGTGTGGCTGACTTCCTGGCGATCCTTTTGCTTGCGATTGCCGCTGCGCGCATTCGCCTGATAGGCGACCACGACCTGGTGGATCAATGCCTCGTTGTAATCACGGCCGAAAATCGTATCCGGCGCATTGACGTTGGACGCGGCCTGACCTTGTTCATTCAGGAGCTGCAGTTCCATCGATTAGGCTCCCTTCTTCGCTTTGACTTTGACAGCAGGCCGCACGACCACCTGGCCATTCTTGGCACCAGGCACCGCGCCCTTGACCAGCAGCAACTGACGCTCGACGTCGACGCGCGCGATCTCGAGATTCTGCACGGTCGTCGTGACGTCGCCGAGGTGGCCGGTCATGCGCTTGCCCGGGAACACACGGCCCGGATCCTGCGCCATGCCGATTGACCCCGGAACATTGTGCGAACGGGAGTTGCCGTGCGTGGCACGCCCGGAACCGAAGTTGTAGCGCTTGATCGTGCCGGCGTACCCCTTACCGATGGACACGCCCTGCACGTCCACCTTCTGCCCGGCCTCGAACATGGTGATGGCGATGACATCGCCTGCCTTCAGTTCGGCGGCCTTTGCGGCATCGATACGGAATTCCTTGAGAACGGTGCCAGCTTCCACACCCGCCTTGGCGAGGTGGCCGGCTTGCGCCTTGTTCACGCGCGAGGCACGGCGCTGACCGTAGGTGACCTGAACGGCGTTATAGCCGTCGGTTTCAGGCGTTTTGATTTGCGTCACGCGGTTGTTCGACACGTCCAGCACGGTCACGGGAATCGTATCCCCGTCATCCGTGAAGATGCGCATCATTCCAACCTTGCGACCAACAAGGCCTAGGCTCATTGTTTTCTCCATTCCCGCCTGCGATTGGGCGGGGCTGATGTTGGTACTGCTTGAAACGTAATGGCACGGACTGACCGTGCCATTACCGAAAGCCGAGCATTATAACCCGCTTTTTTTCATCCCACAATCCACACAGTGGCGAAATTGTGGTATGTGCGGGAATGCAACGATTACTGCAACTTGATCTCGACGTCCACGCCAGCCGGCAGGTCCAGCTTCATCAGTGCATCGACAGTCTTATCTGTCGGATCGACAATGTCCATCAGGCGCTGGTGGGTACGGATCTCGAACTGGTCGCGCGAGGTCTTGTTCACGTGCGGCGAACGCAGCACGTCGAAACGTTGGATGCGGGTCGGCAGCGGAACCGGGCCCTTGACCACGGCGCCCGTGCGCTTGGCGGTGTCGACGATTTCCAAGGCGGACTGATCGATGAGACGATAGTCGAAGGCCTTCAGGCGGATACGGATCTTCTGGTTTTGCATGTTCATTCCTTAAAAAGAACGAGCCGCGAGCGAGTGTCCACCCGCGGCGTTATTGAATCAAAGAACGGAAATCCGAATCCGATTACTCGATGATCTTGGCCACGACGCCGGCGCCGACGGTACGGCCGCCTTCGCGGATTGCGAAGCGCAGACCTTCTTCCATCGCGATCGGTGCGATCAGCTTGACCGTGATCGAGACGTTATCGCCCGGCATCACCATTTCCTTGTCCTTCGGCAGTTCGATCGCACCG
>Ga0164243_10010411_pt1 | contig 13363 bp, 8 predicted proteins | sample OricompcompostOP_FD_108781 | JGI IMG/M metagenome (GOLD analysis project Ga0164243, IMG submission 108781) | Organic Plus compost microbial communities from Emeryville, California, USA - Original compost - Organic plus compost (OP) | ecosystem: Engineered > Solid waste > Mixed feedstock >... | reverse complement strand
CGATCCGCTCAGCTCGCCTCCGGCGCGACGGTCAAGGACGACTCCGTGCTGGCGATCGCTGTGGATACCTCGACCAAGAACGTCAGCGCTGCGCGCTGCTTCGGGGGTGATACTCCCAAGGGGTCGTCGAAGCCGGCTCCGTCGACGGGCAACCACACCACGGGCGACAAGGGCACCAAGACCGCATCGAAGGTCAAGGGGGTGGCGATCCTCGGCGACGGTCACGTCGACATCGCCAGCCTGCTGACCGGCGGCAAGCTCGCCACCCGAGTCAAGGACACCACCAAGAGCTCCACGCCGACCTGGCGCAAGCTGAACAAGACCGTCTTCTGGGCCAAGGACGCCGCCCACACGAAGGTGCCCTCGGGGTCGGAATACTCCTTCCTCGGCACGTCGGGAAGCGACACCTGGATCCTGCCGCAGACCCAGGAACAGGGGATCTTGTGGCCGGGCTGGTCGACCGAGACCATCCCGATCACCGCGACCAAGGGCGGGGTGGCGTGGAGCCTCAACAAGGTCGGTGGTCTCAACGGCGCGTCGGCGCCCGGTGACTTCGCGCTCTTCGAGGCCGGAGACTTCGGCCAGCCCGAGGTGCTCTTCAACACCCGGGACAGCAAGGCCGACGCTTTCACCATCCCGAAGAACACTCATGCCCACGGCTCATGGGCGTTCAGCGCGAAGGGGACGTACTGCCTCTCCTTCACCCGCGCCACGGTGTTGGCCAACGGGAAGTCGGTCCATGACGACACCGTGCTTGCCATCGCGGTAGGGGGTTCTCGACCCACGAAGGTCGATCCAGCGCACTGCTTCGGCGGCACGACGCCCACTAACAGCAAACTGACGCCGCACGACACCACCGACACGACGACGTCGAGTTCCACGACCCCGTCATCGACGGATACCAGCGCATCGACCTCGGCGACCACGCCGCAGCAGTGCCTGGCTAGCTCGAGTACGCCCAGCTCGGCGCCCTCTGCCAGCACAAGTAGCACTCCGAGCGGCAGCGCGCAGAGCACCGCGCAAGGCAGCAGCACGAACAAGACCACCCTGCTCTCGTCGGGTCATATCGACTACGGCACCCGGATCATCGACGGCAAGCTGCGGTCGCTGGTCAAGGACGGCACCACCGCGCAGGTGATCTGGCGCGAGCCCAGCACGACCGTGCTCTGGCTGCGTCCACAGGCGAAGGTGACCTCGCCTGCCGGGCAGTTCAGCTTCCTCGGCGACAAGGGGGCGACCGCCTGGCAGGTGCCCCAGACCCAGGCCGCCGGGCTGATCTGGCTGGGGTGGAACACCGAGGAGCTGAACTCGGGCAACACCAAGACGCCAGTCTCCTGGACGCTGAACTCGGTGGAGGGTCCAGGACAGGTCACCGTCTACACCCTGGAGTCGTTCGGGTCGCCCGATATCGTGCTCCAGAACGGAAAGACCTATCAGATCCCGCTCGGCACCCACGCCCACGGCAACTGGGCCTTCACCAAGCAGGGCATCTACCGTCTGCACTTCACCCAGAAGGCGACTCTGGCCAATGGCACCGTCTCCAGCGACACCCAGACGCTGGTCATCGGCGTCGGCGACATCGACCCCAGCACGCTGACGGCGTCGAGCACGGGCAGTACTGGAACGACCGGAACGACGGGCACCACCGGCACGACGGCGACGAGCAACTCCGGCAACTGTGACGTCATCGTGCCCGCAGCGGCAATCGCTCCCGCGGCGATGAGCAACGGCACGCCGAGCGGATCCGACGCCGCGCCGGCGATGACCAACGCCTCTGGCGGTCTTTCGGGCACCGTCGTTGCGGCCCTGGTCCTCGGCGACGCGTTGGTACTCGCCGGTCTGCTCGGCACCGGGTTGTGGTGGCTGCGCCGGCGAGGTTTCTCGGCGGTCTCTGGATGAGGCGGAAAGGCCGGCCGCGAGCCCTGCGGGGCGTCGCGGCGGCTGCCGCTGCGGCGATGGTCGCAGCGGCAGCCGCCGGCTGCGGGCCGGAGACGCTGAGCAGTCGCGACGACGGCCGGATCAACATCATCACCACGACCGGGATCCTCGCCGACATCGCCCGCAACGTCGCCGGCGGCCGAGCCAACGTCGCCTCCCTCGTCCCCGAGGGCGGCGACCCACACACCTACGAGCCGACGCTCCACGACGTACGCAACGTCGTCTATGCCGATGTCGCCTTCAGCAACTACATGCTGTTGGAGGAGCACAACGTCATCAAGACGCTGGATGCCAATCTCGATCCCGATGTCCCCAACATTTCCCTGGCCGAGGAGTCGGTGAAGTACGCCGCCGAGGTCATCCCGCTGGTGGAGAACGTCAACCTCGACACCGTCTGGCTGGGTCTGCGGGTGCGTGGCAGCGGCAGTGAGTACGGCGCCGACCGCTCCTCGGACTTCCTGCTCTCTGCGACCGACGCCGACGGCCCGGGCGATCTGATCAGCTATCTGACCGGCAGCTTCGGCGACACCGATATCTACTTCGACTCCCACGACGGCTTCGACGCCGCTACCGGCTATCGCGACGACACCGCGACCCTGCCGGCTCAGGCGCACACCCACATGAGCTGGGCGTTCACCAAGCCGGGGGTCTATCACCTGGATCTGGCCGCCTCGGTCAAGACCGACGACGACGCCAAGCCGGTCGCGATCGGCTCGGCACGGTTCACCTTCGCGGTCGGCGTCGACCCGTACTCAGCGGGGGTGGAGAACCCGATCGTCGTCAACGCCGGCCACGCCGACCTGACCGTCGACGCGGACACCAAGCAGCTCTACGTCCTTCACGATCCCTCGGGTGGGGGCGAGGCGACGCAGAAGGAGTACGCCGCCGACCGAGTCGTCATCGAGGTGCCCAACAAGGCGCTGACCGAGATCCCCGGCGACCCGGCCTACCGCTTCCTCGGGCACGCCGGCGACCGGATCTACCAACTGCCGCAGGCGGTCCTCGGCAAGCACGTCCACGGCGAGATCGACCCGCACTTGTGGCAGAACGTGCGCAACGTCGAGGCCTACGCCAAGGCGATGCGCGACGTCTTGATCAAGGCCGATCCCGACGGGGCCACGACGTACACGAAGAACACCGCCGACTACGTCGACAAGCTCGATGACCTCGACTCCTACCTGAAGACGACGATCAAGAAGATTCCGAAGTCGCGCCGCCATCTCATCACCACCCATGACGCCTTCGCCTACCTCGCCGACGCCTACGGCCTCAGCGTCTCGGGGTTCGTCACGCCGAATCCGTCGACCGAGCCGAGCCTGGCCGACCGCAGGAAGCTCACCGACACCATCCGAAACCTGCACGTGCCGGCGGTCTTCCTCGAGCCGAACCTGCGCTCACGGGCCTCGACGCTGATGCAGATCGCGCGTGAGGAGCACGTTGAGGTCTGCACTCTCTATGGCGATGCCTTCGACAGGCACGTCCACACCTACATCGACATGATGCGCGCGAACGCCGACGAGCTTCGCCGCTGCCTGAGCTGAACCCATCGAGCTGAACCCATCGAGCTGAACCGAGAAGGAAGACCCCATGCACCTCTCCGGCACTCGCCGGCGCCGCTCGCCGGCCCTGATCACACTTGTTGCGCTGCTCGCGCTGCTCGGGTGGGCGCCCGAAGTCGCCAGCGCCGACGACACCGATCCCGGACTCGCGCAGACCATCTCGCCCGATCAGGCCACGGGGACCGGCAAGGTCACGCTCACCAAGGGACATATCGACATCGGACCGCGCCTGGTCGACGGCGCGTGGTCACTGCAAGTGCATGACGACACCGGTCCGCAGTCGCTGTGGCGCCATCTCGACGACGTTGTCCTGAAGGTTTCCGACAAAGCCATCCTGACCACACCGGACAACGACGACTATTCCTTCCTCCACCAGAAGCCGGGCACCAAGGTCTACGTGATCCCGCAGACCCAGAACCCGGACGTGGTCTGGGTCGGATGGAACACCCAGGATCCCAACGTCATGAACTCGCTGAACCTCGGTGCGACCTTTTCCCTGGCCGGCGTCCAGGGGCCGGGCGACATGGTCGTCTATCTCCAGTCGGGCAACCTGGGCAAACCCCAGCCGCTGTGGGACAGCACCACGAAGAAGCGCCAGGACCTCTGGGTCGACGTCAACACCCACACCCACGCCAACTGGGTCTTCAGCAAGCCGGGGGTCTACCTGGTCGACTTCCGGGTCTCGGGTGAGCTCAAGAGCGGCACGAAGGTCTCCACCGACCAGGTGGTCCGCTTCGCGGTCGGGGACAAGACCACCGCTGCGCAGGCTCGAGCGGCGACCTACCACGGCGCCAAGGCGGCGGACCCCGCGGCCAGCTCCACCGCGAAGCCCGAGAGTGACGACGGCGGCAGCAACACCGGCCGGTACGTCGTCTACGGCGTGGGTGCCGCCCTGGTCGTCCTGGTCCTCGCCGGGATCGGCTCGGCGGTCCGTGGCCACCGGGCACGCCGCGCGGCCGAGGCACTGCGGGCTGGCGCCGACTCGACTGCTGCGACTTCTGGTGGCACGGACGCCGAGGACGACCGATGACGCTGCGGATCAGCGATGTCGATGTCGACCTGGGTGGCCGCCCGGTCCTCCGCGGTGTCAACCTCGAGGTCGATCCCGGCGAGCTGGTCGCGCTCATCGGGCCCAACGGGGCCGGCAAGACGACCCTGCTGCGCACCATCATGGGGTTGTTGACGCCGCGCTCGGGCGGCGTGCGCATCGACGACGCAGCGGTACGTCGGGGCAGCATCGGCTACGTTCCCCAGCGTCACGAGTTCGCCTGGGACTTCCCGATCTCGGTGGAGGACACCGTGATGACCGGGCGGGTACGCCGCATCGGGTGGCTGCGTCGTGCCGGCGTCGCCGACTATGCCGCGGTCGCCGAGGCGCTCGATCGAGTCCACATGAGCCAGTTGGCCAAGCGCCCCGTCGGAGAACTCTCCGGCGGTCAGCGCCAGCGTGTGCTGGTCGCCCGGGCGCTTGCCCTCGATCCCTCGGTGCTGCTGCTGGACGAGCCGTTCACGGGTTTGGACATGCCCACCCAGGAATTGCTCACCGATCTCTTCCGCCAGCTCGCCAGTGAGGGGCACGGCCTGTTGATGACCACCCACGACCTTGTCGCGGCGGTCCACACCTGTGACCGGATCGCCCTGATCAACCGCACCATCACCGCGGCCGGACCACCGGCCGAGCTGAACGACCCCGAGCTGTGGATGAGCACCTTCGGGATTCGCGCCACCAGCCCGCTGCTCAAGAGCCTCGGCCTGGGACCGACCGCACCGGAGACGCTGGAGGAGGTGGTCTGATGTCGCCGCTCGACTTCATCACCGACCTGTTCAACCCCGACCTCCGCTTCCTGCCCAAAGCCTTGCTGGTCGCGGTGATGTCCAGCATCGTCTGCGGTGTCATCGGCTGCTACGTCGTCCTGCGCGGAATGGCCTTCATCGGCGACGCCGTGGGCCATGCGGTCTTCCCGGGCCTCGCGGTGGCCTTCGTCATCGACGGCAACCTGCTGCTGGGCGGGGCTGCCGCCGGCGTACTCACCGCGATCTTCGTGGCTGTCCTCTCACAGAACCGCCGCCTGCGTGAGGACAGCGTGATCGGCATCCTCTTCGCGGCGGCTTTTGCGCTGGGGATCGTGATCATCTCCCGCTCGCCGGGCTACTCCGGATCCCTGCAGCAGTTCCTCTTCGGGTCGATCACCGGGGTCCTCGACTCCGACATCTACGTGGTCGCGATCGCCGGGGTCGTCCTGCTTGCGCTGATCTTCGCCTTCCACAAGGAGCTGGTTGCGGTGAGTCTCGACCGAGAGATGGCCCGTGCCGTCGGGCTCCCCGTCTTCTGGCTCGACCTGGCCCTCTATGTGATGGTGACTGTGGCGGTGGTGATCTCGGTGCAGACCATTGGCAACATCCTCGTCCTGGCTCTGCTCATCACCCCGGCAGCCACGGCCCGGCTGCTCACCGACCGGCTCGGACTGATGATGATCCTCGCCCCGCTCCTGGGTGGTCTCTCCGCCGTGGTCGGGCTCTACTTGTCCTGGAGCTACGACCTGCCCGTCGGCGGCACCATCGTGCTCGTCACCACCGCACTCTTCCTGGTGTCCTGGGTCGCAGCGCCACGTCACGGCCTGGCGGCGCGCGGACGCAGCCGTGTCCACGTGCCGGCGGCGATGTCATCGGGGGTGATGGCCGAGTGAGCACGGCGAGACCCTCTTGGCGGTGGCTCCTCCCCGTCATCGCACTGGTCGCGCTCGGGGCGGTCACCATCGCGTTCGCGATCGTCCAGCTCAACCACGACAACACCGCCGATTCGGCACCGGAGCCCAGCCCGCCTACGACCCCGAGCCAGGCGCCAGCAGCCGACAGTCCCGCGACCGGCACGGATCCCAGCACGAGCCCCAGCACGAGCCCCAGCGCCGGAGCCTCACCGGACGGCTCGGCGATACCGATCGCTTCTCGCGTCGACCCGAGCTGGGTGGCCTCCATGGCGACCGCTACCGGGATCCCGGAACGGGCACTGGCGGCGTACGCCGGCGCCACCCTCGCCGAGCAGGAGAAGGCGCCGAACTGCGGACTGGGCTGGAACACCCTGGCCGCGATCGGCCAGGTCGAGTCGCAGCACGGCAGCCTCCACAAAGCCACGCTGGCCGAAGACGGCTCCGTCAAACCGCGCATCATCGGCCCGGCTCTCGACGGCGGCAAGTTCGGCAGGATCCGCGACACCGACCACGGCAAGCTCGACCACGACCGCACCTGGGACCACGCGGTGGGACCGATGCAGTTCCTTCCGCAGAGCTGGAAGAAGTGGGCCGCCGACGGCGATCTGGACGGCACACGCGATATCGACCAGATCGACGACGCCGCGCTGGCAGCCGCCGACTACCTGTGCGCCGACAACCGCAACCTCGCCGACTCGGGGACCTGGCAGAGAGCGATCGGCACCTACAACGCCGGGATCGAGTACGCCGCCCAGGTCGCCACCACCGCGAACCAGTACGCCGCTGCGGCCTCGGCAGCCTCCGGAACGTCCGCGACGCCATGACCACTGACGCTGCTGGTCCATCCAGCAACCGGACTCTCAGCACGGGCGTGGGAAGACTCGCGTCGCGCAGCATGCCAAGACTCTGACCGGATGCTGAGAATCTCCTGAGTGCATCCTTGACGGGGTCATCGGCCTGCCTCATAACAATAATGATAGTCGTTATCGATAATGGGCGAGAGCGGCGGCGACATCGGCACATCGGCCGGCGGTGTGCCCATCTGGTCTACGACGACCGACGCGCCGGGTCGGCTCGGCGAGACCGCTCGGGCTCCGCCGCGCCGACGCCTCCGACCCCCTTGCCATAGTCCTTCCAGAAAGAGAAGCCACATGACCATCACCACCGCCGAGCCTCGCTCGGCCTCTCGTCCCTCCCGCCGCCACCGGACGCTGGCGGCCTCGGCCGTCGCGGGAGCCGTCGCCCTCAGTCTGAGCCTCGGTGTCGGCGCCGCGCAGGCGGGCACCGCAGGCACTCTCTCTGCTGGCCACGTCGATACCGGCTTCGTCGCGCTACAGACCGGCAGCTACAAGCTCACGCTGGGTAGCAACGTCGACGACAACCCGAGCTACGCCGACGCCTACTACACCCGCGGTCAGGTGAACGCGACTGCTGCGCACAACACGCCTGCCTACGACTTCGAGGTCAACTCGGGCGCCAAGCACGGCAGCGTCTGGGTCATCCAGGACAACCTCCCGGACGCCGACGCCGACGACGCGATCTTCGCTGGATTCGCCGGCGCCGCCGAGGACAAGAGCCAGGGCAGCACGCGCGTCGCGCGCAGCCTGTTTGCCGGCGGCAAGATCGGCGCCGACGACCACCTGATCTACAAGGTCAATGTCGATTCCGGCAGCGCCGGCACCGTCGGGCTGGACTTCAGCACCGCGCAGGCCAATGGTGAGGACGTCACGTCCACCGGCTCGTCGGGAGCCGGCTACACGGTGACCTTCGGGCTGGGGAACGCCGACGACGAGGAGGCTTTCCACGTCCATCCGAAGTGGACCTTCTCCGCAGCCGGCGACTACTGGATCAAGGTGGTCGCCTCGACCGACGCCTCCGGTGTGACCCAGTCGGATCCGACGTACTACCACTTCCACGTGGACGCCTGATCATCTGACCGGGAGTGGGGCGCGGTCCGGAGCACGTCCCACTCCCGGTCCCTCTCATTCCGTCTTCTGATCAGTAAGTAGGGGCTCTTCTCGTGCGTACTTCTTCTTCGCCGCGCCGCCTGCGCCGACTCGGCGCCCTGGTGGCCGCCGCCGGCATGGTGACCGCCTCGCTCGCTCTGGTCGGTGTCGCCGCGCCGGCCACCGCCGCCGCCGCGCCGGTGGTGCTCTCAGCGGGCAACATCGCGCTGACTCCCAAGCTGGTGAACTCGGCGTCGACGCTCGACATCGACTCGGTGACACCTGGACTGGTCGACAAGACCAGCGGCTACGCGACCGAGCGGTGGTATTCGGCCACCGACGCGGTGTTACACCTGGGCGAGGGCGAGCACAGTGACGGGGTCTGGTCGACACCGCAGAGTGTGGAGGACGCCGCGGCGTACACCACCGGCGACGATGCCCGGCTGCTGTTGAGCACAGATAACGGCACCGAGACCGACTACGACGATGACGGCACTGTCTTGGGTGGCGGTGTCAACCCCGGTGCATGGGTCCGCTCCTCGCCGCAGAAGACCTATCCGGCGGCCACGCTGGTCTCGGTGTCCGGTCCGGAAGGTGGCCGGTTGCGAGTGAACTCTCCGGAGACTGGTGAGGTGGCTTGGGACTCCGAGGCGGACACCCAGACTCCGATCTTCCTTCCTGACTGGGACGACTACTACTCGGGCTGGTCCTTCACTCAGGCCGGGAGGTATTGCGTGACCGTGTCGATGACTGAGCGCTCGTACAAGTCCAAGGAGGATCTGACCGCGCAGGCGACCTACACGGTGTATGTCGGGGACCTGCCGGAGAACCCGACGACCTGCGACCAGGTGGCCCCGGTCGACGACGGCGGGGACGGGGAGGACCCGATCACCGTGCTGAGCAAGGGCCATATGGATGTGCGGCCGTGGCTGAACAGCGCGGGCGACGGGATCGTGGTCGGCGGCAACCAGGACAAGAACGTGCCCAGCAAGGACCTGGTGATGACCGGGACCTACGAGATGTCGGTGCCTGAGCCCACTGCTGATCTCGACTGGACGTTCATCGGCGAGCCCGGGACCAGGATCTGGGAGTTTGACCAGGCGCAGGCGTCGGGTTATCTGTGGCCCGGGTTCGCCTCGGGGTTCAACGATGGTGAGCTGAAGAAGGGTTCGCAGGTGTCGTTGACGCTGGAGGGCGTCTCGGGGCCCGGCGACGGGGACGTGTGGCTCTGGACGAGTTCGAGTCTTGGCGCAGGGAACGTCCAGTACAGCTCGGTGTGGGGATTGCCGCACACGTGGTCGAATGCGACGGCGTTCCATTCGCACAACTACTGGGCGTTCACGAAGCAGGGTCGCTACTGCCTGAACTTCGCCGCGACGGCGCAGAAGCCGGACGGGTCCTATATCCATGGCTCGGGCCAGATCACCATCTGGGCGGGTGACGCGGCGCAGGCATCCTCGGTGGTGCCGTGCGACCGGGACACCACCCCGGCGGTGGACACACTGCCTGCGCTCTCGCTGCAAGATGACCGGGCTGGGTACCTCTCTGCCGGTGACTACGACGAGATCCAGCCCTACCTGACCTCGGACAGCAAGCTCGACGTGGCGGTGCACTCCCAGAAGCAGGCGACCGACCCCGCGACCGACCGCGACCTGGACGACGTCATCGTCTCGGTGCCCACGTACATCACCGGTTCGGGCTACCGCACCGGGTACCTGAACCAGGGCGGGACGATCCTGCGCACCGATTCCGACCGGGTGCCGTGGTCGGCGGTCGACACCCCGATCGACTGGGAGCTGGGCGACGCGCGGGGCCCGGGCACGGTGACGATGGGGCAGGAGAGCGCCGCGCGGCTCACCACGGCCGGCGACTCTCCGAGCGCGTCGTTCGAGCTGCCCCCGCAGTCGAACAGCAACAGTCAGTACTGGGCCTTCTCCGAGCCGGGGGTCTACTGCGTTCCGTTCACCATGTCGGTGACACCGAAGGGCGCCAGCGCGCCGGTGTCGGCGTCCAAGACGCTGACCGTGGTGGCCGGCTCGACCGATCCCGCGGCGGATGACTACGTGGACCGGTCGGGCCTGACCACCTGCGCCAATGGGCAGCAGCCCACCGCGCCCAGCGGCGACGGCTCGGGCGACGACAACGGCGGGGATGACAATGCTGTCAGCGACGCGGATGTGTTCGTGCCGAACGAGTCGCTGACCGACTCCGGCGCGGTGATCCTCAACGACGGTCACGTCGACATCGCGAGCAAGGTCCACGGTGACACCCTGGAGACGTGGGTCAAGGACACCACCGAGACCTCCACGCCGCGCTACCACCCGCTGTCCGGCTCGCACTCGATGGACTCCGACGAGCGTGACGAGGAGACGAACAACGGCAACGGCACGGTCTTCCAGGTCCTGCCGCAGGCCGAGACCACCGTGCCGGACTCGCCGGCCTATTCCTTCCTCGGTGACCCCGGTGACCCGGTCTGGCAGGTCACCCAGACCCAGCAGACCGACCTGGACCTGTTGTGGCCGGGCTGGTCCACCGAGGAGATCCCACTGGATGCCACCCAGACCGGCGTGAAGTGGACACTCGACAAGGCCACGGGGCCGGGGAAGTTCAGCCTTGCCACCACCGACGCCGACCAGATCGGCAAGGTCGACGTACTGTTCAATACCGGTGACGGGGTCGATGATGCGGACTCCTTCGAGATCGCGAAGAACTCCCACGTGCACGGCACTTGGTCCTTCACCGCGCAGGGCAGCTACTGCCTGGGATTCACTCGGTCGACGACGTTGGCCGACGGTACGGCGGCCTCCGACGCGTTCACCCTGGCCGTGGCGGTCGGTCGGGTCGCGGTGAAGAAGGTGGATCCGTCGGCGTGTGCGGGTGGGTCGTCGGACCCGGAGAAGTTGCACACCGCCAAGCCGACGATCAGCGGGACCGCTCAGGTTGGCAAGACACTGAGTGCGAAGCCTGGCTCGTGGACGGCGGGTACGTCGTTCGGCTATCAGTGGCTCCGGGCCGGGAAGGCGATCAAGGGCGCCACGAAGGCGGCCTACCAGCTGGTCGCAGCCGATGCCGGTCAGAAGGTGTCGGTCAGGGTGACGGGGTCGAAGTCGGGCTATGCCAGTGCGCAGGAGACCTCGGCGGCGGTGACGGTCAAGGCCGGCGTGTTGACGCCCGGGAAGCCGGGCATTGCCGGGACGGCCAGGGTTGGCAAGAAGCTGACGGCGAGACCGGGCACGTGGTCTTCGGGCGCCAAGCTGGCCTATCAGTGGCTGCGGAATGGCAAGGCCATCGCGAAGGCGACGAAGGCGTCGTACACGTTGGTGGCGGCTGATGCGGGCACCAAGTTGTCGGTGCGGGTGACTGGGTCGAAGACCGGGTACGCCACGGCGTCGAAGACCTCGGCGGCGAAGAAGGTAGCCAAGGGCACCTTGTCTGGCACCAAGCCGAAGGTGAAGGGCAAGGCCAAGGTCGGAAAGACGCTGAGGGTCAGGCCTGGCCGCTGGTCGCCTGGTGTGAGGTTGCACTACCAGTGGTTCGCCGGTGGTAGGAAGATCAAGGGTGCGACTCATGCGAAGCTGAAGTTGACCAAGAAGCTGGCTCACAAGATGGGCCGCAAACTGGTGCACAAGCGAGTGTGGGTGAAGGTGACCGCCACGAAGGCTGGTTATCGGGCGCTGGTGAAGAAGTCGGCCCGGACCGCCAAGGTCAGACGGTGACCACCTGATCGTGACGACGTCTGGCGACAAGGTCGCGCAGCCGGAGCCCCGCCTCCGCGAGGTGGCGGGGTTCCGGCTGTTCGCCACGGCTCGGGTCGTGGCGTGGCTGGGCCACGCGCTGAGCCTGGTCGCGCTGCCGATCCTCGCCTATCAGCGCACCGGTAGCGCCACCCTCACTGGCCTGCTGGCCGCGGCGGAGTCGTTGCCCTACCTCATCCTTGGTCTGGTCATCGGTGCCTACGTCGATCGTCACGACGGCCGTCGAATTCTGGCGGTGGCGACCGCGTTCTCAGGGGTCGCCTCGCTGACCGTCCCCGCGGCCGCAGCCGCAGGACTGCTGACGGTTGCTCAGCCCTTGGTGGTGGCCTTCGTGGTCGGGGTGGCCTTCGTCTTCGGCGACGCCGCCTACTTCGGCGTCCTGCCACGGCTGGTCGGCCGAGAGCGGGTCGGCGCCGCGACCGCCTCCCTCAGCGCGGCGTACACCGTCATCGGGATCGGGATGCCCGGGCTGGCCGGCGTCCTCGTCCCCTTCATCGGTGCGCCCGCCGTGATCGGGGTTGACGGGGCTCTCACGGTGACTGCCGCGGCGATGCTCACCGCGGTTCCCCGCCGTGCTCCGGAGCCTGGCTCAGACTCCGAATCCGGCGAGCCTCGCCGATTGTGGCGCGACGTCGGCGAGGGGTTGGCCTACATCTGGCGCCACCCCGTCGTCCGACCGCTGACGCTGCTCGGCTTCGGCAACTCTTTCACCGGCGGCGCCGTCGCCGGGTTGGTGGTCGTGATGGCCGTTGAGCGACTTGGTCTTCCGGACGACGATGGTCGCATCGGTCTTCTCTACGCCGCCTCGGCGCTCGGCGCGTTTGTCGGCAGCCTGCTCCTCGGCCGCCTCCAGCGGCGGCTTCCGGTCGGACGCCTGACTCTCACTGGCTTCACCGCCACTACGCTGCTTGTGGTCGCGTGGGGCACCACCACGAACTGGGTGCTCGGTCTGGCGACGCTCTTCGCTCTCGACCTGGTGGACTCGATCGTGGTGCTTAATGGCATCGTGGTGCGTCAAAGCATCACTCCGATGCGGCTCCAGGGCAGGGTCAACACTACCGCTCGGGTGATCGCCTGGGGCGGCGCGCCGTTGGGTGCGGCTGTGGGCGGAGCGATCGCCGGAGCGTGGCGGATCGACGCCGCGCTTTATATCTGCGCCGCCGCGGTGGGGCTCGCGCTCGTGGCCGGTCTTCTCTCCGGAGTCGCCCGCTTGGGCATGCTTGCCGATCTGATACGGGAGGCGCACGGGCCTGACAGGAGTGATTGAAAATAAGGCTCATTGTCAATAGGCTGCACGGGTGCTGGTTCGCAGCGCGGGTCTGCGGAGTCTGCAAAGACGCCCGCGGGCGCGTGGCGACAGCGCCCGCCAGGGCTCCGCGTGTCGGCGACCGCCGTCTCTCCGCCCGGTTGGTCGTCGGCTCGCGGTCTTCTCGTCCAACCCTCGGAACGGGGCACGG
>Ga0164243_10010410_pt1 | contig 13364 bp, 11 predicted proteins | sample OricompcompostOP_FD_108781 | JGI IMG/M metagenome (GOLD analysis project Ga0164243, IMG submission 108781) | Organic Plus compost microbial communities from Emeryville, California, USA - Original compost - Organic plus compost (OP) | ecosystem: Engineered > Solid waste > Mixed feedstock >... | reverse complement strand
GGCCCACGGCCAGGTACGCGCCGCCGCGGTCGCGGTCGAGGACGATGCGCAGCGGCAGCAGCGGCTCCCGGACCCGGCGTTCGATCTGGGTGAACGCCAGCAGCAGCGCCGCCGCCACGGCCAGGCTCACCAGCGTCACCGGGTCGGTCCAGCCTTCGGAGGCGGCGCGCGCGAAGCCGTACACCACGAAGAAGAGGCCCACGACGGCGCTGAGCGTGCCGAGCCAGTCGAGCCGGGGCCGCCGTTCCGGCCGCTGGTTGCGCAGCAGCGGCAGGGCCCCGGCCACGGCCACCGCCGCGAACACCAGGTTGACGTAGAAGCACCAGCGCCACGACGTGTACTCGGTCAGCGCGCCGCCGAGCAGCAGCCCGACCGCGCCGCCGCCGCCCGCGACCGCCCCGTACACGCCGAAGGCCCGGCCGCGTTCGCCGGGTTCCTGGAACGCGTTCGCGATCGTGGAGAGCGCCGCCGGTGCCAGCAGCGCGCCGAACGCCCCCTGCAACGCCCGGGCCACCACCAGGACCATGAACGACGTCGCCGCGCCGCCCGCCGCCGACGCGACCGCGAAGCCCACCAGCCCGACGACGAACGCCCACTTCCGCCCGAAGACGTCGCCGATCTTGCCGCCGAGCAGGAGCAGGCTGCCGAACGCGAGGGCGTACGCGGTGACCACCCACTGCCGGTCGCTGTTGGCGAAGCCGAGGTCGCGCTGCGCCGACGGGAGGGCGATGTTCACGATCGTGGCGTCCAGCACGACCATCAGCTGCGCGACCGAGACGATGACGAGGATCGTCCAGCGGTGGCTGTGCTCGAACGCCCGGTCGGCCGCCGCGGTCACGCGGCGGCCGGCTCCGCGAGTTTGTGTGGACATATCCGTGCCTTCGAGGAAATGACCAGGAAAGGGCGGGTCACTCCGCTCTACGGTATGTCGTGATCCCGACACGGCCAGTGATCCCGACTGTGTCCTGGGTCTCTCCGAGCACCCTGCCCACGGCCGAGAGCACCGCGTCCACCCCGATCGCCGACAGCCGCGGATCCACCCCCGGGACCGGAGCCGGAGACGGCGCCGCGCGCAGCGCGACGTGGCGGCCACGCGACGGCGGCGGACCCCACAGCGCGGGCGACACCGGCCCGAAGAGCAGCACCGACGGCACGCCGTACGCCGTCGCCAGGTGCCCGATCCCGGTGTCGCCGCAGACCACCAGCCGGGCGTGCGCCACGAGCGCGGCGAGCGACCCCACGTCACCCGACGTCCGCACGGCCGCGGACGGCAGCCCCGCCAGCCGGGCCACCGACGACGCCAGCGCGTGCTCGGCCGCCGACCCGGTCACCACCACCCGGTGTCCCGAGCCGGCCAGTGCCCGGGCCACCGCCGCGAACCGCTCCGGCGGCCACCGCCGCTCCGGCGCCTTCGCTCCAGGGTGGACGATCGTCGCCCCCACCGGCACGTCACCGGGATCCGGCACCCGCAGCGCGAGATCCTCCGGGTCACAGGCCACACCGTGGTACGCGAGCAGCCGGCACCAGCGTGCCACCTCGTGCTCGTCCGCCCTCCACTGTGGACCGTCGTAGCCCGGCGACGCCCACGCCCACATCCGCGGTGCCCCGGCCGACGCCAGCAGCCGGTGCGACTGCGGCCCCTTGCCGTGCAGGTTGACGGCGAGCGAGGGTCGGGCGGGCAGGTCCCACCGGTGGGGGCCGAGGCCGTCGACGGGGACGTGCGTGTCGACGGCCCCGGCGAGTGCCACCAGGGGGCCCACCCAGGCCGGCGCGGCGAGCGCGATCTCCGCGTCGGGGAACGCGGCCCGCAGCCCGCGCAGCGCCGGCACGCCGGTGGCCAGGTCGCCGATGCCGAGCGCGCGCAGCACGAGGATCACGGGTACGACGACTCCTCGTCCGCGCAGACCACCAGCTCGCGCACCGCGCAACCGGCCGGTTGGTTGAGAGCGAAGAGCACCGCCGCCGCGGTGTGCGCGGGATCGTTGAGCTTCGCGTCCGGCCCGGGCCGGTACTGCGCGTCGCGGCCGTCGAAGAACGCGGTCCGCATCCCGCCCGGCACCAGCAGCGTCACGCCGATCTGCCCGGCCGTCTCCGCGGCCAGTGCCCGGGTGAACCCCACCACCCCGAACTTCGCCGCGCAGTACGCGGTCGCGTCGCTCACCGCCTTGACGCCCAGGGTGGAGGCCACGGTGACGACGGTGCCGCGCGAGGCGGTGAGGAACGGCAGTGCCGCCCGGACGACCGCGGCCGTCGCGAGCAGGTCGACGGCGACCACCATCTCCCACCGCTCGGCGGGGACGTCCGCGAGCCGGCCCGGCACGTCGACGCCGGCGGCGGTGACCACGCCGTCGAGCCCGCCCGCCATGGCGGCGACCCGCCGGGTGGCCTCCTCGGCGGCCCGCGTGTCGGCGAGGTCGCACTCGACCCACGGCACGCCGTCCGCCGGCGCCTGCCGGTCGATGACGTACGGACGGCCGCCGGACTTGGCGACCTCCGCCACGACGGCCGCGCCGAGGCCGCTCGCACCTCCGGTGACCAGCACGGCGCGGCCGGTCGGTTCACTCGTCATGATGCTCCTTCCAGCTGACGGATCCTGGCGGTCGTCGACCGGCCGCGCAGGTACGGGACGACGACGGTCTGCCCGCCCCACCGCTCGAGCAGCGCCGACTCGGGCAGCTCGGCTCCCGAGTAGTCGCCGCCCTTGACCCAGACGTCCGGCCGCAGCCACGACAGCACGGCCTCCGGCGTCGGCTCGTCGAAGACCAGGACCGCGTCCACGCAGGCGAGCCCCGCGAGCAGCCGGGCCCGGTCGTCCTGGCCGGTCACCGGCCGTCCCGGCCCCTTGAGCCGGGCCACGCTCGCGTCCGAGTTGAGGCAGACGACCAGGCAGTCGCCGAGCGACCGGGCCGCCTCCAGGGTGGCCAGGTGCCCCGCGTGCAGCAGGTCGAAGCAGCCGCCGGTCGCGACGACGGTGCCGCCGGCGGCGCGCGTGCGGGCAACCACGTCCGCGGCCCGGTCGGGCGGCGGCGGGGCCGGGGGAGCGGCGGACAGGCCGGCGGCGCCGCCCTCGGCGACGTACCGGGAGGCCGCGCCGACCGCCGCCTCCACCGCCTCGGAGACCAGCGCGCCGGAGGCCAGCGCCACCGCGGCCGCGGCCGCGAACCGGTCGCCGGCGCCGCACGGGTCGGCACCCGGCGGCACCGTGAGCCCGGCCGGCGGCGCCACCACGATCGGCGTCGTCCCGCCGTGGCAGAGCAGCGCGCCGTCGGCGCCGAGCGTCACCGCGACCGCCGAGGCCCGCCAGCGCTCGCGCAGCCGCCCCGCCGCCCGGGTCGCCGCCGGCAGCCGCCGCCCGCCGCCGCCGTCCCCGGTCAGCGCGCGCAGTTCCGCCTCATTGGGCGTGGTGAGCGCCACCCCGGGCACCGCCGCCGGGCCGCGCGGGTGGGGATCCCAGACCACCGGCGCCGCCGTCTCCGCCAGCGCCGCCCGCAGTGCCGGCAGGCGCAGCAACCCGTTGCCGTAGCAGCTGGCCAGCACCGCGTCGGCGGACGCGAGCACCGACACCACCGCCTCCGGCGGCGCGGCGGTGGCCGTGCCGCCGCCGCGGTCGAGCCGCAGCAGCGTCCGGCCGCCGGCCCGCAGCCGGATCTTCTCCACCGTGGACCCGCCGGGCACGGGCAGGGGATACAGCTCCACACCGGATTCGGCGAGCAGCCCCGCCAGCCGCGCGCCGGCGTCGTCGTCGGCGAGCGCGGTCACCAGGCTGACCCGCGCGCCGGACGCGGCCGCGAACGCCGCCGCCAGCCCGGCGCCGCCGGCCCGGTCCACGGTGGACGTCTCGTCCAGCACCGGCGCGCCGGGGCCGTCCGGGCAGAGCCGGGTCACCGTGCCGTCGACGTCGCGGTCCAGCAGCACGTCGCCGACCACGACCACGTGCCGGCTCACGAGGCATCCCGCCCGTCGGCGGCGAGCGCCAGGTCCACGTACTCGCAGAGCAGGTGCACCGAGACCAGGTGCAGCTCCTGCACCACCTGGCTGTCGGCGCACGGCACGGCCAGCGCCTCCTTGCACGCGTCGGCGAGCGGGTTCGGCGCGGGCCCGGTCATCGCCCACGTCCGCAGCCCCGCGTCCCGCCCGGCCGCGGCCGCCTCCAGCAGGTTGGGGCTGCTGCCGCTGGTCGACAGCAGCATGAGCACGTCGTCGGTCCGCCCGTGCGCGCGCACCTGCCGGGCGAACACGCTCTCGTAGCCGAAGTCGTTGCTGATCGCCGTCACCGACGACGTCTCCGCCGACAGCGCGATCGCCGACAGCGGGGTGCGGTCCTCGCGCAGCTTGCCGACCAGCTCCGCGGTGAGGTGCTGCGCCTCGGCGGCGCTGCCGCCGTTGCCGGCGACCAGCAGCCGGCCCCCGGCGCCGAGCGTCGCCGCCAGCTCCGCACCCCAGCGGGCGAGCTTCTCCGCCTCCCGGCGGTACGGCAGCAGGGCGGCGGCCAGCGCGGTCAGGTGCGTGTCCACGGGTTCGAGGAAGGCGGTCGTCATGCGTGCACCACCTCGTCGTAGAGGGCGCCGAGCTGGGCAGCCACCCGCTTCCAGCTGTACGACATGCGGGCCCGGTCGAGCGCGGCGGCCGCGTACGAGACCCGGCGCATCGGGTCGGCCAGCAGCCGCCGCAGCGCCGCGCCGAGCGCCGCCGGGTCGCGGGCCGGCACCAGGTCGCCGGTCACCCCGTCGACCACCGTGTCGGTGAGCCCGCCGACCGCCGACGCCACGACCGGCACCCCGCACGCCATCGCTTCGAGCGGCGTGAGCCCGAACGGCTCGTACCAGGGCGTGGTGACCATGATGTCCGCGGACCGGTACCAGGCCGGCACCTCCTCGCGGGACCTGCCGCCGACGAACCGTACCCGGTCGCCGACGCCGGCGGCCCGCGCGGCGGCCCGCAGGTCCGCCACGTACGCGTCCCCGTCCAGCATGGACTCCGGCGGCCCGCCCACGACGACGAGCTCCGCGTCCGGCACCCGGGGCAGGGCGGCGATCACGTCGCGCACTCCCTTGCGCTCCACGAGGCGGCCGATGCTGAGCAGCCGGGGCCGCGCGTCCCGCGGCGCCGCCGGACCGTCCGGAGCGAACCGGTCACTGTCCACTCCGGACGGGATGACCGACATCGTCGCGCGTGGGACGCCCATCCGGACCAGCTCGTGGACCTCGTCGCGGCACTGTGCCACGACCGCGTCCGCCTGCCGGCCGAGCGTCCGCTCGAACGCGACCCGCTCCGGCGGGCTGGTGTCCTGGTCACCCTGGTGCCGCCGCTTGACGGTGCCCAGCGCGTGGTACGTCTGCACGACCGGAACCCCGGTCCGCCCGCGCGCGGTGAGCGCGGCGAGCCCGCTCATCCAGAAGTGGGCGTGCGCGACGTCCGGCCGCCAGCTCGCCCAGTCCCCGGCCAGCCAGGCGCCGAACTCGCCCATGTAGGGCAGCAGCGCGTCCTTCGGCAGCATCCGCGCGGGACCGGCCGGCACGTGCACGACGGAGACCCCGTGTCGCACCCGCACCGTCGGGGGCAGGTCGCCGTCCCGTCGGGTGTAGACGCGCACCTCGTGGCCCTCGTCGGCGAGCGCGGACGCGAGGTCGGCGACGTGGGTGTTCTGGCCGCCGGCGTCCTCGCCGCCGAGCGCCGCCAGCGGGCTGGCGTGCTCAGAGATCATCGCGATGCGCATAGCTCCTCCTCCAACAGGCGGTCCCAGTCGCGCAGGAAGCGGTCCAGGCCGTACCGCGCGGCGGCCGCCTTGCGGGCCGCGGCACCCATCTCGGCCGCCGCGGCGGGTTCGTCGACGAGCCAGCGGGCCGCGTCGACCAGGGTGTCGACGTGCGTGGAGAGCACCCCGGCGCCGGGCGGCACCGCCTCCACCGCCTCGGTGCTGGCGAGCACCACCACCGGCATGCCCATGGCCATCGCCTCGATGAGGCTCAGCCCGAGCGAGGTCCACCGGCACAGGTGCGCGTACACCCGGCGCCGGGCCACCTCGGGATGCAGCCGCTCCTGCGGCACGTCCTCGTGGACGGCGAGCCGGTCCGGGCCGAGACGGAGCCGGTCCGGCAGCCCGGCGACGCCCATGCCGAAGACGTCGAGCGGCGCGGCGGCCGCGAAGCGCGGCATCAGGTCGGTGCCGGTCACCCGCCACCGCCGGACCGGCTCGTTGGTGACCACCGCCAACCGCGAAAGCTCCCCGGAGTACGCGGCCAGCGGCGGCACGATCCCGTGCTCGACCACGGCCGTCCGGGTGCCGCCGGCGTCCCAGAACAGCTCGTTGAACCCGGTCACGTGCACCAGCAGCAGGTCCGACCGGTCGGCGACCGGGTGCCGGGTGGCCGGCACGTCGCCCTTGGGTGTGTTGTGCTCGACGTAGATCGTGGGCAGCCGGCGCCGCGTCCACCGCCGGGCCAGCTCCAGTTCCTCGGGCCGCTGGGCGATCACCACGTCGACGTCGGCGGTCGCCAGCTCCTCGGGCGTGACCTCGACGGCCGAGTCCGGCCAGCTGTAGGTGCGGGCCCGGCCGAGTCCCCAGGCGTCGCGCGCGGCGTTGACCGGCACCAGGTAGCGGTGCCGCCCGTGGACGAACGCGGTCATCCAGGACCCGTGCACGTGCCAGACGAGGATGTTCATGCCGGCCCACCCGTCAGCAGGCGGACCGCGCCGACCACCGCCGCCGGGTCGACGGTGGACAGGCACGGGTGGTCGGGCACCGGGCACGTCGTGGCGCGGGTGTCCCGGCACGGCGCACCGGCGTCGCCGAGCCGCACCCACGGCACCCGGTACGGTGCCCACGCGCCGAACCCGACCGTCGGCGCGAAGAGGCTGACGACCGGCGTACCCGTGGCGGCGGCGAGGTGCGCGGGCCCGGTGTTGCCGACGACCAGGCAGTCCGCGCCGGCGACGATCGCCGCCAGCCGCTCCCACGAGATGCGGCCGCCCAGGTCCACACCGGCGTCGCCGGCGACGGCCGCGGTCAGCGCCGTCTCGTCCGGCCCGCCGGTCACCAGCACCCGGTGCCCGTCCTCGGCCAGCGCCGCCACGACCGCCGCGCACACCTCCGGCGGCGCCGCCCGGGCCGGCACCGACGCTCCAGGATGGACGACCACGTAGCCGCGGTCGTCCGGTGTGGTCGGACGGAGCCGGAGCACCGGCTCGTCGCCCGCCGGCAGCGGGTAGCCCGCGGCCGCGGCCAGGGAGAGCGCGCGCTCCGGCTCGGGGATGCCGAGCGGTACGCGGTGCCGGACGTCCAGCAGGGAGCCCGGGTAGTCGTCGCTGATCGCCGAGATCCGCCGCACGCCGGCCATCCGCAGCAGGAGCGCGAGCGGCAGCGGCGACTGGTGGAACGACGTGAAGATCAGCGCCTCGTCGACCGCCAGCCCGGCCAGCCGCTCGACCAGCGCGGCCATCCCGTCCGCCGCGACCGGAGCCGGCGTGGGGGAGATCCACGGGAGGTCCCAGGTGACGATCTCGTCCACGCCGGGGAGCAGCGCGGCGCTGTCCCGCCCCCGGGGCCCGCAGAGCAGCACCACCCGGGACGCCCGGGCCGCCACGGCCCGGATCGCGGGCCCGGTGACCAGCACGTCGCCGGCGGAGTCCGCGCGCACGACGAGCACGCGCGCGCCGGCGGGGGCCGGGGAGCGGGACACGAGCAGGGCCTGCCGGGCCAGGATCTGGGACACCGCGTCGCCCAGGTGGGTGGCGACGGCCGGTGCCGCCGCGATCTCCTCGGGCCGGGTGACCGGCGTCGGCACCAGGACGCCGGCGGCGCCGGCCGCGCCGGCCGCCGCCATGTCCGCGCCGATGTCGCCGACCACGACGCACCGCGCGGGCGTGGTGCGCAGGTCCGCCGCCGCCGCCCGGACCAGGCCGGGGGCGGGCTTGCGGCACCCGCATCCGCCGGGCCCGTGCGGGCAGATCCGCCACGTGCCGAAGGGGCCCAGCAGCTCCTCGACCCGGTCGTTGACGCGGCGCAGGTCGTCTTCGGTGAAGTAGCCCCGGGCCAGGCCGGACTGGTTGGTGACGACGCCGACCGCGAGGCCGGCCGACCGGAGCCGGTCCAGCGCCTCGCGCGCGCCAGGCATCGGCCGGACCTTCTCCGGCGATCCGTTGTAGGGCACATCCTCGACCAGCGTGCCGTCGCGGTCGAAGAGGACCGCGTCAAACAGGGGCTGAGCTGCACTGATCGGATTGGTCACTGCCACGCTGGGCGCTTGCCCGGGGAGAAGAGAAGTAAACATCAACGACTTCTGCCCCGCCCGCCGCCCGGGCCCAGCCCGCGATCCAGTATCCGATCGCGACCGGTGGGATGAGCACGCTCGTCGATACCATCGTGGCGATCTCGCGGGCCGTCCGTGGGCCCGGAGCGATGCGCCGAGCTGCGAACTCGGCCGTCCCGGCGGCCCATACGGCGGCGCCGAGCCCGGCCACCCACCGCGCGGCCCGGGAGTGCCGTCGGGTCGCGGCTGTGACAGCGGTCACTCCGGCCGCGCAGATCACCGCGTGCCACGCGCGCCGGCCGGCGGGGATCTCCAGCAGCGCGCGCCAGCGCCGGCCGTACCGGCGGCGCAGCAGCGCGTCGTCCGCGTTGCCGGCCTGGGTCCGCACGCTCGCCCAGAAGCCCGCCGGACGGGCCGGATGCGCCACCGTACGGCCGCCCCGGCGCAGCTCCCAGCCCGCGGCCCGGACCCGGTAGGCCAGCTCCGCGTCCTCCCGGTACGCCCGCGGGAACGCCTCGTCGAAGCCGCCCACCCGCGCCAACGCCGCCCGCCGGTACGCCATGTCGGCCGTGATCCACGGCGCGCCGGCGAGCCCCGCCGTGTTCCGCTCCCAGTCGGTCGGCCGCCGGTCCGCCGGCAGCGGCACCCGTACCCGGCCCTGCACACCGCCGACCTCGGCCGGCACCGCGAGGTCCGCGCGCAGTGCCGGCCACCAGCCGGGATCCGGCACCACGTCGTCGTCCAGGAAGGCCACCCACTCGCCGCGCGCGCCGCGCCAGCCCCGGTTGCGGGTCGCCGCCGGCCCGGAGCGCAGCTCGCGGTCGTCGACCACGATGATCTCGTACTCGGCCGGATCGACGCCGTCGAGCTCCGCGTCCAGCCTGTCCAGCAGCACCGACAGGCTCGGCCGCCCGACCGTCGGCACGACGATGCTGATCATCGGCGCCGCCGGTGGACGGCGAAGGGCCCGATGGCCAGCAGGTCCACCGGCGCCGAGCCGAACAGCTCCATCGCCTCGCGCGGCGTGTCCACCATGGGCCGGCCGGCGGTGTTCAGCGACGTGTTGATCACCACCGGCAGGCCGGTGAGCCGGTCGAACTCGGCCAGCATCGCGGCCACCAGCGGCTCCTCCGCGGGGTCGACGGTCTGCACGCGCGCCGTGCCGTCGACGTGCACCACCGCCGGGATCCGCTCCCGCCACTCCGGACGGACATCGTGGACGAACAACATGTACGGGCTGGGCAGCACGCCGTCGAACACCTCCGCCGCCCGCTCGGCGCGCACCATCGGGGCGATCGGCCGGAACTGCTCGCGTCCCTTGATGTCGTTCATCCGCGCGGTGGTGTCGGCCTGACCGGGGTGGGCGAGCAGCGAGCGGTGGCCGAGCGCGCGGGGCCCGTACTCGCTGCGGCCCTGGAACCAGGCGACCACGCCGTCGCGGGCCAGCACCCGTGCCGCCTCGACGGCGATCGACGCGGGCCGCTCGTACGGCAGCGCGGCCCGGCGCAGCTCCGCCTCCACCTCCTCGTCGGTCCAGCCGCGACCCAGCGCGACGCCCGGCATCGGCGCGACCGCCTCGCCGCCGGTGGTGGCCACGTGCAGGGCGGCGCCGAGCGCGGTGCCGGCGTCACCGGCCGCGGGCTGCACCCAGATCCGCTCGTACGGGCCCTGCCGGGCCAGGCGCGCGTTGGCGACGCAGTTGAGCGCGACACCGCCGGCCATGGCGAGCGTGCGCGGGCCGCCGGCCGCCTCGTGCAGCCACCGGCCCAGGTCCAGGACGACCTCTTCGAGCCGCGTCTGCACGGTGGCCGCGAGGTCCGCGTGCTCCTCGGTCATCTCGCCGTCGGCCGCGCGCGGCTTCGCGAAGCCGGACCAGTCGACCCGCTCGACCACGAAGCCGCCGTCCGGTGTGGAGCGCACCAGGTCGCGGAACGCGTCGAGGTGGCGCGGCTGCCCGTACGAGGCGAGCGCCATCACCTTGTACTCGTCGCTGGAGTGCGTGAAGCCGAGGTGGCGGGTCAGGTCCTCGTAGAGCAGGCCCAGCGAGTGCGGCAGTTCCTGCGCGCGCAGCGGCTCCAGCCGGTCGCCGCGGTAGACGCCGGCCAGGTGGCTCGCCGCCTCGCCGCGACCGTCCAGGACGAGCACCGCGGCGTCCCCGTCGCGGGGCATCGCCAGCGCGGCGGACGCGGCGTGCGCCACGTGGTGCGGCACGAAACGGACGATGCCGGGGTCGAGGCCCGGCAGGGCCGTGGCGAGGAAGGCCGGCGCGCGCTTCGCGTACTCGACGCGCAGCCAGTCCCAGGGGTCGGGCAGGCCGATGTCGGCGGGGTCGCGGCACAGGCCGGGATCGAAGGAGTAGGCGACCGCGTCGAGGTCGCCGGGTTCGAGCCCCGCCTCGGCGAGGCACCAGGCGGCGGAGAGTTCCGGCAACTCCCAGGCGGCGAACGGCACCGGCCGCTTGCCGTGCTTGCGGCGGCTGAACCGCTCCTCCTCGGCGGCGGCGATGATCCGGCCGTCCACCACGAGGGCGGCCGCGGGGTCGTGGAACAGGGCGTTGATTCCCAGTACGCGCATGGCGCGCCGTTACCCGGGAATCCCGCGGCTAACCGGCGTACCGCGCGCGCGGCTGGGTAACCGTGCGGGGAGGGCTCGTGGGGGTTAGTGTGCGGAGGGAACACTTGCAGATAGACAAGTAACTCTTTCTCCAGGTAGGAGGTGCCGGATGCCGCAGGTCACGCTCGAGTACGACCGGTCGCTGGACGAGGCGGCCGGCCGCTACGCCGGCACCGGGACAGAGCGGCGCGCGGCCGCCCGGGAGGAGTTCGTCACCGAGGCGCTGCCCTTCGCCGACCGCCTGGCCAGCCGCTACCGGGGCCGGGGGGTGCCCTTCGACGACCTGCGCCAGGTGGCCCGGCTCGGCCTGATCAAGGCGGTCGACCACCTGGAGCCGGAGCGGGGCTCGTTCACCGCGTACGCGGCGGTCACCGTCCGTGGCGAGCTGCGCCGCCACTTCCGCAACACGGGGTGGGACGTGCACGTGCCGCGGCCTGTCCAGGAGCTGACGCTGGAGCTCTGGAAGGCGGTCGACGACCTCACCCACGAGCTGTCCCGCCCGCCGTCCCGGGCGGAGCTGGCCGCGCGGCTCGGCGCGCCGGCCGGCGACGTGGAGGCGGCGATGCGCGCGGCCGGCGCCTACAGCACGCGCTCGCTGAACGCGCCGGCCGCCGGCTCCACCGAGCGCGAGGACGAGGCGGCAGAACTGGGCGAGCTGCTCGGCGACCCCGACGCCGACCTGGAGTCCGTCGACGACCGGATCACGGTTCGGCGGCTGCTGCGCCGCCTGCCCGCCCGCGAGCAGCGGATCCTGGCCCTGCGGTTCTACGGCAACCGCAGCCAGAACGAGATCGCCCGCGCCACCGGCGTGTCCCAGATGCACGTGTCCCGGTTGCTGACCCGCGCGCTCTCCTGGCTGCGCGAGGCGATGCTCAGCGACACGCCGCCGCCGTGGCCCGGCACCGAGGACGAGATAAACCCGCACGACCTGGTGCTCGGCGTGGTCAACCACGGCGGGGTGGTGGTCGTCGCCGTGCACGGCGAGGTGGACGCCGACAGCGCGCCGCGGCTCCGGTCCGAGCTGGAGTTCTACTGCCGGCACGCGCGCGGCGGCGTACGGGTCGACCTGCGGCGGATGCCGTTCCTCGACGCTGCGGGTGCGGCGGCGCTCGCCGGGGCGTACGCGGTCGCCCGTACCCGGGGCGTGGGTTTCGCCCTGGTCAACGCGAGCGCGACGGCCGCGCGGACGTTGCGCGTCGCGGGCCTGGGCCGCCTGGTCGCCCGGCGCTGAGCGGGTTTGCCGGATGGCCGGTCGGGAAACGTGTCATCACCAGGTACGTTCCGAGGAGGTGGCACCCATGCCGGCGCGGGAAGACCTGCCGAGCACGCTCCAGCGCTCGCCGAAGAAGGCGCAGGAGACCTACATCAAGGCCCACGACGCGGCCGTCAAGGAGTACGGCGAGGGCCAGCGCGCGCACCGCACCGCGTTCGCGGCCGTCAAGCACTCGTTCGAGAAGGTCGGCGACCACTGGGAGCCGAAGAGCCGCAAGGGCCCGAGCGACAAGCAGGCGGCCCGCTCCAACCGTGCCCGGCCGACCAAGACGGCCTCCGGCGTCGACGCGAACGCCTCCAAGGCGCACCTGATGGACGTCGCCAAGCGCCTCGACGTCACGGGCCGGTCCCGGATGACCAAGGGCGAGCTGGTCGAGGCGATCGAGAAGGCCAACGCCCGCGCCGACCGGAAGGCCCGCTCGCGCTGACCGGCGCCGACCCCTCTCGGCGCGCCGGTCGCCGGGTGGCGGCGGGACGGTAGCCTCCGCCGCATGGTTGATCTCGATCTCGCGACCGTGGCGGCGGCCAATGACGCGTGGGTCCTGACGCCGGAGGGCTCGGAGGTGGTGGAGACCGCGGAGTACCGGCTCGTCCGCTTCCCGGACCGTTTCGCCGACCCGCTGCAGGTGCAGTGGATACGGTCCACGCGGCCGGCCGAGGCCGTCCTGACTGACGTCGTCGCGCGGGCCGCCCAGTTCGGGCTGCCCGCGGCCGGCGTCTATGTGCGGCTGAGCGCGCCGGCCGGCCTCGACGAGGCCCTCCTGGCCCGTGGCGGCCAGCTGGTCGACACCGCCGACGTGCTCGCCGTCGCGTTGCCGGCCGCGGTGGAGGCACCCGACGTTCCCGGGCTCGACGTGCGGTGGCTGACCGCGCCGGAGGTCGCCCGCGACGCCAACGCGATCGGGGTCGCGGTCTTCGGCGGCAGCCTGGCCTCCGACGAGGAACTGGCCCGCCGAGCGGCCGCCGGCCGCGACACGGTCGCCGCGGGCACCGGCGGCGCCACGGTCGCCTACCTGGACGGCACGCCGGTCGCGGTGGCCGGCGTCGAGATCGCCGACGGCGTGGCCCGCCTGTGGGGCGGCGCGGTGCGGGAGGCGTACCGCGGCCGCGGCGTCTACCGGGCTCTGGTCGCCGCCCGCCTGACGTACGCCGCCGAGCGGGGTGCCACGATGGCGCTCACCCAGGGCCGCATCACCACGAGCTCACCCATCCTGAAACGCCTCGGCTTCG